>Ga0129312_1000492_pt1 | contig 33098 bp, 33 predicted proteins | sample O827metagenome_FD_94434 | JGI IMG/M metagenome (GOLD analysis project Ga0129312, IMG submission 94434) | Orangutan group fecal microbial communities from Wisconsin, USA - O827 metagenome | ecosystem: Host-associated > Mammals > Digestive system > Large intestine > Fecal | place: USA: Wisconsin... | reverse complement strand
TTGGACGCCACACCCATATTGTGGGTCACGATGACAATTGCTGTTCCCATCTTATCCCTCAGATCCATCATCTGCTTCACCACCTGTGCCTGAACGGTTACATCCAGGGCACTGGTAGGCTCATCCGCCAACAGGAGTTTCGGCTGCATGCTCATAGCCATGGCGATGGCGACACGCTGCTTCATACCGCCGGACAGCTGAAAAGGATAGGCATTCATGACATGCTTTGTATCCGGAAGTTTCAATGTGGCCAGCATTTTCTTGGCTATCTCATAGCCCTGCTTTTTTGTCATCGGCTGATGGCAGCGCAGGGTTTCCACATACTGATCACAGACCTTTCGTCTCGGATTCAGGTAATCACCGGCATTCTGAAAAATCATGGCAATCCCCTCGCCCCGGACATGCCGAAGCTCCTCCGTACTCATAGCTGCCATATCTTTTTCATCAAATAAAATCTGACCGGAGGAAAGTTCACCGCCTGCCGGCAAGAGTCCGATAGCCGCACGGATGAGCGTTGACTTGCCGCTTCCGGATTCCCCGACAATGGCGACAATTTTCCCCTCAGGCACAGCAAAGCTGACATGCTTCACTGCTTCCTTTGTATTCTGATAAGTAATACTGACATCCCTCAGTTCCAAAACGTTCATCCTGTGCGCCTCCTTTTAAGGATTCAAATTCATTGGTACATTTACGCTGCTGTCCTATTCAAAAGCAGTCCATTTTTTACTCTACGGTAATATCTTTTGTGATAAAGTAATAATCTGCCACCGGCTGATTGGCATTTTTTACCTTGGCTGCTGAAACCATATTCAGATAGGAATTGGTCAAAAACAGATTTGCTGCATCATCGTTTAATACCTGTGATGCCTCAGCTGCCAGGGCATAACGGCCCTCTGCATCAAATGTGGTGTTCATCTTCTTGACAATCTCGTCAATCTTGTCATCCTGGAAACCTGTCAGATTCTTCTTGCCGGATGTGCCAAGGCCTGTATACATCGTTTCCAGCCAGATCTGAGGATCACCTGTCGGTGCTGAATTATCATTCGCTGTATACATATCAAAATTGCCCTGTGTCTGATAATCAGAAAGATTTTCCACAGACAGGATTTCCATGTGAATGCCTACATTTTTCAGGTCAGACTGAACAGCTGTAGCAAGGATCGCAGAATCCGCAGAACCATGATCTGCAGCCTGAAGATAATTCAGAACCAGCTCCGAACCATCCGGCATTTCTCGATAGCCGTCGTTATTCACATCTTTGTAACCGGCAGCATCAAGGATCTCTTCCGCTTTGGCTGCATCATATGTATAAGCTGTAATCGTATCGTTGCCAAATGGTGTGGAATCAGAGTAGGCACTGTGTGCTGCACTGCCGCCGATCAGATCTGCATAGGCATCTCTATTGACTGCATAAGAAACTGCCTTGCGCAGCTCGATATCATGAAGCGGACTTGTCTCCGCGTGGTTCATGTAAGCCACATTGACACGAGGACTGATAATAGAAGACACATTATACGCCTCATTATCTGTAAATAATGTCACACTTGTATTATCAATAGTATTTGTCAGATCAATTTCCCCTGACTGGATTGCCATGGCTCTGGCATCCGCATCCGCAATCTGCGTCACAGTAATCGTATCAAGGCCAACTGCACCATCCCAGTATGTAGGATTCGCTGTCAGTTCCACTGTCTGCTCGGAAGTAAAACTGCTGACAACATAAGGACCGGTGCACATAGGTGCTGTCTGAATGGCTTCTTCACTCTCCGAAGTATCGATAATATCAAATACAGGCTCTACAAGATTGTTGAGAAGAGCTGCATTTGCTTCCGTTGTCTTAATGGTCAAATCCTGTCCGTCTGCTTCAATACTGTCCACTTTCAGATATTCAGCCGCACGGTCATTCATGCTGACAGAGCGCTCAAGAGATGCTTTCACGGCATCTGCATCCACCGGATGACCATTGCTGAAAGTCACACCCTCACGGATATGGAACTTCCATGTGGTTTCATCTACATTTTCCCAGGAATCCGCCAGACAGGCCTCCACCTTCAGATCATCATTCAACTTCACAAGAGATTCTCCCACGCCAAGACGGCTCAGCACCCAGCCATTATAATTATTCGCCGGATCCAGATCCGAAGTAATCCAGAAAAAAGCCACATTGATATGCTTGCCGCCCTCTGTACTGCCGTTTTCCCCGGCAGTACCAGCCTCAGTCTGCGCCGCTGAATTATCTGCTGTCTTTGTACTGCCGCCGCAGCCAGTCAGCATACCGCAGGCCATTGTCAATGCCATTGCAAACGCAGCAATTTTACTTAATTTACCCTTCTTCATATAAATATTCTCCCTTCAACATATCTTTATTACGCTATAGACGTTCATTCTAGTTTTCCTTAGGATCCAGAATATCTCTTAAGCTGTCCCCTAATAAATTGAATACAATCACTGTCACAAAGATCGCCAGCCCCGCAAATATCATAATCCACGGTGCAGTCTGCAAGTATGATTTGCCTTCATACAGCATATAGCCCCATTCCGGTGTCGGAGGCTGTGAAGCCAGTCCGAGAAATGACAGTCCGGCCAGTGCCAGCATCATGCCGCCCACATCCAGGGTCGCCATAATCACCACCTGGGGAACGATATTCGGCAGGACATACCGGAACAGGATACCCGCTGTACCGACACCGCCGAACCTTGCTTCTGTGATATAATCCTTCGTCCGGATCACTGAGGCCAGGCCTCTGGCCATTCTTGCATATTTTGTCCACCAGACAAAGGACAGGGCAATCACCGTATTAAGCAGTCCCGGACCCATCATTCCCACAATGGCAATGGCAAAAACCGTGTCCGGAAATGCCAGCAGAATATCTGTCAGACGCATAATCACCGTATCCAGAAATCCGCCGAAGAAGCCGGATACAATGCCGATCACCGTACCCAGCACGGATACAATGGCAATCATGATAAATGTCAGCATAAAAGAATTGCCTGCGCCGTACAGAATTCTCGACAGCACATCTCTTCCCACATTATCGGTTCCAAACAGATGACTGCCTCCCGGTGCTGATAATTTGGCCGCATAATCGGTTTCCAGCGGATCGTACGGTGCAAAATATTTGCCGAAAAAAGCAATAAAAAGTACAACCGCCACTGCTGCAAGACAACAGTAAAAGCGCAGCCATTTGCCTTTCTCGGTCTTTGCCGTCCTAAACCATGATTTTCTCAGTTCGGACTTCTTCTTTCTCAGGCGGATTTTCGTTTCTTCACTCATCTAATCCACCCGCTTTCTCAGACGAATCTGAGGGTCCAGACATCTGTATGCGATATCGACGATCAGATTCACCGTTACATAAATCAGTGCCATCCAGATAACATACCCCTGGATCAGCGGATAATCCCTGACACGAATGGCTTCCACAACCATATTGCCAATGCCCTGCCAGGAAAAAATCGTTTCAATAATAGCTGCTCCGCCAAGTAAATGTCCCACAGACAGGCCAAGCAGTGTGATAATCGGCAGAATGGCATTCGGCAGCACGTGCCCCCAGATGATTCTGCGTTCCGGTATACCTCTGGCTCTGGCACCGACCACATAGTTGGCATTTAACTCTTCCAGCAGTGCTGCACGAATCTGTCTGGCATAACTGGAAATCATCGGTATTGTCAGTGTGGCCACCGGCAGTATCATTCCCTGAATTGAATCGGTGCTGACGACTTTAAACCAACCGAGCTTCACGGCAAACAGATACATCAGCAAGAGTGCCAGCCAGAAATTCGGCATGGAAACACCGAAGAATGACAGAAACCGTATGATATAATCGGCCGCTTTATTTTTCTTGACCGCTGAGAGGATACCCAGGGGAAAAGAGACAAGAATCACAACCACCAATGAAACACCCGCCAATTTTAAGGTCATCGGCAGTTTCTTCGTCATCTGTGTCCATACGGATTCACCAAACTTGGAAGATTCCCCCAGATCCCCGTGCAGTACGTTGCCAAGCCAGCGTCCGTATTGGACAATCACCGGATCATTCAGTCCCATTTCTTCCCTTGTCTTTTCCAGCAGCTCTGATGAAGGCATCATTCCCATGGATACATACTTCATTTCCGCAGCGTCACTGGGTGTGGCCTGGGTGATCATAAATGTCAGGAACGTAACGCCCAGCAGTACAACCACAAGCTGTACCAGTCTTTTTAAGATGTATTTGACCATTCCAAGCCACCTACTTAACAGCGTAAATCATAAAATGATCGATGACCTGATGTTCGTTTCCATGATCATCTTCAAAAGTGCTTCTGTCCACTTCTGTTTCCAGGCGTCTAGCCCCCATCTCCAGCAGCAGATTCATATCCCACTGCGGACGCTTTTCTCTGCTGAGAGGCAGATCTCTCGCTACATTATTGATAATATTCACATCCACATTCTCGATATATTTGTGTTCATCACCATGATGAATCTGCCGAATCTCATATTCCTGACGATATTCATCATCATAGTAGTGCAGATAATAATTGCCGTCATAGTTCAGAATGCAGCCGCCCTTTTTCAGCACGCGCAGCCACTCTTTGTAAGCTTTTTCAGGATGTTCCAGGTTCCATGTGAGATTTCTTGTGACAATCATGTCAAAGCTTTCATCCGCAAAAGGCAGATTCTGTGCATCCCCCCGGATAAATTCTGCTGTCACTCCCACAGATGCTGCATTCTGCTTTGCCTGATTCAGCATTTCATCCGAATAATCAAAAGCCGTCATCTGACAGCCCCTCTGACCGAGCAGCATCGTAAAAAAGCCCGGTCCGCATCCGAGATCAAGGACTTTCGGATTGTCCTCCTTTGGAAGGTACGTATCCAACAGCGTCTTCCAGTAAGCTCCCTCTTTCCCTGCATCTTCCATTTCCTCCATGACCGATTTGGAGTAACCATCCGCGCGGGTATTCCAATAAGATCTGATTGTCTCAAGCTGTTCCATATGTCTTCTCTCCATTCCCTTTCATGGCAAAAAGAGCGAAAAAAATGCACCCCTGCTTTTATACTACAAAAATCAGGAATGCTTCGTACATTCTATCTATCGCTATCCGATCAAGATAACTTTCTGCCATTCGTTCAATTTCATATCATTTGTTCATTCTTCTTCAGCATGCGCCCGCTTCGTACCGGCGCTTTCAATGCAATTATCATATCATAATCCGTAACTTTTGTCAATTTAAGCCAATATACGTTTTCTGCATAAAGTTATATCTATGTTGCCGTCCACAATGCTGACGTTCACATAGTCCTTATAAACTTCCGCATCGCTATGACAAATGCACACACATTATATACTGCTTGTCAATTCGTAAAAGTCGTGCTATAGTAATTTTAGGTTAGTTATGACTAATTGAACTGAATTTGAATTGAACTGAATTTGAATTGAACTTATCGCAGAAGGATACAGTACTTACCTTCTGAACATACTCAGATGTAAGAAACACTTTCTATCTGCCACTTTCAAAAGCAATCGGAGGTTTATAAGCATGAATGTATTTTATGGTATTTTGATTCCTTTTGCCGGCACCTCACTCGGTGCCGCCTGTGTTTTCTTTATGAAAAATACTTTACGTGACGGCATTCAGCGGGCATTGACCGGTTTTACTGCCGGCGTCATGACAGCTGCATCGGTATGGAGTCTGATTATTCCTGCCATTGAACAATCCGTCTCCATGGGAAAACTGTCCTTTCTTCCCGCAGCCACCGGTTTCTGGATAGGCATCCTGTTTCTGCTTCTGTTGGACCATGTCATTCCTCATCTGCATCAAAACAGTGATCAGGCTGAGGGACCGAAAAGCCAGCTTCAGCGTACCACCATGATGGTACTGGCTGTTACCCTTCATAACATTCCGGAGGGTATGGCCGTGGGTGTCGTCTACGCCGGTTATCTCTCAGGCAGTACAACTATCACTGCTGCCGGTGCACTGGCGCTGTCCCTCGGCATCGCCATTCAGAACTTTCCGGAGGGTGCTATCATTTCCATGCCCCTCCGAGCAGAAGGTATGAAAAAGTCCAACGCCTTTGCGGGCGGTGTCCTCTCCGGTATCGTGGAACCAATCGGGGCGGTTTTGACCATTCTTGCCGCCCACTATATTATACCGGCACTTCCTTATCTGCTGAGCTTTGCCGCCGGCGCCATGCTCTACGTTGTTGTTGAAGAACTGATCCCCGAAATGTCCCAGGGCCGTCATTCCGATGTGGGTACCCTGTGTTTTGCTGTTGGATTCAGTCTGATGATGATACTGGATGTCGCCCTTGGATAAAAAAAGAATCCTGCTCGCAGGACTCTTTTTTATCCGAAGTATCAAATAATCATTGTATACATGAAAATCATCACCGGCATGCTGACAATAGAACAAACCGTCGTCAATACATAAAACATGCTGGACTCAGCGGCATCTCTGTCGTAAAGCTGTGCCATAGAAGTAACTGTGGCACAGGCCGGCGTAATGCAGGCCAGATATACGATCATCAGAATATTTTTGCCGTCAGGGAGCATGCCTGCTGCACCGGATAACTTAAATGCCGCCAGCACGATCAGCGGGTAAACAATCAGACGCAGCAATACGACCAGATAGTTTCGTCCCGTCATAAAGACATGCTTCAGCGGCACTTCTGAGATGGCCATACCTGCCAGAAGCATGCCCATAGGGCCTACCATATTGGCCAGCATATCAACCGTTCCGCCGATGACATCCGGCAGCTGAATCTGTGTAAAAAATAAAACGATGCCCACATAGATCGCGATCATATTAACATTGAGGAATATGCTTTTCAGATCTATCTTCTGCCCGCTGCACAGCTTCTGCTTACAATGGGTCCAGAGAAGAATAATCTGGATCACAATAAAGCTGCAGGAATAAATCACATAATCATTCCCCAGCATGGCCTGAACCAGCGGTATGACCAGAATTCCGCCATTCGTATAGATCACTGTCAGCTGCTCAATGGTATCAAGCCTGAGCGGCCTTTTCAGCAATGCTGTTGCTGCAATAAAAATCACATGTACGGCAATAGATGCCGCAATGGTAAAGATCAGCCCCGCACGCACTTGAGGCGTACAATCAATCTGAAATGCGTTAATGATCATACATGGAAGGATCAGATAGACAAGAATGACCGAAACACTCTTGCTGTCTGATGCTTTCAATAATCCAAATTTGACAAGCAGAAAACCAAGCAGCAAAATAATAAACAATTTGATAATCTGCGCCGTTAAAATCAAACTTACTTCCATGTTATCTTCTCCCTTTTAACGTTCTATGCAGCATCTAATTGTCTTTTGTATGGCGCGCCGTCAGGGACATCACCCACGGAACGATAATCATACTGTAGATCACAATGACAAAAAACTGAACGAACTTGCCTACATTGCGGTTAACTGCCATGATTGCCGGTGCCAGACCTGTCATCCAGAAATAAGCCGGAATCAATGCCAGAATAGCAATGATCAGTCTCTGCTTTCGAGAGCACTGTGTGTCAAAGGCAAATTTGCGTTTTTCGATATAACGGCAGATAACATAGGAACTGATATAACCGATGCCCTCAAAAGAATCTGCGATCATCTTCTTCGGGTCGACTAACAGACTGCCATCCTCCAGTACAGTCAGCGGATAAGGTTTGACCATATAATAAACAACCGCTGCCACACACAGCACAAGGCCTGCCGCCAGAATAATACGATCCCTGGAAGGATCCTCTTCACTCCACTTTTCAAGTCTTGCCATCAGATACATCATCAGTGAGGTGGTCAGGAATCCCACGACAACATCCTGCGGTGTGTGCACGCCAAGGTAATTTCTTGAAAACAATGTCAATGCCACCAACGCAAAGAAAACCACCGCCAACAATTTGGATATCTTTCTGACCCACATTCCGATGCCGCCAAAGACAGCCGTCGCCCATGTGGAATGGCCGCTTGGAAAAGAATAACCCGTTGCAGCCACTTTCGAGTCACCGAAAGGCTCTACCCTGATATCTCTGATCCAGGGACGATAAACGCAAAAAGTCAGCTTAAGGAAGCCATTGGCAAACAATCCCGCACCCAGACCTGCGATCAGATTTCTCCCGGCTTTTCGGTCAAGTACCCAATAGATCACAAGGATCATGGCAAATGCCCAAAAGCTGACAGAAAATTTTGAAACCCAGTTCATCAAAGGTGACAGCACATTTCCAGTAGCTTCCCTGAAATTCTGTAAAACCAGCAAATATTCAATGTCCATATGTCTCTCTCTTTTCTTATATGTATTTTGATCCTTTTTGGTCATACCATCAAAAAGAACTGATTTTCATTATAACACATGGAAAAAATATTTGTATACAATTTTTCTATTTGTTTAAAATTCATTCTGAAAGAAGTGATTGCATTACTTCCTCCACCGTTTCTATCTTCTCTGCTTTCCATGCATCCGCACCGCAGAATAGAAGTGCTTCTTCAGTTTCCCCTTTTGCAGCATGTATCAGGGAATCTGTAATGCAATAAGGAATTTCCGAAGGCTTACATCCCTTCATGCAAAGCAGGCACTTCTTTGGTGTGATCTTTTCGCCTGCCATGACCCGCTTCATAAATGGATTCATAATGGCTCTTCCAGGCATACCCACCGGGCTTTTGACAATCTGAATGTCCTCTTTCTTTGCCCGGATATAGGCTTCTTTGTACCGGATATCGGCATCGCATTCCTCTGTTGTCACAAATCGCGTCGCCGCCTGAATACCATCAACGCCAAGACTGAAGGCATGCTTCACTGCTGCTCTGTCAGAAATACCGCCGGCCAGCACAATCGGAATAGAACATCCGTATTTCTCACCGTATTTTTGTACGGCAGCTATGATCTTTATGACTTCATCATCATAATTTTTCTCATTATCATAGTTTTTCTCACTATGTTCGGCATATTCTTCCAGCTGTTCCCGGGTAAAACCAAGATGACCGCCGGCTTTCGGCCCTTCGATCACCACCAGATCTGCGGTACGATGGTATTTTCTGTCCCAGTATTTCAGAATTACCGATGCTGAACGTTCTGTTGACACAATCGGTGCAATCTTTGTCTGACTTCCTGCTGCCAGTCCCGGCAGATCAAGGGGCAGTCCGGCACCCGAAATAATCAAATCTGCTCCGGCTTCCACTGCCGCCCGGACATGGCCGTCATAATCTCTCAAGGCTGTCATAATATTAAAACCGATGATGCCATCCGGCGCAATGTTTCTTGCTTTGGCCAGTTCTTTGCTGATGGCTCTGCGGCAGGCCTCCGTCGGGTGTTCTTCAAAATCCGGCTCCATGAAACCAATCTGGGCAGTCGAAATGATACCGACGCCTCCGGCCTTAGCCACGGCACCGGCAAGTCCCGACAGACTGATGCCAACGCCCATGCCGCCCTGGATAATTGGCTTTTTTGCCGTCAGATCACCGATTTTCAATTTTGGATATGTTATCATAATGCTCTGAACCTCCGATATCTCATCTCTGCGATCTCGTCCCCTGTCATTGCCAGCTCTTTCTTGAAGAAAAGCTTCATGCATCTGTCCATTCTCAGGGTCAGCTCCGGCAATGTTTCTGCCGTCAATTCTTCCGGCTCTTCAAAAACACGCTCTACCATCCCATGTGCCTTCAGATCAGCTGCTGTCAGACGCATCACAGCTGCCGCTTCCTTCGCCTTGTGACTGTCCTTCCATAGAATGCTGGCAAAGCCCTCCGGTGATAAAATCGAATAAATCGAATTTTCAAGCATCCACACTTCATCTGCCGCTGCCATAGCCAGGGCACCGCCGCTGCCGCCTTCACCGATGACAACGGATAAGATCGGCACCTTCAGACCGGACATCTCAAAAAGATTTCTTGCAATGGCTTCTCCCTGTCCGCGTTCTTCTGCCTCCATGCCGCAGAATGCCCCCGGCGTATCCACAAAGCAGATAATCGGACGCCCGAATTTCTCTGCCTGTTTCATCAGACGAAGGGCCTTCCTATACCCTTCCGGTGACGGCATGGCAAAATTTCTCATGACATTTTCACGGGTATTGCGTCCCTTTTCCTGGGCAATCACTGTCACAGGCATGCCATGAAATCTTGCGATGCCCCCCACAATGGCCGGATCATCGCCAAAATATCTGTCCCCATGCAATTCCGTAAAATCTGAAAAAAGATCGGCAATATATTCTGTTCCGACAGGTCTGTCTTTCTTTCTGGAGGCCAAAACCCTGTCCCAGGCAGATTTCTTTTCTTCTTTTTTGCCCGCATAAAAAACTTTACTATCATTCAAATTCTGCATTTCAAACTGCGCTGCCGCTTCGATTCCTGTCAAATCCTCATATTCCATCAGCCGCTTCCTGGACGCCGGATTTGTCTCATGCAGCGCCAGCAGATGTTCCAGTCTGTTTCTGAGCTGTTCTCTTTCCACAATCTGATCAATAAAACCATGCGCCAGAAGAAATTCCGAACGCTGAAAGCCTTTCGGCAGCTTCTGACCAATGGTCTGCTCGATCACTCTCGGCCCTGCAAATCCAATCAGGGCATTCGGTTCTGCCAGAATGATATCCCCCAACATTGCAAAACTTGCTGTCACACCGCCGGTTGTCGGGTTTGTCAGGACAGAGATATAGAGCTGTCCCGCATCATGATGTCTTTTCAGAGCAGCTGAGGTCTTCGCCATCTGCATCAGAGAGTGAATCCCTTCCTGCATTCTGGCCCCGCCGGAGCAGGCAATGATGATCACCGGCACATTTCGCTCTGTAGCTTTCTCAATGGCTCTGGTCAGTTTTTCACCCACTACTTTGCCCATGCTGGCCATCATAAAATGGCTGTCGCACACAGCCAGTACCACTTTATGGCCGCCGATTTCAGCAATACCTGTTGTCACAGCCTCATCAAGGCCTGTTTTTTCACGAAGGGTTTCCACTTTATCTTCATATCCTTTATAATGCAGCGGATTGCCCGATGTCAGGCCTGTATCCCATTCTTCAAAGCTTCCCGCATCCGCCAGCATATCTATGCGAAGTCGGGCCGGCACACCGAAATAATTGCCGCATTTCGGGCAAATATAATGATTCTGAATAATACTCTCTGCCAGCACCACTGCTTTGCAGGCATTACATTTGCGCATCAGCCCTTCAGGCACCTCCGGTGATGACTCCCCAGAGTTTTGAACATTGGCCTTCCTGTTTGTCAATGTAATGTAGTTCTTTTGATTGGTCTTTTTAAACATATTTCCAAGCTTCACTGTTCATCCCTCCTGTCACCTCACCGGCTTGTTGATTGTCCGGCGCCAGCCATCGTTTTTTAACCCGCCGGCATCAGTCATTGGCTTTTTCACCCGCCGGCATCCGAAATCATTTTTGTTGCCCGGCATCAGCAATGTTTCCCGCCGCACCACAAAGCCTTTTACTCTTCAGCTGCATAACGATGGTTCAGCAATTGTTCTTCTTTATCTGCAATAAATTCAATATCAAAATCGCCGCTCTGATAATCCGGGTCGTTTAAAATCTCATATTGATAATCCACATTGGTATCAATGCCTTCAATGATCACTTCCCCAAGAGCACTGCGCATCTTGGTAATCGCCTCTGTTCTGTTTTTCGCAAATACAATTAACTTGGCCAGCATATTATCATAATAGGGCGGCACTTCATACCCACTGTAAATGGCAGAATCGATGCGGATACCTTTACCGCCGGGAAGATACATATCTGTGATTTTTCCCGGACATGGCCGAAAACCTTTATAAGGATTTTCCGCATTGATACGGCACTCAATGGCATGTCCCGTCAGCTTCACATCCTCCTGTGTATAGGACAGCTCCCGGCCATCGGCAATACGGATCTGCTCTTTGATGAGATCAATTCCCGTGACCCACTCCGTTACCGGATGTTCCACCTGAATACGGGTGTTCATTTCCATAAAATAAAAACGGCCTGTCTTTTCAAGCAGGAACTCAATGGTTCCGGCATTCACATACCCTGCAGCCTTTGCTGCATTTACCGCGGCTTCACCCATCTGATGACGCAGCGCATCACTCATAACGGCACAGGGTGATTCCTCAATCAATTTCTGATGATTTCTCTGGATAGAGCAGTCCCGCTCTCCCAGATGAATCACATGACCGTAATTGTCCGCCAGAATCTGGAATTCGATATGCTTCGGATGTTCCACAAAGTGTTCCAAATACATGGTGCCATCGCCAAAAGCCGCCAAAGATTCTTTCTGGGCTGTCATAAAAGCATTTTCCAGTTCTTCCGGGCAATAAGCCACACGCATGCCTTTGCCGCCGCCGCCAAGAGCTGCCTTGACAATGACCGGATATCCCACTTCTTCTGCAATATCAAAGGCATCTTCTGCCTGATATAACGGCTCCTTGCTTCCCGGAATCACCGGTACCCCTGCCGCAGTCATTGTATTTCTGGCATTGGATTTATTGCCGAGTCTGCGGATCACATCCGCCGACGGTCCGATGAAAATAATATGGCACTGCTCACAGAGCGCCGCAAATCGATCATTTTCCGACAAAAATCCGAAACCCGGATGAATGGCATCCGCACCGGATACAATGGTGGCACTGATGATTTGCTCCATATTCAGATAACTCTCAGAAGACGGGGCAGGCCCTATGCAGATGGCTTCATCTGCCAGCTGTGTATGCAGGGCTTCCTTATCGGCCTCTGAATAAACCGCCACAGTTTCTATGCCCATTTCCCTGCATGCACGAATAATGCGGACTGCAATTTCCCCGCGATTGGCAATTAAAACTTTTCTAATCATCTTTATTCCCCGATGGCCAATGTCAGTTCCGCCTTGACTGCCACTTCTCCGTCCACAGAAGCAATGGCTTCACCGACAACAACCGGCCCTTTCTGACGGATAATTCTGGCCTCCAGTTTCAATTTATCTCCAGGCACCACTTTTCTTCTGAAACGACAATTCTTAATGCCGCCGAAATATCCAAGCTTGCCTTTATTCTCTTCCTGCATCAGCACAGCCACTGCCCCCACCTGGGCCAAAGCTTCAATAATCAGTACCCCCGGCATCACCGGTTCCTGCGGAAAATGTCCCGCAAAAAAATCTTCTCTGTAAGTCACACATTTATAACCCACGGCATATTCGCCGGGTTCATAATCTTCAATATAATCCACCAGCAAAAATGGATGTCTGTGCGGAAGAATCTCTTTAATCTCATTAATTCCAAGATGTTTCATTGATCTAACTTCTTTCTTTATATACAAAATCCGTTCAAAACCTATCTGAATATCCGAATCGGTGCACAGCCTAGACAATTCTGAACAACGGCTGACCGTATTCCACCATCTCGCCGTTTTCCACCAGAATTTCTGCCACCGTACCGGCAAAATCACTTTCTATATCATTCATCAGCTTCATAGCTTCCACAATAGCCACTGTCTGCCCTTTTTTCACCACATCACCCACAGACACATAAGGGGCCGCATCCTCAGCAGGTGCGGAATAAAATGTACCCACCAGCGGTGATTTGACAAGGAAGCCTTCCTGCTTTTCAGCTTTTTCTTTCTGTCCTGCTGTATTTGCGGCTTCATCTGCAGATACGGCAGATGCCATACCGTTACCCAGCCCAGCCGCTGCTATTCTGTCACTTCCGGCAATTTCCGCAGGCATTCCAGTCTGATTGGCTGTTATAATCGGTGCCGCTGTGAACATTTTCTTTTCTTTGCTTAAGTTCAGGCGTACACCCTCTGTTTCATATTTGAAACCTGTTAAATCTGAATCCGACACAGCCTGAATCAATTTTAAAAGTTCATCTAATTCCATTTCTACACCTAACCTTCATATTTCTTGAAAAGAAGGGAAGCATTGTGTCCGCCAAACCCAAGGGAATTGCTGATGGCATACTGAATGTCTTTTTCCACAGGCCCGTCAATGGCATAATTTAAGTCACAGCCCTCACCCAGTTCTTTCGTCCCGATGGTCTGGTGGATAAATCCCTCTTCAATAGCCTTCACCGAGACGATACTTTCCACTGCGCCTGCTGCACCGAGAAGATGACCGATCATAGATTTTGTCGAATTAATGACCAGATTTCTGGCATCCTCACCAAAGGCTTTCTTGATAGCCTTTGTCTCAAAAAGGTCATTGTGATGGGTACCCGTACCGTGGGCATTGATATACTGTACTTCAGATGGTGCAATGCCTGCCTCTTCCATGGCTAGTTCCATCGCTTTGGCAGCACCGCTGCCGTCCTCTGCAGGGGATGTGATATGATAAGCATCGCCTGTGGCACCATATCCCGCCAGCTCTGCATAAATATGCGCACCTCTCGCCTTCGCATGCTCTAATTCTTCCAGTACAACCACACCGGCACCCTCGCCAAGGACGAAACCGCCGCGTTCCTTATCAAAAGGAATAGATGCACGGTCCGGATCCTGGGCTGTAGTTAAAGCAGTCAGTGCCGTAAACCCTGCAACGGCTGTTGGACAGATACAGCTCTCTGTGCCGCCGGCAAACATCACATCTGCGTCTCCGTACTGAATCGCACGAAGGGCATCACCGATACAGTTTGTTCCTGTGGCGCAGGCTGTCACCACATTGGTGCATTTGCCCTTTAACCCCAGCTGGATGGATACATTGCCTGCTGCCATATTGGAGATCATCATCGGAACAAGCAGCAGATTCACTCTGCCCGGGCCCTTTGTCTCAATGGTCTGGCAGGCCTTTTCAACCTGCTGCAGACTCCCCACACCGGAACCGATGATCACGCCGCAGCGGTACGGATCTTCTTCCTCAATCTTAAAACCCGCATCTGCACAGGCTTCTTTTGCTGCCGCCACCGCATACTGTGAAAAAGTCTCCATGCGTTTGGCTGCCTTGAAATCCATGTGATCCTTTGCTGTAAAATCTTTGACCTCTGCTGCGATTTTTACTTTATAATCTGCGGTATCAAATTTTGTAATAGCTCCGATACCGTTTTTACCTTCTTTGACACTGTTCCAGAAAGTCTCTACATTATTGCCAATGGGTGTCACAGCACCCATACCCGTAATCACTACTCTGCGCTTTTCCATCATTCTCTCCATTCTTTCTCTGCTCACCGCAGTCTGCCTACATCACCATGCCGCCGTCCACATGCAGCACCTGTCCTGTTATGTAAGCTGCTTCATCAGACACCAGAAAAGCTGCCGCATTGGCCACATCCTCTGCCTGTCCGAAACGTTTCAGCGGAATCTGCTTCATCATCTCATCCTTTACTTTATCTGCCAGATCTGCCGTCATATCCGTCTTAATCATGCCCGGAGCAATGGCATTCACCGTAATGCCTCTGGAAGCCAGCTCCTTGGCTGCGGATTTTGTCAGGCCGATGACGCCTGCCTTGGAGGCTGAATAATTGGCCTGTCCGGCGTTGCCGGCCACACCCACAACAGAAGCCATATTGACAATCCGGCCATAGCGCTGACGCATCATCTGTCTGGCCGCGAACCGGATACAATGGAAAGTTCCCTTCAGATTCACATCGATGACACTGTCAAAATCTTCTTCTTTCATAGCCATCAGAAGGCCATCCTTTGTTATGCCTGCATTGTTAATCAGGAAATCAATGCGGCCGTATTTTTCTGTCACCGCCTTGAAAAAGGCTTCACAGGCCGTGAAATCACTGACATTGCACTGAAAAATATCTGCACTGCCGCCATCATTTATAATCTCCTGCTGCACTTCCAGAGCCTGACTTTCTGAACCGTTATAATTAATAATGACTGTCGCTCCGAGAGACGCCAGCTTTTTGGCAATGGACCGGCCAATGCCTCTGGAAGCTCCTGTCACGATTGCTGTCTTTCCGTCAAATTTTCCCATTTCATTCTCCTGTTTCTATTCGCTTCAACTGCCTGACTATTTCACTCATTTTCTAACTGTGTATTTCTTTTTCTGACCGTTTATTTTATTTCCTGACTATTCGGTTTGTTTCTTATGATCAAGGTTTTCTTATGCTCCGGCACAACAAGTTCTACAGTAATTTTCTGAGCATCTTCCACCGTATTCACTGTGTAAACTTTGACATTGCGGTTGATTTTTCTCATAAAGCCTGCCAGTGTCTTTCCAGGACCGATTTCAACAAAGACGTCCACACCATCCGCAATCATTCTCTCCATAGATGCCTGCCATCTGACAGAGGAGGCCACCTGTTTTGCCAGAAGTGACCTTGTCTCATGGATGTCTGTCACATATTCCGCTGTCACATTTGTGACATAAGGAATTTTCAGTTCTGACCACTGCATATCTGCCATTTCCTTATTCAGCGCTTCGCCGGCCGGTATCATCATAGGTGAATGGAAAGGTCCGCTGACATTCAGCATCACACATCTTCTGACACCGGCCGCCTTTAATGCTTCCACCGCCTTCTCAACCGCCGCTTTCTTTCCAGTAATGACGATCTGTCCCGGGCAATTGTAATTTGCAATGCTCACATCCGCAATCGGTGCCAGACATTTTTCAATCAAATCTGTTTCTGCACCGATGACTGCCGCCATGGCGCCTTCACCTTTCGGCACGGTATTCTGCATAAGGATGCCTCTTTTTCTCACAAGACGAATGGCATCTTCTGTTGTCATGCCTCCGGCTGCCGCAATGGCACAATATTCACCCAGGCTTAAGCCTGCTGTCACATCCGGGTGCAGTCCTTCAGCTTCAAGGACCGCTGTCATAGCTAAACAGGTTGTCACCATGGCTGCCTGGGTGTACTCTGTCTGGTCTAATAAATCATTTTCTTCAAAGCATAATGCTTTCATATCTATATTTAAAATCTCTGAGGCTTTGTCATAAATCTCCGCCGCCAGAGGGCTGTATGCATAAAAATCTTTGCCCATTCCTGCTTTCTGGGCACCCTGTCCCGGGTAAATAAACGCCATCTTACTCATAATATTTTCTCCCAAAGCATGCTTCTGTCTCTCTTACCAGTTTCTGAATCAGATCATGGCAGCTCATCACTTCTTTGACCATGGCAGCACTCTGACCGGCCATGACACTGCCGTTGACCACATCTCCCTCTACAACGGCTTTTCTAAGTCCGCCAAGAGTCAAAAGTTCCAGTTCCTCAAATCCTGCGCCGGACTTTTCCAGTTCCAGATACTTCTTGGTCATCTGGTTTCTCAATGCTCTGACAGGATGTCCTGTTGTTCTTCCTGTCACACGGGAATCGATATCCTTTGCCTTGATAATGGCTTTTTTATAATTTTCATGGACCTGTGATTCCTCTGTAGCCACAAAGGCCGTTCCCATCTGAACCGCTTTGGCCCCCAGCATAAAAGCTGCTGCTATACCGCGGCCATCGGCAATACCCCCGGCTGCGATCACTGGGATCTTTACTGCATCCGCAATCTGAGGCACAAGGACCATTGTTGTATTCTCTCCAATATGACCGCCGGCCTCACAGCCTTCGGCCACCACTGCATCTGCACCGCAGCGTTCCATTCTTCTTGCAAGGGCTGTAGAAGCCACCACCGGGATCACCTTCACACCGGCTTCCTTCCACATCTGCATATATTTTTCAGGGCTTCCGGCACCGGTTGTTACAACCTTCACGCCTTCTTCCGCAATCACTTTGGCTACTTCATCCGCATAGGGACTCATCAGCATAATATTGACCCCGAAAGGTCTGTCTGTCAGCTCTCTCGCTGACCGAATCTGTTCGCGTACCCATTCTGCCGGCGCACTGGCTGCGCCTATCAGTCCCAGGCCACCGGCATTTGATACGCCGGCTGCAAGATGATACTCAGCAACCCAGGCCATGCCGCCCTGGATAATCGGATAGTCTATTCCAAGCAATTCGGTTACTTCCGTCTTCATATTACAACCTCTTTCTGTCTGTTTTTGATGTCTGTCTTTTCCGTCAATGCAGCACTCGATTTTCTGCTGCTATTTTCTGTCAATACAGCATTCTGTTTTCCTGCTGCTATTCTGCTGTTCTCAGGTCTTTTTAGTTCTGATGAGCTGTCAGATAATCCACCACATCACCAATAGTCTTTAATGTACCCATGGAATCTGCATCAATTTCAACACCGAATTCATCTTCAAAATTCATGACCATATCCATCAGGTCAAGGGAATCTGCTCCAAGAGATTCAAATGTTGTCTCTGCCTTCAGATTGCCTGCCTCTACTCCAAGTCCTTCTGCTACAATTGCGATTACTTTCTCTAACATAGTTTTTGTTCTCCTTTTTCGTTGATATTTATTTTTAATTTTTATAAGCTTGCCACTCCATATAGACGGCTCCCCATGACAAACCGGCGCCAAAACCGGCCATAATGATTTTCTGTCCATCCTTCAGCCTGCCGCTTCGGTTCATCTCATCCAGCAAAATCGGGATACTGGCAGATGATGTGTTGCCGCATTCTGCGATATTCATGGGAAACTTTGTGATATCCGACTTTAACCGTCTGGCAATGGCTTCAATGATCCGCTCATTGGCCTGATGGGTAATAAACCAGTCGATATCTGCCTCCGTACATTGCATCTGAGCCATCAAAGCTTTGGCCATCTCCGGCATCTTTCTCACAGCAAACTTAAAAACTGCCGTGCCATCCATATCAATGTAAGTTTTTCTCTCTGTTTCCTTCTTCTGCCAGCCGTTCTGCACGCGGCTCTCACAGGCCAACACATGACCCATGGTGCCGTCAGAACCCGCCAATGATGGATAAAGCGCTCCTTCTTCTGCCCGAACCACCGCTGCACCGGCGCCATCACCAAATAAAATACAGCTGCTGCGGTCTTCCCAGTTATTGATAACTGATAACGTCTCACTGCCAATCAGAAGAATCGTCTGATACAGCCCCGCCGCAATATAAGCCTGCGCTGTCTGATAAGCAAAGACAAATCCGCTGCAGGCCGCACTGAGATCAAAACAAACTGCCTGTGCTGCTCCCAAAGCCGCCTGAACCTGAAAAGCTACACCGGGAATCACTGCATTCGGTGTAATGGTTGATACAAGAATCATATCCACATCTTTCGGCAAAACATGTCCATTCTCAAGGGCCCGCCTTCCGGCTTCCACCGCCATACTCACTGTAGTCTCATCTCCAGATGCGATGTGTCTTCGGACAATGCCTGTCCGTTCGCGAATCCATGCATCACTGGTCTCAACAATCTTCGCAATATCATTATTATCGTAATATTTCTCCGGCAAATAAGAACCCGTGCCGCATATCCTGCCTCTCATAACTCATCTCCATCTGTCCAATGACTGTTTTTGAATTTTAGTTTTAATATAAAATCTTTTTGATTTAAAATATTTTGAATTTCAAATCTTTTGATAATATAACATAATTAATTGGAGTTGGCAAGTATTTTTTTTTAAAAAAGAGAAGTGCGGCTCCCAAATATATCAAAGAGTTTCAGAAAGAGCGTATTCATTACAGGCCGCTCTCGCTGCCAACGCTCGGTAACGGTACATAAGGCAGTACAAAACACTGCCTAAGTACCAACCGGCGTTGAAGCACCTATAATGAATACGCTCTTTCTGAAACTATTATAAGATGTCATTCTAACCGCACTTTATTATTCCCTACTTAAAAACTCACACAAAAGAGACTCCGCTTTCTCTCTCCACTGAAGAAAAGGGATGTTGTGACAAGGGCTTTACCGGAGCATCTTCCTGCATAACCTTCATTAACCTTTTCACAGATTCTGTAGTATCCAGTTCTATCCTTCTGTCAAAAGTATTTGTTGCCATTTTCTTCACCTCAAATTAAAAACTGATTAACCTCTTCTTGCGATAAATCTGCCAGTTTCTTTCCTTTTTTCCTTGCATATCTTGAAAGTTCCAATAAATTAACATGACAAGATGGTGCATTAACATATGGATTCGGTGTTTCATAATAGCCTTTGCTAAGTACAGCTTTTTTCATAAATTCAGGCCTCAATTCTCTCCTCTTTTCTGATAGCGTTCAATCAAACATTGATGCTCTTTACTTTCCTTGTCATAACTAATACCGACAAGCAAAATATCTCCAGTATACGCTGTAATCGAATCCGGATATTTTCGATCTTTTATCTGCTGCAATGCAGTTACAGTCTTCTTATTCCACTTTAACTCAATCACAAGGGCAGGATAATCATCAATGTATTCCGGTTTTGGAATATAAACAAAATCAGCAAATCCCCTGCCTGTCGGCAATTCACGAACTGGCTTAAAATAATAGGCCATCGAACTTAAATAGGCAATTGCCAACACACTGCTGAGTGAATTTTCATCATTATATTGAATCACAGACGTATAATCTGAATGGATTTTTTCAATTTCAGCGGCCACTCCCTTTTCATTCATATCCAGAGTTGCTTCCAACAATTTCATCGAAGACTGTTGAAATTGAATCATTTCATCCCACTTTCTGCGCTTGACAGCCTTGATCAGTTCCATCCGCACTTCTTCATTCGGAATAAACGCTCTCTCCCTATCCTGGTCATAAGCCAAATAGCCAAGATGAATCAAATAGGTCAAAACATCATCCCGACAATAGAAATTGTCCATATCATTCTGGAATGTACCGACATCAACTTCTATCGCATTACCCGCCAGCATTTCTATAATAGCCGTTTTCAATCCATCAAAATCCATATTAATCAATGGTACAACCGCTTCATAGGAGCCAGTCTCAGACCAATAGCTTCTGAACTTATCTTTCAGCATCACACTGACTACCGCTTTTGGATTATAAACCTGATAATCTTCCAGTAAGTACCCATCATACCATCTCTTAACTTTTTCAAAGTCTCTATGGTATTTCTGACAAAGCCCCTGCACTTCGTCCTCAGTAAAGCCGACATAAGGTGCCAAAATGCTGGCATCCAACATCGTAAATTCATCAAAATTATTGAGCGCGGACTGCGTACGTGCCTTTTTAATCGGCAAAATTCCCGTCAGGTAAGCGAGCTGAACATATTTCGTCGGTTCAGTCCCCTTAAACAGTCCCCGCAGAAAATTAATATAATCCTCCTGAATCTTCTGGTTCACTGACACGTCTCTGATCAAAACATCCCACTCATCAATGATAATAACAAATTTCTTTCCTGATGCAGCATGAATACAGGACAATGCTTCAGGCAAGGATTTCATATGATCAGGCAGTATATTCGGGTAATACATTCTAAGTTCACTGATTGTCTTCTCCACAATATAGGCAAGAATATATTCCGGTCCGCCAGCCGGTTCCATGCACCATTGAACATCAAGATGAATGACATCATACTGATTCAGATGCTTTTTAAAATCAGGGCTTTTACTAATTTCCAAATCAGAAAAAATATCCTCAGAATCACAGCCTTTACTATAGTAAGCCGTCAACATATTGGCTGTAATTGACTTTCCGAATCTTCTCGGACGACTGTTGCAAATATATGCCTGCAATGTTCCTGTTACATTATTGGTATACTCAAGCAAACCCGTTTTATCAACATAAATACTGGAATCTAATGCAACTCTGAATGCATCATTTCCCGGATTTACAAAATTTCCCATTCACACACACTCCCTTCCTGCATTTTTCTTTCAAAATTTCCGCAAAGATATACCGTCTTAATCATACCATATTGCAGCTATTTTCTCAACTTACATCTACAACAGTGTCTCTGGCAATTTGCAATACTCCTGATATTTTTAAACAAATTTTTCTGCCTAATAACTAAGGCTTGAACAGCCAACCATGCCATTCAAGCCTTATCCATTCAATATTTAGCTCTGCCTATTTGGAAATACTATCCAAAAAATCAGCCATTTTCTGCCATTCTTCCTCATCCACTGCAAGTTCATATGAAAGGTCGTTACATTCTACGATGATTGCATCGCCTTCCTCAGATGCTGTTTCAGTAAAATCACTGCTGGAAAAATTCAATATATACTCACTACTTGTTATACTATCGAAAAAAGCCTCGGAATACTTCTCATCTGTTGGATTTTTCAATTCACTGCACATTTGATTAAATACTGCTATCTTCTCTTCATCCTCAATGACTTTATTCTCAAGAAGAGTACCTGTTTCATTATCCTTTAATACGATTGTCATTTCACTCTTCGCAGGCGTCTCTTCAGATGCAGTGATTTGCCACACTATACCTCATTCACTTTCTTGTCTTATATCGCTATTTCCCTATGTCCAGCAAACGGCCATCCAATCAAAACACCTGATTGAATAGCCGTTTGATAATACCCCTACAATCTTTACTTATTTTTGACGTAAATACTTAATACAAACTGCAATCACTAATATATATACAATAATTTGTAATATACTGGTTAACGACGAAATCCCCATTAATAAATATGCAACCATTGATTTTCCTCACAGATACATTCATTTTATACCAAAGAAGTTAAAATATTTTAACAGCAAATATATTACTTCTCTTATCTATCAGATATTCATTAATTAAAATCAACTTCTAGTAGCCACAGTATACATTACTCAACGTTTTATCAATGTCTACTGTATTTTTCAATACTACTCCTGTCTGAGGATTTGTGTATATAAACTTTGCTTTACCTTTAACAGTCACATTTACATACCCATTTTTATTTGCAACCTTTTTGGCTGTTACTTTCAACGGTGGTAAATCATCCAAATTTATACTTTCCCCCTCACCCGCTTCAACATTGTCTATTGAAATGATATTATTATTATTTGCATCTATAGTGCATTCTATTTTCACTTTAACATACACTGAAGCCGGCGGATAAGATGAAGTCACCTCAAATCCCGTATATTTTGTTCTTTTAGAAGGCATAACCTGTAAAGAAACCTTATGTTCCTGTTCCATCTCTTGATTTTCTTTATCTGTCATCGTACTTTCCTGGCACTCTGCAACAATTATTCTTGATTCATCAACATTTTCTGCTGCAAACACCGATACTCCCATACTAACACTCATAATCACAGCCAACACTAATCCCATTATTTTTTTCATACATTACGCCTCCTTGTCCTTTTTAATTGTTTGTACATTTATAATATCATTTATTAATTATATTGTCAATATTTATATTATTTTTCACAATATATAGCTTTTAAAATAATATGTGTTATAATAGCACATAGAAAGGAATTCCATTTTATGAATAAAAACGAAGAAGCAATGATTACCAAATTAAAAAGGTCAACCACCGAAGTTTTATTGCTGAGTCTGCTTTCGCAGAAAGATATGTACGGCTATCAGCTGACAGCAGAAATGAAACAACAAAGCAACGGCTTATGCAATTATAACGAAACGACCTTTTACCCAATCTTAAATAGACTCCTGAATCAGAATATGATTAGTATGACACGTATGATTACTGACCAACAGCGTGTTCGTGTCTACTATCATCTCGAAGAATCCGGAAAAGAATACTATGAAGACTTAAAAATAGCCTGTCGGCTCTATATGAATACAGTAGATAAAATACTTTCATCAACGGAGGATAATAACAATGAATCAGACAACTAATATCCGTCCAAAAGATATTCGTCATTATCTCAAAGATATCAAAAAACAACTTTTATTAACGCATTCCAAAGCAGAAACAGCCTCAATAATTGAAATGCTTCAAACAAGTATCAACGAATTCATTGAAGATAATCCAACTGCTACTATGGAAGACTTGACAATGCATTTTAGCGATTACACTTCCCTCAACGATATTGAGTTATATAATACTGATTCAAAAATACTAGAAGAAAAATTAAATCATTCAAAAACAATCAAAAAAATTGCATTTATCGTTCTTTTATTAGTCGTTTTAGCTTTTATTATATATGCTATTCTATGTGTGAAAACTTATATTGATATTCAAAATTCAATTGACGCCTACAAAGTTATCGAAATAAAATAAAAAGGCAAATACATCAAGCGGCTATCCAACCATAACGATTGGATAGCCGCTTAACAATATCCTTACACTATTCAATTTCCTATAACCACTTCTCCAAAAATTCCACTCCATTTTCCATCATACATCTGTAAGCTTAGCATACGTTTTTCATCAATTCACACCCTTCACCTCTATTGTCAGATATGAAGCCTTTCCATCTGTCAGCGTAATCGCTCCCGTAATAAATGTTTCATTTTCCTGATTGGAAGCCGGTGCTACTGTTGCCTCGTATGTGTATGTATCTGCCACACCTGTCTTTTTAGTGAGCCAGATGTCCTTTGATATGATATCTGAATCGTACTTTTCTGACAGTTTCATGCATTGAATGATTGTTCGGTTGTCAATCATGCTTTCGATGCATTCATCTGTCATAATATCCCCATATTTATCCTTGAAATACTGTTCCAGACCATCAACGGAAGCGATTCCGGATTCACCGGTCTGATCTCCCACCGCTTCCGCCGTAAGTCCTGAATAGGTATTCTGATATTCCTGAACATCCTGCACACTGCAGCTCAGGAAGCTTTCAAGTATTGCTTTTGCACTTTGTTCCGAATGGCTATCGTCTTTCTGACAGCCCATCATAGCCATTGCAATTATCAAAACTGCTGATAATAATATCACTCTTAATTTTTTCATTCTTTCCGTACCCGCTCGCTCCCCAATCTGTTATACAATAACTGTAACATGGCACAAAATGAATGTCAAATGAAGAAACTCTTACAAAAAATCTGCAAAAACACTGAAAGTTCGCGTTAAAATCTAATCAGCATTTATTTCTTGAACAGGTCTGTCAGTTTCTGCCACAGGCTTTCCTGTACTTCCTCTGTCTGCACGGTCTCCTGCTCTTCCGGCTTTTCGATGCTGTCTGTCTTGATGACGAACTGTACTTTCTCTACGTTGGTATCCTTTTCTGAAACGAATGAACCGGTTTCAACATTTTCCCCTGTCATGGAATCCAACATCTCATCAATCTGATCGGTGATTTTTGTATCCATGTCGGATGTTTTATCACGCATTTCGCTCATACCATCTTTCAGGTCAACGGTTCCGTTATAAAGTGTATTCACACCCTCTGCCAGTGTTTTTGCACCGCTGTACAGGCTCTGACTACCGGATGCCAGTTCTCTGCTGCCGGATGCCAGTGAAACAGCACCTTTTGACAACTGGCTGTATCCCTGGTTGACAGACGCTACACCTTCTGTGTAAGCATTCAACCCATCATCCAGTTTGCCGTATTCTGCTGCCAGCTCATTGACTGCATCTTTTAACTCAGACATATTATAAATCAGTCCTGTAAGATTATCCGCCAGCTCACCCACTGCTGCATTAAATGTTGTGTAATTTTTCTTTAACTCAGCTGCACCATCCGCCAGTTCCTGCGCGCCGGCATGCAGTTCGTTCATATAAGCTTCTGTTCCTGCGATGGCTGCATTGTTGCCCTTTAACAATGTCTGCATCTGGTTGGCCAGCTCTTCACACTGTTCTTTGATTGGTGAGATGGCATCTGTCGGGATTCCCAGTTTTTTGAGCTGTGCCTCCAGTGAATCTGCCTTGTCAACCATGGCCTGGATAGAACTGATGGCTTCTGTGTTGCCTGCCTTAAGAGCGTCAATATCCAGTCCATTTTCTGCCATCACCTGCTTATATGCTTCATAACTGGCACTGGCTGCCAGCTGGTCTGCACCTGTTGATAGGCTATCAATACCTGTTTTGATCTGGGATGAAGCTGCTGTCAGTTTCTGAACATCCTCTGCAGATGCAGAAACACTGTTTAATGCTGCCTGAAGCTGTGCCAGTGCCTGACGCATCTGGGCGGATCCCTCTGTCAGATCACCGGATTTCGCATCCAGCGCATCCAGACCGGCCTGAATCTGCTGGACACCATCGTTTAAAGACTGAACACCTGCATCCAATGACTCTGCTCCGGAAGCCAGACTGGAAGTGCCGGATGTCAGTGTATCTGTACCATCCTTCAATTCACCTGCGCCATCCTTTAACTCACCGGCACCGTCATCCGCATCCGCAATGCCATCCTGCAGCTCTGTCACCTGGTCCATCAGCTCATCATCATCGATATCAATATTTAGACTGAGTGGGATACCGTTGACAGCAATATCATCCATTTCGAAATCTGTCACATCCGCTGTAATGGTCAGATCAGCGCCTTTGCCCGGCAAAATAGTATAAGTCAGCTGCTTATTTTTGCCTACATTGGCAATGGTAGCATCCGGTGCATCAATATTTTTGCACTGGTCTGTATCCAATGTCACTGAAGCCTGCAGCGCATAGGCATCATAGAAATTACCCTCATAGTCCTTGTTTTCAGTAATTTTCATGGTCATCTTTAACTGACCGCTCATGCCGGCGATTTCATCCGCTGAATATTCTTTGCCGTCCATATAGTAATGAATGGACACATTCCATGGCATCACCGTACTCTTTAACTTGCCCTCATAATACAATTTATCCGCATCGGTGTTGATTTTGACGGTATCACCACTGTAATCCAGGGCATCCGTTGTAGTCATATTGCGGACACTCTCATAATCGCCATAATCAACAATGGCACCTGTGCTGTCCGGTTTCAAAATATTCACCACATTGATCTCTTTAACAGTACCGTCATGATTCAGATTCACATAGACAACTTCTTCTTTATCTGTATTTTCTGTATGATTCTCTGCCGCCAGAACAGGTACCTGAATACCTGTCACAGCCATTGTCACAGCCAACACCGCTGACACTACTTTTTTATTCTGAAATTGTTTCATGATTTTCACCCTTTCTGTTTTTTCCTGCATGAAGCCAATGATGTTTCTTTGATGAAGATTCTCCTGCCTTGATAAACGTTCTGTCAAACAAAAACAGGAAGCCAGGCAGTACAAATAAAACAATGATTAATGAGAAAATGGCACCGCGTCCGATGAAGATACCCAGCTGAGCCAGCAGCTGATTGGTTGAAATATAGCCAAGGAGCAATCCGACAACAGTCAGAACACTACCTGATGTCAGGATGGAAACAGTGACATCGGAAATAGTCTGTATCACTGCCTCTTTCTTGCCAAGCTGTGCCCGATTTTCTTTGTAACGATCCGTCATCAAAATCGCATAATCGACGGTTGCACCAAGCTGTATGGAGCTAATAATCAAGTACGCAATGTAGAAAATATACTGTCCCATGAAGTATGGGCAGGACAGATTGATCCAGATGGCTGCTTCAATACTTACAACAAGTACGATTGGCAATACCAGTGATTTCATTGTCAGCAAAAGAACGATAAATACCGCTGCAATGGCCACAAGATTGACCTTGACCATATCCTCTGTAACCGTCGTCTTCAAGTCATAGGTACTGACACCCTCACCCGCCAGATACCACTGATCCGGATAATATTCCTGAGCAATACTTCTGATTTTTTCAACCAGATTAAATGTCGTACTGCCTTCGTAATCCACATCCACCGACAATACCATTCGGCTGTAATGATCGCTCATTAACTGGGATAATGTATTCTCATCCAGATATTCCAGAGGAATCTCTGCTCCCGCCAGATCAACATAAGAGATAATGCTGCTTACCTCCGGCAGATCATGAAGTGCATCGGAAAGTTCTTTCTCTGTGGCTGTATCACCGCGCGGCACCAGCAGCACATAGGTATCTCTTTTACCGAAAACTTCTTCTATCGCTTTGATATCCTGACCAAGCTTTGTCTGCTCATTGAAAATATGAGAAGAACCATAGTAATAATCATTGGCATTGGATGCCTTGTAAGCAGGTACAACCAGAATGATAAATACACAAACCATCGGTATGGCCAGACGATAAACGACCTTGCCGAACTTTGAAAAAGACGGAACAAAGGAACGATGTTTTGTCTTTTCCATCCATTTGTATACAGCCAGAATCAGTGCCGGCATAAATACGAAAACAGTAATCAGACTGATAGCGACACCTTTGGCCAGTGCCAGACCAAGGTCAGAACCGATTCGAAACTGCATGAAAAGCAATGCCAGGAAACCGATCACTGTTGTCAGACCGCTGGACATAATCGAAGATGTCGATTTACAAAGAGCATCCACCATGGCTGTCTGAGCGTCCGGCTGTTCCCCGCGGCATTCTTCAAATCGATGAATCAGGAAAACAGAATAATCCAAGGAAACCGCCAACTGCAGAATACTGCCGGCCGCATTCGTTACAAATGAAATTTCACCGAATATCAGATTCGTACCACTGTTAATCAAAATCGCAATCCCAAGACCGCCCAGAACAACCAGCGGCTCCAACCATGATCCTGTTGTCAGAATCAGCACAATCAACACAAACACAACGGCAATGGCTGCAATCTTCGCAATCTCTGATACCGTATTTGTTGTGGCTGTGGCTGTTGATACGGCACTGCCTGACATGGCATTGTCATCACCGATAATCTCACGGATGGCTGCCACCGCACTGATTCGACTTTGTTCTTCAATGGTTACTGAAAACAAAGCCGCGCCGTCTTTATAATAATTTTCAACGGTTTTTGAATCCAGCTGACTCATCGGCACCGTGATATCCACAGCGTCATCCAGCCATGTCACATTTATGACTCCGGTCACTGCCTCTATCTTTTCTTTATATTCCAAAGCCTCCGGTATCGTCACATCTTTGACCATGACACGGGCATTGGGAATGCCGCCGTCAAACTCCTCTGACATCACATCCAGTGCTGCTGTCGATTTGGCATCCTCCGGCAGATAATCATTCATATCATAATTGACTGCCACCAACTCTTTTAATCCGCCGCAAACTATAGCGGCTGCAATGAATACGATCAAAATCAGTTTTCTGTATTTGACCACACCACTGTAAAACTTTCTCATATTTTACAACTCTCCTTCCTTCTTCAACGGCACACCCGTCAATACATATTGGTCTTTATCCGTCAAAACCTTCAGATGCACCTCTCTATCCGACATTCTTCCCTCCGCCTCATAAGGCAAAACCTTCGTCATCGAAACAAGTCTTCCCCTTATCCGGCATCTGCCCTCTTCATCAGCAGACCCTTCAAAAGCCTCTCTGTGATTCAAAATATCTATCTCTCCGCCAATACGGTTGCCCGACCACTTCACAGTCATCCTGCCGTATCGGACCCCAATCGACGTATTCAATGCAATCGCATAACATTGCATCCTCTCCTCCACAATCATCATTCCTTTCCTCCGGCTCATCTCCACCGGACGTCACTAAGTATACAAAAGTGCCTCCCGAAAAAAAACAGACAATCACAGGACGCGTGTCTGACATTAGGCATTGGCAGACAGATGTCTAACAAGTTGCTTTTTTATTCATTAATTACCCTCAAACTCCGAAAATGAGTTCTTCATAGTATCTGTTAAAATTTATTAGACACTTGTCTGCAAATGTCTATTGATATACTTGTCAGACACATGTATGATAACTTTGAATAATTTAACAAATAAAAGGAAGGAGCCATTATGAAGAACGAAGACATTTCTCTTGCAACGAAAAAAGCGCTGGCTGCCTCTTTGAAGGATGCCATGCGCAGGAAAGCTTTTTCTAAAATTACAGTTAAAGAAATCATTGCTGACTGCGGCGTCAACCGCAATACATTTTATTATCATTTTACGGATATTTATGACCTGCTCCACTGGATGCTGGAGGAGGAAGCCATCGATGTGGTCAAAAATTTTGATCTGCTGGTAGATTATGAAGAAGCCATCCGTTTCGTAATGAATTATGTGGATGAGAATGATTATATTATCAGCTGTGCCTACGATTCCATCGGCCGTGATGAGATGAAACGCTTCTTCTGCAAGGATTTTATCGACATCACATCCTCTGTTATCCGCCATGCTGCCGAAAATAACGGCTGCCAGATGGAACCGGAATTTCAGCAGTTTGTGGCTGAATTTTATACGGAAGCATTAGCCGGCACTCTTGTCAACTGGGTCAAAAACCGCCATGAAAAAGACCGAGAAAAAACGATCCATTATCTGACCACCATTATTGAAAAGGCTATTTCTAATCTGAAATAATTAAACAAGACTTTACTTCCTTCCCCTTTAAAAGCATGATATACTTTTTATATGCTATGTCGAATTATCAATGCATTTGCTTAAAAAGCACCGCATAATTTCAACATTTTAAATTTCAAAAGGAAGGAGTGGTTTTTTGAAACCAAAACATAGCTTCCGTTTCCTATTAATTATCATTTTGATCCTGATTTCAGTGATTGCCGTAGCAGGATGTCAGTCCGGCAGCAGCTCTGCATCATCCAAAAACGATTCTTCCGGAGCAATCACAGATATTTCCCAGCTTTCCCATGGTAAAATCGGTGTATGGGACGCCTCCATCAGCGAGCAGAAAACCCGGGAAATTCTCCCTGATGCTGAGTATGTCTACTACAATACCATTGCCGACATGGCTGCCAGCACATCTCAGGGGAAAACCGACGCCTTCAGTGTGACTTACGGGCATTATGCCAGTCTGAAGACAAGCATGCCGCAGCTGAAACCACTGCCGCAAAAGGTCGGCAGCTATGCTGAACATTTCATTTTGCGTCCTGACAAGCGGGGCGAAGAAATTGCCAATGATCTGAATGCTTATCTTGCCAAAGCCCGTGAATCCGGGGAAATTGAAGCCATTAATGATAAATGGCGGGGGACAGATGAAAGTCTGAAAGTGATCGACCGGTCCGGTCTGACCGGCAAAAAGGGAACGATCCATCTCGTCATCAGCGCATCAGAACCCACCATGGACTATCTTAAAGACGGTGAACCTGCAGGCTCGGAAGTGGATATCATCACCCATTTCTGCGCGGAATATGGCTATGATCTTCAGGTAGACACACTGGATTACACTGCAATGACACCGGCGATTACCGCATGCAAGTATGATATCGCTGCTGCTGCCTTTGAATACTCCGAAGAGCGTGCCGAAAGTGTCCGATTCAGTGATAAGATTTGTGATGAAGATCTTGTACTTGTAGTTCTGGACAAAGACAGTATCACAGATACAACACCTTTTATCCAATCCGTCAAAAACAGTTTCAGCAAAACCTTTATTCAGGAAAACCGATGGAAAATGTACATCAGCGGTATCGGGCAGACACTGCTCATCACGGCTCTTTCCATTTTTTTCGGCACATTTCTTGGCTTTGGTGTCTATCTTCTCTGCCGCAAAGGCGGCCGGATTTCCAACATTATATCCAGGGCTGTTATGCGTGTCATTCAAGGTACACCGATGGTGGTATTACTGATGGTTTTCTACTATATTTTATTTGCCAAAGTACATATCGCCGGATTGTGGGTTGCCATTCTCTGCTTCACACTGACTTTCGGCTGCGCCATGTTCGGAATGCTTGAATCCGGTGTTCGGGCAGTCAGCAGCGGACAGGTTGAAGGGGCCAGAGCGCTGGGCTACACCGACCGACAGGCTTTTTTCAAAATTGTACTGCCCCAGGCAACCCTGCATTTTCTTCCGGCTTACAAGAGCACAGTTGTCGGGCATATCAAAGAAACCGCTATTGTCGGCTATATTGCCGTCAAAGATCTGACCAAGATCACCGATATTATTCGAGGCAATACCTTTGAACCGTTCTTTCCTCTTATTGCCACGGCCATCATATATTTTATTCTTTCATGGATACTTACATTGATCATCGGACGCCTGCAGTACACCATGGATCCAAAGAACAGAGACCGGAGCAAAATCCTCACCGGACTGAAAGGGAGTGACAAATTATGATTGAGATTCAGCACTTACGCAAAGAATATCCGGCTTCCACACCCCTGAAAGATGTGAATACCACTATTCGGGATGGTGATATCATCAGCGTCATCGGACCATCCGGCACCGGAAAATCAACACTGCTGCGCTGCATCAATATGCTGGAAACACCGACTTCCGGGCATATTCTGATTGACGGAACAGATGTTACAGATAAAAATTGCAATATTGACCTTATTCGTCAGAAAGTCGGCATGGTTTTCCAGTCTTTTAACTTATTTGAACATTTGACCGTCATTGAAAATATTATGATGCCCCAGATCGATCTGAAGAAGAGAACCCGCCAGGAAGCCTTTGACAAAGGAATGTCCCTGCTGCATTCCGTAGGACTTGGTCGGCAGGCACTGCGCTATCCTTCTGAACTGTCAGGCGGTCAGAAACAGCGTGTCGCCATTGCCAGAACATTGGCCATGGATCCTGAAGCCATTCTCTTTGACGAACCGACTTCTGCACTGGATCCGACCATGGTTGGAGAAGTTCAAACCGTCATCCGGCAGCTCTCCCAATCTGTCAAAACCATGATGATCGTCACTCATGAGATGCGTTTTGCAAAGGAAATCTCCAACAGAGTCTTTTATATGGATCAGGGTATTATTTATGAAGAAGGCACACCAGAACAGATTTTTGACCATCCTGTAAAAGAACGGACCCGTGCCTTTGTGAACGGCCTGAAAGTCCTTCATATTCATGTCAACTCCGAATCCTTCGACTTTATCGGAACCCAGAGCCAGATTGAAGAATATTGCTACAAGAATCAGGTCTCTGTCAAAACTGCTTATCGCATCAGCAGCGTTTTCGAAGAATTATGTGTACAGATCCTGATGCCGATACTGTCAGAGTGCGATATTTCCATGACCGTGGAGTATTCCGAAAAATCTTCCCAGACGCGAATGGTGCTCCGTTACGGGGGTGCTCCTTTCAACCCGAAGGACACCAAAAACGAGCTGGCCTACAAGGTTCTTGCCGGCTTATGCAGAGAAATCCGCTGGCAGCCTGAAGTAAAAGGTAAGTATACAAACCGTATCATCATTGAAACATAAAAAAGCCCATCACTTTGAGTTTTCTCCAAAAAGCCCGATTTTAATCCGGCCTTTTGAATTCACCCAAAGTGATGGGTTTTGTTTTACTGATGTATCCGAACCTGTTCTTCTATTGTCCGCTTTACTTTTTCAATATCAAGGGGTTTTACCAAATGTGCATTCATCCCTGCTTCCAGACACTTTTCTTCATCTTCCTTAAAAGCATTGGCTGTCATGGCAATAATCGGAATTGTTTTGGCATCCGGACGGTCCAAAGCACGGATCGTTCTTTGTTGAGGTAAGATAACGATACCTTTTTTGCAGAGGGTGTTATCTTACCTCTTTTTGATGTATGTTAGATAGCATAACTCTTTACGTCGGCTCCTATCTGTCTGAAATAGGAGATACTTTC
>Ga0129312_1000491_pt1 | contig 33461 bp, 35 predicted proteins | sample O827metagenome_FD_94434 | JGI IMG/M metagenome (GOLD analysis project Ga0129312, IMG submission 94434) | Orangutan group fecal microbial communities from Wisconsin, USA - O827 metagenome | ecosystem: Host-associated > Mammals > Digestive system > Large intestine > Fecal | place: USA: Wisconsin... | reverse complement strand
GAATCATCCTGCCTGTTCTGCCATTACCATCCTGAAACGGATGGATTGATTCATATCGCGCATGAAATTCAGCCAATATTTCCAAGTTTTTCTCCTGCTCCTTATACCATTGCAGGAGTGCCTGCATTTCTTTTTCCACGTCCTTGGGCAGTACGGTCTGATACATGCCGATCATATTCGGTCGTTTTTTATAATCACCGATCGCATATCCATTGGCACGATCCTCAAATACCCCAGACTTTAATTCGTAATGCAGATGCTTTATCAGATCCTGCGTCAGATCCTCCTCCAATGTATCAAGCATATAATTGAACATCAGAAAATGACCATTCATTTCCTCTACGTCTTTTGCCCTGTAATAATCACTGCTTTGCGGCAGTGTTCCATTATCAAATAATGATGCCGTCTGCTCCGGTGTCAATGTACTTCCTTCAATTTTATTGGAATTATATGCCATCACACGCTGTGTATACGCATAGACTCCAGACCTGTCAAACCGTTTTCTTTCTATCAGGAAACGTTCAATTAACCATTCTTTGTAATTCGGCACAATGATGACCTCCTTATTTAGGGACTAATAATAGTTTGCACTCATTATACCACGATCAGATCTGCTTCCAACTGAAAATGAATATCAATTTTTATTGCATATGCTGTGTAATATAGTAAAATTAAGATATCCACCACTCCATGAAAGGAGCTCCTATGCCAAATATCAATAGTTCTGAATTCATCCGGAAATATGAAAATGAGCTGTCTTCTGTGCCGCTGCCGCAAAAGCTCGCAGGGAATTATACGATAGCCAGCATTCTCAAAGATACCGCTGATAAAAAGATCTTCCGGCTTTGCGATAGCTCCGGCAACGATTTTATACTGAAAAGTTCCGGCGGCATCCTGCGGACTTCCTTAAAGCAGGAATACGATATTTTATGTCAGCTGGATTCGCCCCATTTTCCGGAAGCGGTTGACTTTTTTGAAGAAAACGGAATATCTTATCTGCTCAGATCCTATGTAAAGGGCATCTCCCTGTGCGATTATGCTGAACGGTTATCTGAGTATCATCCGCAGGAAGCTGATGTGGAACAGCTATTACTGCCGTTGTTTCTCGAATGCTGCGAGATCATCAGTACGCTCCATGCGCTCACTCCGCCGATGATCCACCGGGATATCAAAGGAGAAAATTTTATCTATACGCACAACTGTCCGCATCTCGTTCTGATCGATGTGGATGCCGGACACCAATTCGCGCCGGACAAATCACGTGACACCATATTTGCAGGGACTTACGGCAATGCGGCTCCGGAGCAGTTCGGTTTCCGCCAGAGTGATGTGCGAACGGATGTCTATGGACTGGGCAAGACTTTTCTGACTCTCCTGAACGCGTCCGATGCCGATGATCCACGGCTCTCACCACAGCTTTCTGCGATACTGTGCAAGGCAGTCTCTTTTGAACCGAAGCAAAGATACAATAGCGTGAAGGAATTACAGCACGCACTTGCTGTCTTACATACCAAAAGGGGCTCCGGGGCTGCGTCTCTTCATCAGAAAAATAAGTTTATCATCCTGTTGATCGGTTTGCTGGTCGGATCCATCACAGGCTCCGGAATCGGAGTGATCTGCTCCCAGAAGTTCCTTGCGCCTGCTGTATCTGACCAGGCAACATCATCGGGCGAAGCAGCTGCGGACCGCATTGATCCACCGGTTGTTTCCGATTCCCCGAATACATCGATTGTCGACCGCGCCGGTGTGCAGCCGCTTGATCTCTTTGATTTTCAGGAAGATGTGGATGCGCTGCTCCTTGCCGCCTACAACAATGACGCGGATGCACTCTCCGAATCTGTGGAACGCCTGATCAGCCGGCTCTATGAAGAGCCCGAACTGACACGTAACCCACCCGAAGATTACGCTGATTATGACACACTTCCGGAATACATCCAGAACTGTTCTGCCGTGGATCATATCCGGCTGAGACTCGCCTATCGCGACCAATGCCTCAAAAAAACGATCGGCTCATATGATCAGTATCAAAACGATATCCTGTCATTGCTTCGCATTGTTCTCTACCGGACCAGCGATGCTGACAGCAGCTGCATCTACAAGTACTCTCATTCTGCTGCCGATGCAGTCGATGAAAATGATTATAGTTTCTGCCTGAGCGATCTTTTAGACAACATACAGCTGGCCATCGATAATCACGATGGATTTGTCCGCGCTTACGAACAGAATTGAGAAGTCTGCAATTTTGCACACCATCCGTCATTTTGATTATGTTAAAATATCTATTACTTAATCATATAATGCAACAACGACATTACAGTTGAGGAATGGTTATGAAACGGACAGATGAATTATTAAAACAGATCAGAGAATTGAACATCGACGAATTCAAAAAGGAAGAGAATTTCGATATGACAGGAATTGGTGAGTACCTGGGCAATCTTCTGGATACCCATGGGCTCCAGCCGAAGGATATCATCCTAAACCTGAATACGGATCGTTCCTACACCTATCAGATCCTCGGCGGACGTCGCAATCCGACACGTAATTTTCTGCTCCGGATTGCCATCTTTTTAAAGCTCCCACTGGATGAGACACAGCGGATGCTCTCCATCGCACAGCGTGCCCAGCTCTATCCGAGGAACCGCTTCGATGCAGCGATCATCTTTGCTCTGGAGCACGAGATGAGTCTGGATGAAACAAATATACTTTTGGAAGAGATCGGAGAAGAATCCCTTATTTAGCTGGTTTTTAAGAGGCTGATCAGATAATACTGACCAGCCTCTTTTCTTATATTTTACTTTATTTTACTTGTTTACCGTTACAGGCACTTTCAGCACTTTCTTCGTACCGTCATTTAAAACGATCGTTATCTCTATGACCGCCATTCCCGGTTTCTTAGATGTTACTTTACCTTTCTTATTTACAGATGCAACCGATTTTTTGTCAGATCGATAAGAAACGAATGCTACGTTATCCATATCGGACTTCTTATTCAGCTTAATCGTCGTCTTCTTTCCATCTTTGAGCGTGATCTTTTTCTTTGCCGGTTTTAACGTTGACAGAATTTCTTTGCGTAATGCCTTGGCCTCTGCCGCATTTAACAGCTGATATTCTCCTTGTTCCACATCCACTGTAAAATTGCCGTTCTCATCTACCACCACCGACTTACTGACCAGAATCTTTTTACCATTCTCATCGATCCGGACAAGCGTCAGCTTCTTTCCCGTTTCAGATCGCCGGCATTTACTTTGATCGTGGCGAACGTCTTTCCTTCTTCGTCCTTTATGATCTGTGTGATCGTGGTCTCTGCCTTTGTTCCGTCAGTTTTTACATCTGATGTACCATCATCCGGTTTCGTGCCGGGAGTTGCCGAACCGCCGCCGGATACCGCACCACCACCTGAGGATGAACCACCTCCGGAAGATGCGCCGCCGCCGGATGTTTCGTCATCAGCAGCGATCGCATATACTGAAAACCGGTCGGTCTCAAAACAGAGATTTCCCGTTACTTTATCGATCCATGCATGGAGTTTTTCCACTTTACCATTATGATATCGATATACGACATAATTTTTCCTGCCTTTTAATGCTGCTTTCAGCGGGAATGATAAGACCATATCTTCTTTCATTTCAGTCAATGACTTATTATCCGCAATCGTTGTTCCATCTTTCTTCTTAAGTGTATAATTCAATACTGCATTGAAGAAATCTGCCTGCTTGCCGCTTCCCAGTGCAGCCCTGATATCATTCTGCGCCTTTACAACCGTCGCGTCCGAAGATACATCCACACCGGACATCTCCAGATTCAGATTCAGGGATGCACCATCGATCAACGCTTTCTTCTCGTTATCATCCATCGGAACGAGATCCGAGATAGCTTCCTTATCCACATCGATAGCTGCAGTCTGGCCGCCCTCTGAATAGATATCCTGAATATTCGTATTGGACTCTGCCTTTACCACGTGTACAGTGACTTGATTATTATCATTCGTTTGTTCTTCTCCTATACGATTCTTCGTAGGATCATACCCTGTCGAATAAGATGCATATGTCACCGTCTGCGTCAGCCCAATATTGGCATGTGTAAATTTCTCCTTATCAACATACGTGTTCACACTGTCTACACCATCATAAAATCCAATATACAGGTTGGCATTCTCGGTCCAAAGTCCCCGGACATATACCTGCGTACTTGCATTCACATGAAGGGACGGCCAGCGATGCGGATCTTTTTGCAGCACGCCATATTGTTCAATATTTGCCTCACTGACATCAGCCGGTTTTACAATATCAGCAGCCGATATCAGATAGTATACCTGCTCTGTCTTCCATGAATCTGTTGTACTATCGTAGGTCGTTTTCTGTATCAGCCGCTTTCCTTCTGTCATTTTGGGAGTGAGATTCTTAAAATACTCTGAAAAATCATTTACATAGTCAACCGGAAGGACAATGCCATGGAGATATTTGATATCACCATCTGTTGCATCATAACTGATCTCCGTTGCGTTGCCATCCAATTTGTAAGCCTTCATACTTTCTGCGTTCTGCGCTGCTTTTGTCAACGGAAATTCATACACATCATTGTAGACTTGCCGACCATTATCCTCCTTTATTTGTGTCCCTCCCGGCTCTACAGCAGGAATACTATACGGATTGGAAGCGGTATCCATCAGAATTCCTTTGATACTTGCCGGTGCATAGACATACTGTTCCGCTTCTACCGCGTCTTTGTAGCTGCTGTCGCGGTAACTCATATTCAGATAAATAAAACCGGAATTTTCTATCGTAACCTCTGTGTGCTCTTCCTTTTTTATATCCCATACTTTGCACGTCTGTCCGTCCAGTTCCAGCAGCTTATCTACAACGTCCTGAATAGTCGTTCCATGCACCCAGTAATAGACTCCCTTGGGGAATCCTCCGCTGATCCAGATATTGCCTTGTTGATATGCTTCTCTCGAGATGTAGCATCCGGAATAACCGATATAATCTAATCCATCCTCGCCATCATACAGGATCATATCCTCCTGCCCCTGATCCTGATTCTCATTTTCATCAGCCCATGCAGTCGTCACCGTTCCCGGCAGCAGGCCAAAGATCATGCTGCATGCCAGAATCATCGCCTTCAACCTTCGTACCAATCGTTTCTGCTTTTCTCCCATACACACCCCTCCTGTTTTGATCATATTTATAAACAAAAAACGCCTTTTGGTATATATATGCTCATTTTACCAAAAGACGTTCGTATATTGGTGTGCACGGCTGCACACATTTTTCAAAACAGTTTGTACTATTTACTGATCATTCATATTTGCGAGTTTCTTCGCCTGGTCGGCTGCGATGCACGCGTCGATGATCTCCTGGATATCTCCGTTCATGATCTTGTCAAGCTTGTACAGCGTAAGATTGATCCGGTGATCGGTGACACGTCCCTGCGGGAAATTGTAGGTACGGATCTTCTCGGAGCGGTCTCCGGTTCCGATCTGGCTGCGGCGTGCCTCTGACTCTGCATCCTGTTTTTTCTGGAGCTCTAAGTCATACAATTTGGAACGCAGCAATGCAAATGCTTTTTCCTTATTCTGCAGCTGTGACTTCTCGGTCTGGCTGTAGATCACGATTCCGGTCGGATAATGGGTCAGACGCACAGCGGAATCCGTTGTATTAACACACTGTCCACCGTTTCCGGATGCACGCATGACATCGATACGGATATCTTTCTCGTCGATCTGTACATCGACTTCTTCTGCCTCCGGCATGACTGCTACCGTACAGGTAGATGTCTGGATACGTCCCTGTGACTCGGTCTCGGGCACACGCTGTACGCGGTGTACACCGGACTCATATTTTAACACGGAATAAGCGCCTGCTCCGGTCACCATAAAGTCTACGGACTTCATTCCACCGATGCCTGTCTCATCTGCCTCGAGCGTCTCTACCTTCCAGCGGCGGCTCTCCGCATAATGCACATACATACGGTAGATCTCCGCAGCAAACAATGCGGCTTCCTCTCCGCCTGCACCGGCACGGATCTCTACGATTACGTTCTTATCATCATTCGGGTCCTTGGGCAGCAGCAGGATCTTCAGCTTTTCTTCCAGCTCTGCCACGCTGGCCTTGGCCTCATTCAGTTCTTCCTTGGCGAGTTCCTTCATCTCCTCGTCACTCTCCTCATCGAGCATGACGAGGGCATCTTCGATCGCCTGTTTACTCTTTTTATATTCACGGAATGCCTCCACGATCGGTGCGAGGTCACTCTGCTCCTTCATCAGCTTGCGGAAACGATTGGCATCATTTGCCACATCCGGCTCCGACAGCTCACTCATGATCTCTTCATATCGAACTAACAGATCCTCTAATTTGTCAAACATGTCTTTTCTCCTTCTTATTTATGGCTATTCACGATTCGCGGGACAGATACCCTCTCACGACCCGGTCATTTCCTGCCAGATCCTTGATCACCAGAACTCCCTCAAATCCGGCTTCATGCATCAGTCCACGCACTGCTTCTCCCTGATCATAACCGATCTCTAAGAGCAGCCATCCATTCTCCTTCAGATAATTCGGTACTTCCCGTGTGATATTTCTGTAAAAATCCAATCCGTCCACACCACCGTCGAGCGCCTGCAGCGGTTCGAACTGGCTCACCTCTGGCATCAGCTTTAAGATCTCCTCCTGCGCGATGTACGGAGGATTGGATACGATCACGTCGAACATGCCGCTGATGTTGTCGAACAGATTGCTGCGCACCCATTCCGCATCCAGCTCATGCAGTCTGGCATTCTCCTTGGCGACGAGCAGTGCCTGCTTGCTGATATCACTGCCGACACCCTGAACGGTCGGCGCATTTTTCAGGATACTGAGCAGCACGCAGCCGGAACCGGTACACAGATCCAGTATCTGCATATTAGGTTCCAATACCTTTAACGTCTCCTCCACGAGCGTCTCCGTGTCCTGTCTGGGAATCAGTACGTTGGAATTGACATGAAAGGTCATTCCCATAAATTCCTGCTCGCCCGTGATATACTGCAGCGGTACATGCTCGGTGCGCTTTTCCAGCACACGCTCATACTCGGAGAGTATCTCCGGCTCTACTTCATCCCCGCTATGCATAAAATAAAAACTCCGATCAATATGTGCTACCATCTCCAGCAGCAGCCATGCATCTGTTTTTGCATCGGCGATCCCCGCTGCCTGCAGCAGCTGCTCGCCTCTTTGCTCTGCTTCCCTGTATGTCATCTGTCAGCCTCCCTCCAGATGTATCTGCACTTTTGTCACCCACGAATTTCCTGCACGTAAGCCTTCCAGTCAAATACTGCCTCTACAGAAGCGATGCCTACCTCGATCATATCATCATCCGGCTCACGCGTCGTCAATTTCTGCAACAGCATACCGGGCTTACTGAGTAGTCCGATCACTCTGCCCTCACTGCGCCCTGCCAGACGGATCAGCTCATACGAGATACCAGCGATGACCGGGATCAGCAAAATACGCACCAATACGCGCAGCAACGGTGACTCTACACGTATAAATATGAACAGGATCACGCTCACCATAATGACAAAGAACAAAAAGCTCGTCCCACACCGCTTATGCAGTCTGGAACTGTTTCTCACATTCTCCACATTCAGATCCATCCCGTGTTCGATGCAGTTGATACACTTATGTTCTGCACCGTGATACATGTACACGCGCTGGATGTCCTTCATGAGAGAGATACCCACGACATATGCCAGAAAGATCACCACTCGCAGGACACCTTCGGTCACTGCGATCGCGGTATCCGACCAGCCGAGTCCGGCAAAGAGTGTAGACAGCCAATACGGCAGCAACATAAAGATCGCTACTGCCAATACGATCGACAGCACGATCGTGCCGCCCATCATGACATGCTCCTGCTTTTCCTTTTTTGCCGCCTGACGCTCGCTCAGCTCCTTTTGCTCCTCTTCCTCAAAAAATGATGAAGAGAATGACAGGCTGCTCATTCCGAGTACAAGCGAATCCACAAAGCTGACGACACCACGCACGAGCGGCCATCTCGTCACTGCTGCGTCTCCAAATATGCTTTTGTATTCCTTTTTCTCCACGACGATCTCTCCGTCGCTCTTACGGACGGCTACCGCATAGGTGTCCTTATTCTTCATCATGACACCCTCGAGTACAGCCTGTCCACCGATTCCTGAATATCTCATTCCGGTCTCCTGTAGAATGAAAAAAAGGTTGAAGCTGTAGCAACTTCAACCTTAGTTCCCATGTGATTATTTCATGCCGTATTTCTTGTTGAACTGCTCAATACGTCCGCGTGCCTGGTTAGCCTTCTGCTGTCCTGTATAGAACGGATGGCACTTAGAACAAATCTCAACATGGATTTCCTTCTTTGTAGAACCTGTTACGAATGTGTTGCCACAGTTACAAGTAACGGTTGCCTCATAGTATTCGGGCTGGATCTCTGTCTGCATCTTTTTCACCTCACTACTCGAAATATTAATCAAAATATAGTTATAAACTATCTATGTCCATATCTGTGAATGAACGTTCTGTGTCTGTTGCATTCTCACAACAGCTTATTTATTGTAGCATAACGAATTATGTAATGCAAGCATTTTTACAAAAATTTCTTTTTGATCACCTGCTGTACATATTCGCGGTTATTTCTCGTGTGCGCGAACATATTTAATATCGTTTCCACTGCTTCGTCCGTCTTCATTCCGTTGATCGCACGACGCATGATCGTCACTGCCTCACGCTCCTCGCGGTCAAGCAGCAGATCCTCCCGTCTCGTGCTTGATCTGGTGATATCGAGTGCCGGGAACACTCTCTTTTCAGACAGCTTGCGGTCTAGCACCAGTTCCATGTTACCGGTTCCCTTAAACTCCTCGTAGACGACATCGTCCATCTTGCTGCCGGTGTCCACCAGTGCAGTCGCCAGTATCGTCAGGCTGCCGCCCTCACGCATGTTACGTGCTGCTCCGAAGAACCGCTTGGGCATATACAACGCGGCCGGGTCCAGTCCACCGGATAAGGTACGTCCGCTCGGCGGTACCGTCAGGTTATATGCGCGTGCCAGTCTGGTAATGCTGTCTAAGAGTATCATGACATCCTTGCCATGCTCCACAAGACGCTTGGCGCGCTCTACGACCATCTCCGATACACGCTTGTGGCGCTCCGGCTGCTCGTCAAATGTTGAATAAATGACCTCTACATTGTCTCCCTCGATCGCTTCCTTGATATCTGTGACTTCCTCCGGACGCTCATCGATCAGTAAGATGATCAGGTGCATCTCCGGATTGTTATGCTTGACCGAACGCGCTACTTCTTTTAATAATGTAGTCTTTCCTGCCTTCGGCGGAGACACGATCATACCACGCTGACCCTTTCCGATCGGGGATACGAGATCCACGATACGCATCGCCAGTCCACTGCGATCTGTCTCCAGACGCAGACGTTCATTCGGGAAGATCGGTGTCAGGTCTTCAAAATTTTTGCGCCGTATTGCCACTGACGGTGGATAGCCATTGATCGTAGTGATATATAACAATGCCGAGAACTTCTCGCTCTGTGTCTTGATCCTCGTATTGCCACATACGATATCACCGGTCTTCAAATGAAATCTGCGGATCTGTGACGGTGAGACATACACATCATTCTCACCCGGCAGGTAATTTGCACAACGGATAAATCCATATCCCTCCTGCATGACCTCGAGAATACCGTTTGCCGTGATACCGCTGTCCAGACTCGCATTCGGCTGCTCACTCTGCTCGCTACCCTTGTCTGTTCTCTCAGACTTCTCATTTTTTTCCGTATGTCCGTCTGATGCCTGTTCCGGCTGGGTACGATGTTCCTTTTTTTCTTTTTCTCTGGCATGCGCCGCTTCATTCTCACGCTTTTTGATCTGCTCTAAACGCGCATCCTCTGCCAGCATGGCCTCTATGACTTCTGCTTTCTTCAAAGCAGAAATACTTTTCAGTCCGCGTGCCTTCGCCAGATCCTTGAGCGCCGCTACACTCAGCGACTCATACTTTTCTCGCATATTATCCATATCTGAAATCTCCTAATTATTATATCCTGTAGTTATAATGGGGAAAACAATGATTTGAAAAAAGATATTTGTTATTATACACCATAAACTTCAAAATAGGAAGTCCTATTTTTAATTCCGTGCATTTTACTGTTCCTTACACACTGCATGCCGCCGGTTCGCAACCGCGGTCGCGCTTGATTTAGCACATGAGAAGTGTTATGATTCTGATATCGGTGTGTATCCTGACATCACACGCCACCACTAATCTACATAGTAAGGAGTAAGCTCATGGATCAGAAAGAAAAAGCCATCCGGCTACACAGAGAATGGAACGGAAAACTCGTAACGACCTCAAAGGCTCCCGTCAAAGACCGCGAAGCGCTGGCGATCGCTTATACGCCCGGCGTCGCTGAGCCGTGCAAGATCATTGCCGAGCATCCCGAAGAAGTATATAACTACACGATCAAGGCCAATACCGTGGCAGTCGTATCCGACGGAAGTGCGGTACTCGGGCTCGGAAATATCGGTGCCTATGCTGCTATGCCTGTCATGGAGGGCAAATGTGTCCTGTTCAAAGAATTCGGCGACGTCAATGCAGTACCGATCTGTCTGGACACCCAGGATACCGAAGAGATCATTCAGACGGTAAAAAATATCGCCCCCTGCTTCGGAGGCATTAACTTGGAGGATATCTCCGCTCCCCGCTGTTTTGAGATTGAAGAGCGCTTAAAAGAAATCCTCGATATTCCGGTCTTCCACGATGACCAGCACGGTACAGCCATCGTTGTTCTGGCAGGTATCATCAATGGTCTGCGCGTGACCGGCAAGAAAAAGGAAGACTGCAAAGTCGTCGTCAACGGTGCCGGTTCTGCCGGTGTTGCGATCACCAAGCTCCTGCTGACCTATGGTTTTAAAAATGTTACCATGTGCGACAAGGAAGGCATCATCGGTCCCGATTATCCGAACCTGAACTGGATGCAGAAAGAGATGACCAAGGTGACAAATCCCAGTCATGCGACCGGTACTCTGGCTGATGCCCTGAAGGGTGCCGATATCTTTGTCGGTGTGTCTGCACCAGGCATCGTATCTGCAGAGATGGTCGCATCCATGAACCACGACTCCATTTTATTTGCAATGGCCAATCCCGTACCGGAGATCATGCCCGATGTTGCCCGCGCCGCAGGTGCGCGTATCGTCGGCACCGGACGCAGTGATTTCCCGAACCAGGTCAACAACGTCGTTGCTTTCCCCGGCATTTTCCGCGGCGCACTCGAAGGACACGCCAGACAGATCACTGAGGAGATGAAGCTTGCCGCAGCAGAAGCAATCGCCGGACTGGTATCCGATGAGCAGTTGAATGATGAATTCATCATGCCGGAAGCATTTGATCCCCGTGTGGCAGATGTCGTGAGCAAAGCTGTCCGCGATCACATCCACTAGTCATGGCAGCCGATCTGCAGCGGCCGGACTGGATGGGCAAGCCCTACTACAGTCTGGATTGTTATCTCAAACAGACTTTTGGAGAAAAAATATACCGGTTGTCACTGGACGGCGGTTTTTCCTGCCCCAATCGCGACGGAACACTCGGAACCCGCGGCTGCAGTTTCTGCAGCGCAGGCGGCTCCGGTGATTTTGCCGCTGACCGGAGCTGCTCTGTCACAGAGCAGTTGTCCCAGGCTAAGGAGCGCATCGCCGGCAAGACAAACGCCAGACGCTTTATCGCATATTTTCAGGCATACACAAACACCTACGCAGATATCTCCTATCTGCGTACTGTTTTTTCCGAGGCATTGCGGCCTGACGATATCGTCGCACTCTCGATCGCTACACGCGCGGACTGCCTGCCCGATGAGGTCCTGATGCTGCTGTGCGAACTGCGCGATACCTATCAGAAACCGGTCTGGATCGAACTGGGTGTGCAGAGTTCTTTTGATGCTTCCCTGCGGCATATCCGCAGCGGATTCACCTATGCAGACTGTGAGCAGGCGATTATGCGTCTGCATAATGTCGATATCCCTGTGATTGCGCATCTGATCCTTGGGCTGCCCGGTGAAACACAGACACAGATGCAGCAATCGATTGCCCGTTTATGCAGCTTGCCGGTCACCGGATTAAAATTGCAGCTGCTGCACATATTAAAAGATACGGATCTGGCAGCCGAATATGGACGTGACCCTTTTCCAGTCTTTTCCGAAGAAGATTACTGTCAGTTCATCGTGACATGCATCGAACATATCCCGCCTCATATCGTACTGCACCGGATCACCGGAGACGGTCCGAAGCGGCTGCTGCTCGCGCCGTTATGGAGCGGCAATAAAAAGCATGTCCTCAACCGTATCCATGCCATTTTCCGTGAGCGGAACACGTGGCAGGGCAAATATGCAGCTCATGAAAATGTGATTGCGAAGCTATAACGTTACTTCAAGCTGTCTTGCTGCCTTTGCACGATGAAGATGAGACTCCAAATTGTGGAAGCCTTTGCTGACACAATTTTGTTCTTCGGAGGCTCGTCGGAATGGGTCGTGCAACAAAGCAAAAGTCAGACTGCTTGCGGAAGCTGCATTTTCACGAAATAAGTGCTCGCATGCACCCTGTTTATGACGTAAATAGTTTCGCAATCACCTATTGCGATAGATTATAAAAAAAGGTAACCAGAAGGTACTGATCAGTTACAAGAAAGGAATCAGATATGGCTGAACCGTTAACGACTTACAAATTGATGATTCTCGCATTACTTGAGCGCTCGGAAGCACCGCTCTCCGGTCCTCAGCTCTGCGACTTCTTTTTAGAGAAAGAATATACGAATTATTTTACTGTGCAGGAAGCACTTCACGAACTGGACGAAAACGCCTTTATCAAAAAAGAAGCGACCCATAACAACACACGTTACTCGATCACTCCGGCCGGCACACAGACGCTGTCTTTTTTCTCAGATAAGCTCTCCGAGGGTATCCATACAGATATCCGCGAGTATCTGAATGCCAACCGGCTCGCGATCCGCGAGGAAGCCTCCATACTGGCCGACTATTACAAAGCCCCCGGTGAACAGTTTGCCGTGCGCTGCCAGCTCAAGGAACGTGAATACTCGCGTATCGATCTGACGATCACTGTTCCAAACGAAGAGATTGCAGTAGCGATCTGTGATAACTGGAAACAACAAAGCGAACATGTCTATGAATATCTCATGGATCTGCTCGTAAAGTAATGGGATCATGGAATGTGATTAACCAAAAACGTGTGCGCCATCACAGCGCACACGTTTTTTATTAAGATATTTTGTGAATTGCAACACAGTTGGGCTTGTCCACCTGCAGCGGCTTGCCCTGCATCAGAAAATAATGCTCCTCATAGTTTATCTTGAAAATGCAGATCGCATTATTCTCGTGATTGAGCGTCATAAAATGCTCATTATCCGGGAATACCCTCACAGCCTTCGGGAATTCACCACTGATCTTGCTGTTACAGTTTAATGTCAGCATACCCGTCTCCGGATCGATATCATAGATCACCGCGGAATTCACACCAGCATTGACCACATACAGATGCTTGCCGTCCGGTGCGATCGTCATTGCAGTCGCACTGCAGATGTCATCATCCTTGGGATCTGTCGTTGTGATCTCCTGTAAAAATTCAAATTCAGGCTCTCCGTCACGCTCCTCATAACGGTAGACATTGACACAGTTGAGCAATTCACACAGTACATATGCAAAACGTCCGTCATCCGAGAAACGCATGCTCTTGGGTGCCGAATCAATCTGGCAGCGAAGGATGTCCGTATTACGGATCTTGCCGGTCTCCTGATCAATATGATACAGTTTTACCTGATCCAGACCACCGTCAACACCGCACACATATTTCTGATCGGGAGTAAAACGTACACAGTTTACATGCGGACGCGAACTTCTCTCTGCGATACAGCGGCCCATTCCCTTATGAAACACACCATCCGCGATCCCGATGATCGTTCCTTCCACCGGATCAAGCTGCATGACAGTCACACGTCCATCGTGGTAGCCGCCGACCAGCAGATATCTGTCATCCTTGGATATATCGAGGAAGCAGCCTCTCATACCGCCGATCCATGACTTATTGATCGGTTCGAGATCTCCATCCGGCAGGATCTTAAATGACTGCACGCCTTCATCTGCGATCGAGTATAAAAACTTACCACTGTTAGACACTACCAGATATGATGCATTATTGATCGGAACGACTTTTCGCTGCACCATGGTGCCCGCTCCTGCATCCAGATCATACAGATGAATACCAATACTGTTCTCGTGGGTATATGTGCCCACATATGCTACATACTTGTCCTTGCTCATGACTCCTCTTCTTCCTTTCTTCGTAAGATATCATATGTGTCAAGCGGACATCCGAGGTCGATCCAGAGCTTCTGCTTCGGATGCGGGGCACTCGTCTGATCCTGTCCGTCTTCATCTACGATCCTTTGTACAACTACCTCCCGGTTCTCGCCGTTTGGTTTCATCACTTCGATCGTCTCTCCGACCGAGAACTTATTTCTCTGTTCGATCGCATAGAGACCATCTTCGTTGACTGCACCGACAATTCCCAGATAGGTGTATTCCCTGACATACGTATTACTGTCATAGATCTGCGCCTCCTCAGAAGGCTTGCCGAAAAAGAAACCTGTCGTAAACTGCCGGTACGTGCAATTGGATATCTGATCTAAATACCACGGCATATGCTCGCGATAGAGATCAGGCGACTGCAGATAGTCATCGATCGCACGACGATAGGTACGTGCGACAGTGGCTACATACAATGCTGTCTTCATTCTACCCTCTATTTTGAAACTGTCAATACCCGCATCGATCAATTCCGGAATATATTCGATCATACACAGATCTTTGGAATTAAAAATATAGGTTCCGCGCTCATTCTCATATACCGGCAGATACTCTCCGGGACGGCTCTCCTCCATGACCGCATATTTCCAGCGGCACGGATGGGTGCATGCGCCCTGATTGGCATCGCGTCCGGTAAAATAATTGGACAGCAGACATCTTCCCGAATAGGAGATACACATCGCACCGTGGACAAAAGTCTCTATTTCTAGATCATCCGGTATATTGGCACGGATCTCTTTGATCTCCTGTAAGGACAATTCTCTCGCAGATACCACGCGTTTTGCCCCCTGCCGCTGCCAGAAACGGTAGGTACCGTAGTTTGTATTATTTGCCTGTGTGCTCACATGCAGTTCCATGTCAGGCAGTACCTCGCGCGCGATCATAAACACACCCGGATCCGAGATGATCAGTGCATCCGGTCCGACATCCTTCAGTTCTTCAAAATACGTCCGCACGCCTTCCAGATCGCCGTTGTGTGCCAGAATATTGGCTGTCACATAGACCTTGACGCCGTGTGCATGGGCAAATTCCACGCCTTCCTTCATCTCTGCCAGCGTAAAATTCTTGGCCTTTGCACGCAGCCCGAAGACCTCCCCGCCGATATATACGGCATCAGCGCCAAAAACGACGGCTACTTTTAATACTTCCAGACTGCTCGCCGGAACGAGAAGTTCAGGTACTCTCATATCTCATTTCTCCTATTTTTTCACACTGACCGCAGCCCCGTCACCGACGGGCAGTACGGCAGTGGTCAATTGTTCATGATGTTTTAATGTATACAGATATTCACGCATACGCTTGTGGATCGTGCGGTTCCGGCGTACCACTGCATATCGTGACTCTATGATCTCGCCGTCAAACAGCACATTGTCCGTCACCATGATACCGCCGGATTCGAGCAGATCCACTGCCGTCGGCAGCAGGATGGGATATTGTCCCTTGGCGGCATCCATAAAGATCCAGTCATAATGCATGCCCCCGGCAAGCAGCTGTGGCAGTATCTCTCCGGCATCTCCCTCGAGCAGCGTGATCTGCTCCTGTCTGCCCGCACGTATGAAGTTATTCCGTGCAACCGGAATCCTCGGAGGCCAGTTCTCGATCGTAGTGATCGTACAATCCGCCGGATTCCACTGCGCCATCAACAGCGCTGAAAAACCGACTGCACAGCCGACTTCCAGAATCCGCTCCGGCTGTCTGGCCGCTAAGAGGAATTTTAAAAATCCCTGCATATCCTTGCGGATGATCGGTACCTCATCAGCCAGTGCCTCCTGCTCGATCGTATCTAACAGTTCACCGTTACTGCTCTCCAGAGAATTCAGATAAGTCAGTAATCGCTCATCCAGTATCATGACGGTGCTTCCTCTCCTTCCGGTTCTTCTGCCGGCGTCATCCCCGCCATCAGCTCAGACGCTGTCATGGAAGGATTCAGTGTATATACACCGGGCACCAGCTTATAGCCGGACAGCTTTTCCTGTAAGAAGAACAGCCGGCTGTCGCGCACCAGCTTTTTCTCTTCGAGCAGATCTGCCAGATCTTTTGCATCCATATCCTCCGTGATCTGTACCAGTACATCCGTATGATCACTCTCCGATACTGCTGGCTCCGTGTACACACGATAGCCGAAATCATAGCACTGGATACCGATCTTATATAATCCGCATACTACCAGCACGCCCAGCAATACCGTGGTACTGATACTGAGCATTCGCAATACTATCTTGGTCATAACAACCTCCCATCTGTCACGACTGCAGAAACTCCGTATCAAAATCCAGATTCTGCATGATCGTCCAGTTTACACGCTGGAACATCCGGCACAGAGCGAGCTCGGCCGCCAGAAATTCCTGCACGTAAGGATTCTCTCTTAAGTCCGCATAGCGTTCCTCGACACGATCAATCTGTTCAAACAGCTGCGGTGAGCCGCTGCTCTGCAGGGCATACCAGGTGCTGCGGAATTCATCGATCCGCTGCTGCAGACCGGAAAATTCGGCCACCTTGGCCTCAGCCTTCTTGAAACGGATATATTCATCACTGTCTTTCATCTCCGTCACGAGCTGTCCGAGGGCAGCTTCAATGCGTGCACTCTTATCATCTGTCAGCATACTGCTTCTAGACCTCCATGATGATCGGGATGATCATCGGACGACGCTTGGTTTCCTTCCATACAAATCCACCGAGCGCATCTTTGATCTCCTGTTTGATCTTGCCCCAGTCAGTCACGCCCTTGTCCATCAGATGATCCATCGTCGTGTTCAATACCGCCTGTGCATCATCCATCAGATCTCCCGCATCGCGCACATAGACGAAACCGCGGGATACGATATCGGGTCCTGCGAGTACCTGTCCGGAATCTCCGTCCAGTGTCAGCACAACGATGATGATACCCTCTTCTGCGAGAATATGACGGTCTCGGAGCACGATATTTCCAACGTCGCCCACGCCCAGTCCATCGACCATGACATCGCCGACATGTACTTTGCCGTTGACACGCGCGCTGTTCTCATCCAGTTCCAGCACATCACCGGAATTGATCAGGAAGATATTATCCTTATCGATACCCAGTTCCTGTGCGATCTTGGCCTGTGCCTTTCTGTGCTTGTACTCTCCGTGGATCGGAATCGCATATTTCGGACGCACCAGAGAGTAGATCAGCTTGATATCCTCCTGACAGGCATGTCCGGAAACATGCACATCCTGGAAGATGACCTCTGCGCCCTTGCGTGAGAGATCATTGATGACCTTGGATACTGCCTTCTCATTTCCCGGGATCGGGTTGGAGCTGAAGACGATCGTATCATTTGGCCGGATGCTGACCTTGCGGTGTGTGCCGTTCGCCATACGCGACAACGCAGCCATGGACTCACCCTGGCTGCCGGTCGTGATCAGAACGGTCTTTTCCGGCGGATAATTTTTCAAATGTTCGATATCAATTAACGTATTCTCCGGAATACTGATATATCCCAGTTCTGTCGCAGTCGAGATGATGTTGACCATGCTGCGGCCCTCTACGACTACTTTTCTGCCATTTTTGTACGCCTGATTGATGATCTGCTGTACACGGTCTACGTTTGAAGCAAAGGTAGCCACGATGATACGGCTGTTCTGATGCTCCTCGAATATATTCTCAAGCGCGCGTCCGACGGTCTTTTCCGACATCGTAAAGCCGGGGCGCTCTGCATTCGTACTGTCACACATCAGGGCGAGTACACCCTTTTTACCGATCTCTCCGAAGCGCTGCAGATCGATCGTGTCACCGAATACCGGTGTGTAATCCACCTTAAAATCTCCGGTGTGGACAATGATGCCAGCAGGCGAATAGATCGCCAGTGCGGCTGCGTCCTGAATACTGTGGTTGGTCTTGATAAACTCGATCCTGAAGCACCCTGCATTAATATGCTGGCCGTACTTGACGATCTTTCTCTTGACCTTTTTGAGCAGTTCATGCTCCTCTAACTTGTGGTCGATAATACCCATCGTCAGCTTGGTCGCATAGATCGGTACATTTACCTCACGCAAAATATACGGCAGTGCACCGATATGATCCTCATGTCCATGCGTGATAAAGAAACCTTTGACTTTATCAAGGTTTTCTTTAAGATAAGTCACGTCCGGAATGACCAGATCGATACCAAACATGTCATCCTCAGGGAATGACAGTCCGCAATCCACGACAATAATACTGTCCTCGTATTCGAAGGCAGTAATATTCATTCCTATCTGCTCTAAACCGCCTAAAGGAATGACTTTCAACTTATTATTCTGTTTTTCTTTCTTCAAATGAAACCTCCTCATTTTTGTTCGGATACAAGACCCGCAGAAGGCTTTGCAAGATCATATCAGACGATCGTAATCCGCGCTCCGTTTCCGGCTATACGATCTCTACGTCTTCCATCATCTCTGCAAATACTTTTGCAAGTGCATTTAATTCCGTGTCATCCTCCACCATATCATAGGTAGATTCTCCGTCCGATTCGATGGTTTCCTTCATGATATAGCAATCACAATCGCCATCTTCATCCTCGGTCACTAAAATATAATGATATCCGTTTATTTTTGTTTGCTCTAAAACGTAAAATTCTACTGTTTCCCCGTCAATCGGGTCTGTAAATGCGACTTTCTCCATTCCATCCTCCATGTGAACCATCTACTGCGCTTCTTCCTTCAGGGTCTCAGACATCTTTCTGGCATCCATATAGCCCTGTAAGATGAAGATCGCTGCGATCTCATCGACATATTCCTTACGCTCGTAGCGTCCCATACCCTTTTCCATCATGGCACGGTCTGCCGCCACAGTCGTCAGACGCTCGTCCCACAATGCCACAGGCAGGCCTGTGCGTTTCTCCAACAGTTCTTTAAATTCTCTGGTCCGCTCACAACGCTCGCCCTCGGTCCCATTCATATTTTTCGGGAACCCGAGCACCAGCTCGTTCACATCGTATTCTCCTATCAGTTCCTCTATTCGTGCCAATGTCTGACGCAGCTTGTTCTGAGATTTACGACGTATGATCTCCACTCCCTGCGCAGTGATTCCCAACGGATCACTGACTGCCACACCGACTGTCTTTGAACCAAAATCCAATCCCATGATCCGCATATGATCTGCACCGTCCCGTCTTACCGATCGTGTCTGCCCGAAATTCTTCTAGCCACGAAAGTTCTTGTTGATATAATCTGACAACAGTTCCTCTACCAGTTCATCACGCTCCACCTTCATGATCAGGCTGCGCGCGTTATTGTGACTGGTAATATAAGTCGGATCACCGGACATGATATAGCCCACGATCTGATTCAATGGATTATAGCCTTTCTCAGAAAGAGATCGGTAAACGAGTTCCAATACATCCTTTACCTGCATCTCCGGTTCTTTTTCCACTTTAAAAAATTGTGTCTGATTCTTATCCTGCATAATTTCACGTCCTCATATGTGCTTTTTATTTTATTCATTATGGTTTTAAGCACTATTCTATATTATTCTAATATAATACGCGAAAAATTTCAACCTTTAATCGTAAGCCCCGCTATGGTCACCCCGGTTATCTGTCTGCTGCACATGCGCATCCGGCTGTGGATCAAACGCATACACCTCTCCGCTGACCGGTGCTCCGACGATACCACGCAGCAGACGGTTCGTAACGTCCGCCTCGTTTTCACCGAGCATCAGTCTCTTTGCAACACGCACATATTCCGGCGTAAATCCGACCATATAACGCTCACCGTCCAGCTCGATCGCTTCTTCAAACAAAGCCGTCTGCTCTCTGTCGATATAATGATCGCGGAATGCCTTCGACTGCGCATGCTCCAGTGCCAGAAGCTGTGCGCTGCGTTCCTTTTTTACCGGCTCCGGGATCTGGTCGGGCATGCGCTCCGCACGCGTACCGTGGCGCTTGGAATACTGGAACACATGCATCTCATAAAATCCGATCTGCTCCAAAAACCGCTTTGTCTGCGCAAACTCTTCCTCTGTCTCTCCCGGAAATCCCACGATCACATCCGTCGTGATCGCCGGATGCTCATAGGCGCTGCGCAGCAGTTCACAACTGTGTGCATACTCTGCCGTCGTATATTTACGGTTCATCCGCGCCAGCGTCTCATCACACCCGCTCTGCAGTGACAGATGGAAATGCGGACATACCTTCGGCAGCCGGCTCAACTGTTCCACAAATGACTCTGTGATGATGCGCGGTTCGAGTGAACCGAGGCGGATGCGCTCGATTCCCGGTATCTCATGCACCATACGGATCAGCTCAAGCAGTCCGAATGACTCTCCCGCTCCGTAGGAGCTCAGATGAATGCCGGTCAGGACGATCTCATGATAGCCGTTATCTGCCAGCGTACACGCCTCCTCATACACGCTCTGCGGATCGCGGCTGCGCACCCTGCCACGGGCATACGGAATAATGCAATAGCTGCAGAACTGATTGCAGCCATCCTGTACTTTCATGAACGCACGGGTATGTTCCCCCGTTCTCCTCAGATGCATATCCTCGAAATCCCTGACACCGTCATTGATATCAATGACATCGACCGCATGCGCGTGCTGTGAAAAATACTGTTCGAGCATCGCTACAAGCTCTGTCTTCTTATCGTTTCCAATCAGTATATCGATCGACAGATCCTCTTTGATGGCCTCTCCCGCGGTCTGCACATAACAGCCTGTGGCAACGACTGCTGCCTCCGGATTCTGCTTGCGCGCACGGTGGATCATCTGTCTGGATTTGCGATCCGCCATGTTGGTCACCGAGCATGTATTGATCACATATACGTCTGCCGGCTGTGAGAAATCTATGATCTCATAACCGGCGTCTTCTAACATCTGCTGCATGGCCTCGGTCTCATAGGAATTCACCTTACAGCCCAAATTATGCAGCGCTGCCGTTCTTTTTTTTGTTTCGTTTTTTTTCACTATATCCACGTTTTTTTATTCCTCTAATTGGTTGACTTTTCTATTGAAAAACGGTACTATGTGAGTAGATGAAAATGTATTTCAAGGAGGTTTTTAATATGAAAACAGTACAGATTTCTCTGAATTCCATTGACAAGGTAAAATCCTTCGTGAATTCCATCACTCAGTTTGATTTTGACTTTGATCTGATTTCAGGAAGATATGTCATCGACGCTAAATCTATCATGGGTATCTTTAGTCTGGACCTCTCTAAGCCGATCGAATTAGCGATCCACTCAGAGGCAAATATGGATGAGATCCTGGAAGTGATCAAGCCGTACTTAGTTGAGTAATCACTGTGACATTCATGCAAAGCAAACCTTAAGCCGTCACCATCTGGTGGCGGCTTTTTGTCTGCCTTTTATCTGCATTCTCTGCTGACTACGGCTCTATATCGATCACTTCTGTCGTATCGATCGCCGTCTGCAACATCTCGTCGATCTTCTCCTGCAGATGCGTCTCGGATTTTTTGATAGACTTCAGATTCGGTCTGGTCACCGGATGCTTGGCGACAAAGATCGTACAACAATCCTCAAACGGCAGGATCGATGTATCATATGCATCGATCTTCTCTGAGATATCGATGATCTCCTGCTTATCAAAGCCGATCAGCGGGCGATAGACCGGCAGCGTACATACCTCATTGGTGCACGCGAGAGACGGCATCGTCTGGCTCGCTACCTGTCCGATACTCTCTCCGGTGATCAATCCGAGACAGTTACTCTCCTTTGCAAAATGCTCTGCCAGCATCATCATATACCGACGCATGATGATCGTCAGCTGGTCATGCGGACATTTTTCATAGATATATAACTGGATCTCCGTAAAATTGACGACATTCAGCCGGATCGGTCCGCTGTAACGCGCAACGATCTTCGCCAGGTCAATGACTTTCTGTTTAGCACGCTCGGATGTGTACGGCGGTGCATGGAAATAGGTTGCCTCCAGCCGCACGCCGCGTTTTGCGATCATGTATCCGGCTACCGGACTGTCGATACCGCCTGAGAGCAGCAGCATAGCCTTTCCGGCTGTGCCGACCGGCATTCCTCCGGGTCCGGGAACCTCGGTCGAATAGAGATTGATATGGCTGCGGATCTCCACGTTGATATTGACCTGGGGCTTATGGACATCTACATGTACATCCGGATAGGCTTCGAGGATCCGCTCTCCCAGCGCTGCAGCCAGTTCCATGGAAGTCATCGGATAATTCTTGCGCGCACGGCGGGCATTCACCTTGAACGTAAAGTCTTTGTCTTCATATGCCTCTCCGATATATGCCACGACTGCCTGCGCGAGTGCATCAAATCCCTCGTCCTCCAGACGCACCATCGGACAGATGCCGACGATACCAAATACCTTTGTCAGTGCATCCATCAGTTCGTCATAATCGTATGCGCTGAGCGCCTCTACATACATACGACCGCTCTCTTTGCTCACGTGAAATTCTCCCTCTACGCGAACCAGTGCGTTCTGGATCTGCGAGAGCAGCGTATCTTCAAATATATGTCTATTTTTTCCCTTGACGGCGATCTCGCCGTATTTGATCAAAAATGCCTGATAATTCATGCTGTCTCCTTTATATTATCAATGTCTGCGGAATCTGCGCAGCTGTGGCAGTAATTCTGCAAGCTGGCTGAGCACATAATCCGCTTCCTCTCTCGTACTGTCTACTGACAGCGAAAAACGTACCGTTGAATCCAACAGCTCCGGTCTGACGCCGATCGCCTGCAGTGTGCCTGAGATCGCCGGGTGGTTGGATGAGCATGCTGAGCCTGTCGATACATAGATCTGCCGCTCCTCCAATGCATGCAGCAATACCTCCGCACGCACACCTGCGAAGCTGACACTCACGATATGCGGTGCCGACTCGCGGCCACACGCACCGTTGATTGTCGTTCCCTCGAGCGAACGCATCCCCTGCACCAGATATTCACGCAGTTCATACAGCCGGTCGATCTTCTGATCAAAATCTTCATATAACTGCGCGGCTGCGACTCCGATACCTGCGATCCCCGGTACATTCTCCGTACCGGAACGCATGTCTCTCTGCTGTCCACCTCCGTGTATGATCGGCCGGATCTTCGTCTTGTCCCTGACATATAAGAAACCGACACCCTTCGGACCATGGATCTTGTGTCCGCTCACAGACAACAGATCGATCCCCATCCGTTTCGGATAGATGCGCAGCTTTCCGAATGACTGGATCGCGTCTACGTGAAAGAGCGTGCGCGGATTTTTGGCATGTACGATCTTTGCAGCCTCCTCGACCGGCTCGATCGTACCGATTTCATTATTCACATGCATAATTGAAACCAGTATCGTGTCTTCCCTCACTGCTGACTCCAGCTCTTCCAACGAGATCCTGCCCTCATGGTCGACCGGAAGATAGGTCACCTCATAGCCCTGCTCCTCCAGAAAAATGAGCGGATTATACACCGATGCGTGTTCAATCGCAGTCGATATGATATGCTTTCCCGCACGCTGGTTGGCGATCGCTGTACCGATCAATGCCAGATTGTTACTCTCAGTCCCTCCGGAAGTAAATATGATCTCTTTCTCCGTCACTTTTAAGATCTTTGCGATCTGAGCCGTGGCTGTCTTGATATAATTTTCTGCGATCACGCCCTTCATATGCAGTGAAGAAGGGTTGCCGTAATCCTCCAGCAGCACTGAGCGCATCACATCTGCCGCAGCCTGTGCACAGCGCGTCGTCGCCGAATTGTCAAAATACGCTTCCATTCTCTTATTCCTCTATCTTTATCCTCGTTCCTGTTATTGTGTCCGTGCATCTGCCTGTTCCTGCTCGAGCTTCATCATGAGCAGTGACAGCATCGTGATCGCCGCTGTATCTGTGCGCAGGATCCGTGCTCCGAGTGAGATCACCGCTGCCTGTGTGCGCAGTGCATCAATCTCCTCCTGCGCAAAGCCTCCTTCCGGCCCGACAAACGTGCTGATCGATCCGGCATCTGAGAGCTTCTCGAATGCGCGCCCTGCGGCTGCCATCCCTTCCTCATTTTCGTATGGCACAAGGCATCGGTCACACTGCAGCGCATACGCTGCTGCCTCTTTAAAGCTCATGATCGGATGGATCTGCGGGATCAGGCTGCGCTTGGACTGCTTTGCCGCACTGCGGGCGATCTCCTGCCAGCGTGCCACCTTTTTCTGCGCTTTCTTCTCATCCAGCTTCACAACACAGTATTTCATCGCTACAGGAATGATCTCATACACACCGAGCTCGACTGCCTTCTCGATCACAGTCTCCATCCGCTCGCCCTTCGGGATACCCTGAAACAGATAGATCTTTGACTGCAGCTCTGTGTTTGGAATATCTCTTTTTTCAATATTCAGCAGCACTTCCTGCTCCGATAACTCCGCAACACTGCACAGAAAATCCCGGCCGCGCTGGTTGCTGATACGCACCTGCTCACCCGGCTTCATACGCAGCACATTGCGGATATGATTGACATCAGAACCTGTGATGCTGATCACATCCGATCCGATCTGATCGTCTTCTACAAAAAACTGATACATTGCACGATTTCCTTTCCGCGATCTGTCTCACATGGATTCCGGGCGCATGCACATCCTGCCGCTATTTACGCGCTGTGATGTTGACCCACTCACCCTGATGATTGATCTCAAGAATCGTAAGTCCTGCCGCCTCGATCGCCGCAGCGACTTCCTGCTCCTTAAAATCGATAATTCCGGATGTAATAAAGATACCGCCATCCTTCATGCGTGCAGGGATCACCGGTGCCATCGGTATGATAACGTCTGCCAGAATATTCGCCACGACGATATCATAGCCGCCTCCGACCGTCTCCTGTAATGCCGTATCATCGATCAGATTGCCGCAGTAGAATGTTCCCAGTTCCCTTGCCAGATGATTGACCTCAAAATTCTCATAGGTAGAGGTCAGACATGCCTCATCGATATCCGTACCGACTACGCTGCCTGCACCAAGCTTGAGCGCGACAATAGACAGGATACCGCTGCCACAGCCGACATCCAGCACACGGTCACCGTCTTTCATATATTTACGCAGCTGACGGATGCATAACTGCGTCGTCTCATGCTTACCCGTGCCAAAGGAGATTCCGGGATCGATCTCGATCATGACTTTTCCCTCATCCTCCGGCTTTAATTCCTCCCAGGTGGGTTTGATCAGGATATCATCTAAATAAAAGGAGCTGAAAAACTTTTTCCAGTTGTTGATCCAGTCAATGTCTTCGGTCTGTCCCGCCGTGATCGTCGCTGCTCCGATATCCGCATACTGCTTCTGTTCTTCGAGGGCAAGCATCACACGCTTCAACAGTGCCTCACGTTCATCCTCTGTCGTCTCATCCGCATCCAGATAAAATGTCACTCGGCTCGTACCGTCATCCTCGCCCAGTTCCGGTGGAAAGTCAATGAACATCTCCCCGATCTCATCCTTGGTCAGCGGCACGTTATTCTCGATCATCGCACCCTCGATCCCCAGTTCGTCCAACATCGCTACGATCAGGTCTTCTGCCGCTGTCGTCGTCTCTATCGTATAACTATTCCATTTCATAGGTTCGTCTCCTCGTCGTATTCTTACATCTTTTTCCCAAGTTCACGCGACTTCTCGGCACCCGCATGTACCGCATCGATCACCGCTGCACGCATACCTCCGCGCTCTAATGCATAGCAGCCCTCGATCGTCGTTCCGGCCGGTGAAGTCACCATATCCTTGAGCACACCCGGATGTGTACCGTTCTCCAGATACATCTGCGCCGTTCCCATCACGGTCTGTGCCGCCAGCCGGTAGGCAGTCGCTCTGGGCAGTCCCTCGCGGACGCCACCGTCTGCCATCGCCTCGATAAACATCGCCACATATGCAGGTCCGCTGCCGCTCACGCCACAGACTGCATCGATCAGATGCTCCGGTACCCATTCCACGATGCCAAGCGGTGCAAACAATGCCTCTGCCATCCGGCGTTCTTCCTCTGTCAGATCACAGTCACTGCACAGTGCAAATGCACCGGACAATACCATCGCCGGAGTATTCGGCATCGTGCGCAGCACACGCGGCTTCGCATCGATCATCGAACGGATCTGGTCTGCGGACAATCCGGCTGCGATAGAGATCACACATTTTCCATCCAGCGCTTTTTTCGTCGATGCCAGCGTCGGTGCCATATACTGCGGCTTCACCGCCAGTATCACAACATCGGCAGCCTTACATACTTCCTCGTTATTGACCATCACGCGCACACCAAAGGCACGCATCTCATCCCGGATCGCTTCGCTCACATCATATATATAGATATGTTCCTTCTCTACGATACCACTCGCTACAATTCCTCGGAGAATCGCACCTCCCATGTTGCCACAGCCGATAAAACCGATCTTTTTATCTATTTTTTTCATGTTGTCATTATTTGCACTCATTGCCACGCCTCCTCTGACATTCCGTAACCTGTCCGGCTATTTTACGACATTCTCTCTACACTATCCGATAATTCAGCCATTTTGTCAAGGGTAGGAATCTCCTATCATACAAAAAACCAGTCATGTGACAAACACACAACTGGTCATCTATTTCTGTCAGCATGCGGCAAATACCATGCGCAGCCTGTCATATTCCCGGTTGATCTCCTGCAGCGTCTGTGTGTCACCACACATATTATCCGGGTGATAGATCTTGATCAGATCCTTATAGCGCTTCTTCAAAGCAATCTCACTCTGCACTCCGATAAAGAACATCTCACCTTTTACGACCGATGCTTCCTGTCTGGCGGCTGGCTCCTGTCTCTGCTGGAAACGTCTCACATGATCGTAAAACTCTCTCTGGCGTTCGAGATACTGCTTCTCATTGGCCAGCTTTTGCAGCTCGTCCTCCAACACCTGCTGTTTCATACGCAGCACATACTCCTCCTGCGCACGGAATCTGGCATCCGCTTCCTTTTCCCGGTGAAAATCCCGGCGTTCCCGCTCCAGACGATCCCACTGCAGCTGCAGCCGGCGCTTATCATCCTCTATCGCGCGCTGGTCACGTTCCATTTCTATTGTTTTCTTAAAAAACCACTGCCGGAAGGCCATAAGTTCATCCGGTGTCTCCGGTACTGCGGTGTGTGTCGACATACGCAAGCTCCTTTTGTGAGTTACCTTATGCATCTGTTGTCTATATCGTCAATTCGAAAAAAAAATCAAGATGTTGCGATAAATTTTTTTTAGAAAAATTTCTTCCACAACATCTTGATACTGATTGCATTGGATGATGAATCTTATATGTCACGCAATTATCTTATTTTTTTCTTCCGAATCCCTTTTTCTTGGGCTTCACATCGCCATCCGCAGCGCCATTCTGGTTTGCCAGCGAATTACCGGTCTGTGCATCAAACTGACGCAGCAGATCTTTGGCTGTACTGTTGAGTCCGGTCGGTACCTGTACGACCAGTGTGACGTACTGATCACCGCGCACATTGGAATTACGCAGGGAAGGCACACCTTTGCCTCTCAGACGGATACGTGTGTCGGTCTGTGTGCCCGGCTTTACTTCATAGATCACATCGCCATCTACCGTGCCGATACGCACTTCACCACCGAGCGCCGCCTGTGCGTAGGAGATCGGAGCTGTCGAATACAGATCCATATCTCTTCTCTGCAGGAACGGATGCGCACTCACGAGTACCTCTACGAGCAGATCTCCTCTCGGTCCGCCATTGACACCCGGTTCTCCCTTTTCACGGATACGCACACTCTGTCCGTTATCGATACCGGCAGGGATGCTGACCTCGATCTTCTTGCGGTTATTCAGATAACCCGTTCCACGGCAGTTCGGGCACTTTTCCTTCACAACCTTACCGGTACCGTTACAATCCGGGCAGGTCGTGATATTCTGTACCACACCGAATAATGACTGCTGGGTCATGCGCACCTGACCGCGTCCTCCACACTTTTTACATGTCTCAGGACTCGTTCCGGGCTTGGCACCTGTACCATGGCAATCCGGACACTCGTCCTTTAATACCATGTCGATCTCTTTTTTACAGCCAAATACGGCTTCCTCAAAGGTAATGCGCACCTGCGTCCGGACATTGGCTCCCTTCATCGGGCCGTTGTTCGCACGTCTGCTGCCGCCTCCAAAGCCGCCGCCAAACAGATCTCCGAATATATCTCCGAAGCTGCCGAAGATATCTCCCATGTCATTGAAATCGAAACCGCCGCCTCCGGCACTGCCGTCAAAGGCTGCATGACCAAACTGGTCATACTGGCGTCTCTTCTCGGGGTCACTCAGAACCGCATATGCCTCAGAAGCTTCCTTGAACTTAGCCTCGGCCTCTTTATCACCCGGATTGGTATCCGGGTGATATTTCTTGGCCAGCGTACGATATGCTTTTTTCAGCGTTGCGTCATCGGCGTTTTTGTCAACGCCGAGAACCTCGTAATAATCTCTCTTGTCTGCCATTTTTATACTTCCTTGAAGTCTGCGTCTACAACATCATCATCTGCGGAAGATGCGCCAGCGCCTGCTCCCATGTCGGGGCCTGCACCTGCTGCACCCATATCAGGGCCTGCGCCTGCTGCCTGTGCACCTTCGTACATCTTTGCAAATACCTTCTGTGCACTCTCCATCAGCTTCTCTTTGGCTGCCTTCATCTCCTCAACGGTAGATTCGGTCATATTCTCTGCCTCAGGGTTCGCATCTACAAGTGCCTTCAATGCGTTCAGATCAGCCTCTACAGCGGACTTGTCTGCTGCATCGAGCTTATCGCCTACCTGATCGAGTGCCTGCTGTGTCTGGAATACAAACGCATCTGCATCATTTCTGGTATCGATCGCCTCTTTACGCTTCTTATCCTGTGCTTCATACTCAGCAGCTTCCTTGACTGCCTTATCGATCTCATCATCAGACATGTTAGATCCTGCTGTGATGGTGATATGCTGCTCCTTGCCGGTTCCGAGATCCTTAGCGGATACATTTACGATACCGTTTGCATCGATATCGAATGTAACCTCGATCTGAGGAACACCACGACGTGCCGGAGGGATACCATCCAGACGGAACTGTCCGAGTGATTTGTTATCTCTTGCAAACTGACGCTCGCCCTGTACAACATTGATATCTACGGCTGTCTGGTTATCAGCTGCGGTAGAGAAGATCTGGCTCTTCTTGGTAGGGATCGTTGTATTACGCTCGATCAGTCTGGTCGCTACACCACCCATTGTCTCGATAGACAGTGAAAGGGGCGTGACATCCAGCAGTAAGATCTCGCCTGCGCCTGCATCTCCGGCTAATTTACCACCCTGGATAGATGCACCGATCGCTACACACTCATCGGGGTTCAGGCTCTTGCTGGGCTCTTTGCCTGTCAGCTGTTTTACCTTATCCTGTACAGCCGGGATACGTGTAGATCCACCGACTAACAGTACCTGACCAAGATCTGCGTTTGTCAGACCTGCATCCTTCATCGCATTCTGTACGGGGATTGCTGTCTTCTCTACGAGGTCATGTGTCAACTCATCAAATTTTGCTCTGGTAAGGTTCATATCAAAGTGCTTCGGTCCCTCTGCGGTTGCAGTGATGAACGGAAGGTTGATATTGGTAGTAGTAGCGGAAGATAACTCCTTCTTAGCCTTCTCAGCAGCCTCTTTCAGACGCTGTAATGCCATCTTATCATTAGAGAGGTCTACACCCTCTGCCTTCTTGAACTCATCGATCATCCACTGGGTAATACGGTTATCAAAATCATCACCACCCAGATGTGTATCACCGTTGGTAGATAATACCTCGATGACACCGTCACCGATCTCGATGATAGATACATCAAATGTACCACCACCTAAATCGTATACCATGATCTTCTGCTCTTTCTCATTGTCCAGACCATATGCAAGCGCTGCTGCAGTCGGCTCGTTGATGATACGCTTTACATCAAGACCTGCGATCTTACCTGCATCCTTGGTAGCCTGACGCTGGGCATCGTTGAAGTATGCGGGAACGGTGATGACTGCCTCTGTCACAGACTCACCCAGATAGCTCTCTGCATCTGCTTTCAGCTTCTGCAGGATCATAGCTGAGATCTGCTGAGGGCTGTAGCTCTTGTCATCGATTGCTTTCTTATAATCAGTTCCCATATGTCTCTTAATAGAAGAGATCGTCTTTTCTGCGTTTGTAACAGCCTGACGTTTTGCAGGCTCACCGACCAGACGCTCACCGGTCTTTGTAAATGCTACGATAGACGGTGTAGTTCTTGCACCTTCCTGGTTGGCGATAACGGTGGGCTTTCCACCTTCCATAACAGCTACGCAACTATTTGTGGTTCCTAAGTCAATTCCGATAATCTTACTCATAATGTTTTCCTCCTAGCTTCATTCTTCATAAAATATATATTTTTTAGTTGTATTACCATTAATTACTGTACGACAGCTACCATGCTGTGACGCACGACACTGTCTCTGTACATGTAGCCCTTCTGCAGCTCCTGCGCTACAACTCCGGACTCATACTCGTCACTCTCCACCTGCATCACTGCATTGTGGAACTCAGGATCGAATTCCTTGCCGACTGCTTCGATGGGCTTGACATCCAGCTCCGCAAATACGGTCATCATCTGCTTGTAGATCTTATCCATTCCCTCTACGAAAGCGTCTGTCTTCTGTTCCTCGGGAACCGCTGCCAGTCCGCGTTCAAAATTGTCTACCACGGGAAGGATCTTCTCGATAATGCTCTTGGCTCCGACCTCATACATCTGGGTCTTTTCTTTTTCGGTACGCTTGCGGAAGTTCTCGAACTCTGCCATCTGGCGCTTGACCTGATCGGTCAGTTCCTCGATCCGCTCATCGCGCTTATCCTTCTTTTTCTCTTTTTTCTTGAAAGGACCTTTTTTACCGTTTTTCTCATCTGCATCGGATGCTCCCTCATCTTCTACCTTGGCATTTTCATCCGTTTTGCTATCGGATGCAGTCTCCGCTGCAGCTTCCTGTGTATCTGTTACTGTATCAGTCTCAGTATTTTCTACTGTCCCTGTCTGTGTTGTCTCCTGATCCGGATTCTGTTCCTGATCTGTCATAGTCTTCTCTTCTGCCATTTGCAGCCACCTTCCTTTATGTTTGTCCGGGCGGTTTCTTGAAAATTCCGTCCAGCTGAGTCTTCAATGTCTTTAGATTATCTACTACATTCTCATAATCCATACGTTTCGGACCGATGATACCGATCGTGCCCTTCATGCCCTCGCCCAGCTCATACGTTGCTGTGACGACACTGCAATCCTTCATCGTCTGTACCGGCGACTCGCTGCCGATATAGACCTGTATGCCGGTGTTCTCCTCGTCCGAAAGAGAATCACTCACCAATCCGGCCAACTGCTGTTTCTCCTCAAATGCTGAGATCAATTCTCTTGCCTGACCGGAATCCGCCAACTCCGGATATTTGAAAATGTTCGTTGCTCCACTTGTATAGATCTCCAGATCCTCGTCCTCTGATACCGATTCAGCGATCGCATCCAATACCTTGCTCACGATCTCGCTGTGGATACCGGCCTGCTCCTTGAGCTTGGCGATCGTCGCCAGATTGATCTGGCTGAGTGCCAGTCCACTCAGGCTCGTGTTGAGCAGCAGATTCAGCTTTAAGATCTGCTCATTGTCCAGTCCATCTAGCTGTGTGTGGATGATCTTGTTCTTTACGATGTTTCCCTCCAGAACAATGACCGCTAACAGCTGCTCCTCATCTACCTGCGAGAGCTGGATGAACTTGAGCTTGCCGTGCTGATACTGCGGTGCGGTGATCATTGTGGCATAGTTGGTATTGTTGGCCAGCAGCTTTACCACGTTTTTGAGCACCTGCTCCATCTTCTCGGTACGCTCAATGACAAAATCCTTCATCTCGGATACTTCTCTGTTCTTTTCCTCCATGAGGTGATCCACGTAGAAACGATAACCCTGATCAGAAGGAATACGGCCTGCTGAGGTGTGCGGCTGTACGATATAGCCTAACTCCTCCAGATCCGACATCTCATTACGGATCGTCGCTGAACTCAGGTTCAGATCCGTGTATTTTGAGATCGTCCGGGATCCAACCGGCTCGCCCGTCTCCAAATAAGTCTGTATGATCGCTTTTAAGATTTTTGTTTTTCTCTCGTCTAACTGCTCCATGACTTACCTCTGATCTCTTTGTGTTATTAGCACTCATTTGAGAGGAGTGCTAATCGTTTCTGTAATTAAGATAACACTGCCATCTGGTAATGTCAACACCCAATTTATGAAAAAAGTATGAATTTCTTCTATTATTTTAAAAATTTCCTATTATACCAAAATACCCCGGAGATTTCTCTCCGGGGTACGTCGTATCAGTTGCTATGCTTCTCTCTTGGCATTTGCTTTTGCCTGAAACTTTTCATTCTGGATCACGAAACGCTCATGGCGTCCTTCTCCGACAAGTCCTTTGGCATCATGTGCCTGCACATGAAATACCAGGCGGCGTCCGTCGACCTCGATCAGTTCTGATTCGCAGGTCACGTCCATTCCGACCGGGGTCGGTGCCGCGTGCTTGATCTCCAATAATGTACCGACTGTACCACAGCCATCTTCCAGCTGGTCTGCAACACTCCGCCAGCAGGTCTCTTCCATGAGTGCAATGAGTGCCGGAGTCGCAAATACGTCGAGTGTTCCGCTGCCCATTGTCTTGGCGGTGTTTGCTTCGTTTACGGTGACTGTTTTTGTTCCTTTGATTCCTGTTTCTAACATGTTTTGGTCTCCTTCTATAATTATATTATTATATATCTTAACGGACACAGCTACCCCAGCAGTTTCTGCACGAGCTTGACACAGCTGGCCGCATCTGCCGAATAACCGTCTGCCCCGATCTCCTGCGCGAAGCTGTCCGTGATGCAGGCTCCACCGATGATGATCTTGCTCGTACATCCGCGCTCCTTCGCAAGCTCCACGACATCCTTCATGCGCATCATCGTCGTTGTCATCAGCGCCGACAGACCGATCACCTGTGCATGCTCATCAAGTGCCGTCTGCACGATCGTCTCCGCTGCGACATCCTTGCCCAGATCAATGACATGGTAGCCATAGTTTTTGAGCATGAGCACAACCAGATTTTTTCCGATATCATGAATATCGCCTTCGACCGTCGCGATCACGATATCGGAAAAAATCTG
>Ga0129312_1000485_pt1 | contig 33675 bp, 33 predicted proteins | sample O827metagenome_FD_94434 | JGI IMG/M metagenome (GOLD analysis project Ga0129312, IMG submission 94434) | Orangutan group fecal microbial communities from Wisconsin, USA - O827 metagenome | ecosystem: Host-associated > Mammals > Digestive system > Large intestine > Fecal | place: USA: Wisconsin... | reverse complement strand
CGCCCGTTTTCAGCCGGGCCGCTTACACCTGCTCTTCCCTCCAGCATTCTGCGCACAATAGGTTCATAACCCATGCGCAGAGAATCTCCCAATAATAAAATCTGTTTCATAGCCACACCCTCCTATTCCTTCTCCCACGGAATATCCGATACCTCCAGCTTCTTATCACGAAGCATCAAATCCTTCACTGCCACAGCGGCGCTCTTACCCTCAAACAACACAGCATTCACCTGCTCGATAATAGGAAGCTGTACGTCGTATTTTGCTGCCAGACCCATAGCTGCCTTGGCAGAATAAACGCCCTCTACCACCATTTGAACCTCGTCCATTGCCTCCTTGTAGGTACGCCCCTGCCCGATTAAAATACCGGCTCTTCGGTTGCGGGAATGCATACTGGCACAGGTCACAATCAAATCACCGATGCCCGTAAGGCCGCAGAAGGTTTCAAACTTTCCTCCCATTGCCGTACCCAGCCTTGCAATCTCAGTAATTCCTCTGGTAATCAGTGCCGCCTTGGTATTGTCGCCGTAGCCTAAGCCGTCCGCAATACCGGCTGCCAGAGCTACCACATTCTTAAGCGCGCCCCCCAGCTCCATTCCCAGCACATCAGGACTGATATAAACCCTAAACACCTCATTCATAAACAAATTCTGAATATATTCTGCGGTGTTCTTGCTTTTTGCCCCTACAACAATGGTAGTGGGGAGTCCTCTCCCAACCTCCTCCGCATGGGAAGGTCCCGACATGACTGCCACGTCTGCCTGGGGGATTTCCTGCTCAATAATCTCCGAAAGGGTCATCAGTGTACTCTCTTCAATACCCTTAGCCACATTGACAATTTTCTGACCCTTTTGTACTAACGGGCTCAAACGCTTAGCAGTCTGTCTGGTATAGGAGCTTGCCACTGCCATAACCAGCAAATCCTTTTCCTCCACTGCTTCCCTGTCGTCAGTTGTAAAAATTGTATCCTCAGACAGCTTTACTCCGGGCAGCATTTTATGCTCATGGTTTTCCTTAAGCATATCTATTTCCTTTTCCAAAGCCGACCAGATAGTTACCTGATGTCCGTTTTTATGTAACAGCACCCCAAGGGCAATCCCCCAGCTTCCGCCTCCTAATATACTAATCTTTGCCATAGTTCCTCTTTTCCGCAGCCTCATCGCCGCATAATTCTCTTCATCGCCAATGCATTAATTCTCCGGCATTCTCTCACATAACTGCTCCGCTAAACTTATTACGACTCCTTATGCTCTGCATCAATCTTATTCTTCTTGAACAAATAGGTCTTACGTTCCTCACCGTGAAGCAGTCTCCTTATATTCTCTCTGTGCTTCCAATATGCCATAATGGTAAGAAACGCTGCCACTGCATACATCTCATAAAGCTGTGCCTGCGTCATTCCCTCAAATACCCCGAGCTGTCCGCAGACCACCATCTCAATCATAAAGCCTGCATACACAAGCAGGGAACCCAGCGACACATAGTGAGTAGTGAAAAAAGTTCCGAAGAACAATATCACACCTACCACTACAAAGTATGGGTGAAAGGAAAGAATCAGTCCTGCAGTAGCAGCAATTCCCTTGCCTCCCTTAAAGCCCATATAAAAAGGAAAATTATGTCCTAAAATCGCTCCGGTAGCAGCATAAAGACAAAGCAGATAAACCATATCAGGATGACTTGCACCGAATACCAGTCTGGCAATCACCACCGCAATAATACATTTCAGGCAATCTCCCAAAAGTACAATCAACCCTGCCTTGGTTCCCAACACACGAAGTGCATTGGTCGTGCCGGAATTGCCGCTGCCATACTTTCTAATGTCAATACCATGCGCCTTTCCATAAAAATATGCCGTCTGAAACAGCCCTAGAACATAACCAATTACCAAACAAATAATACGTTCCATTATTGTTCCTTTTCCTTTCGTTCCCTAATGATAAACTTAAGCGGCGTTCCCTTAAAGCCAAAGGTCTCGCGGATTTGATTCTCAATATATCTTGTGTAGGAAAAATGCATCAATTCCTTATCATTTACAAAAATTACAAATGTGGGCGGTTTCACCGATACCTGAGTAATATAATATAGACGCAGGCGCTTTCCCTTGTCCGAGGGTGGCTGCTGCATGGCAACCGCCTCTGCCATAATCTCATTTAATACACCTGTTGCCACCCGCATGGCATGATTCTCGCTGACCATATCGATAGTCTCAAAGAGCTTGGGCAGACGCTGTCCTGTCTTTGCAGACACAAATAAAAGCTCCGCATATGGCATATAGGATAAGGTGTTGCGAACCTTCTCCGTGAACCGATAAATGGTCTTATCGTCCTTTTCCACCGCATCCCATTTATTCACCGCAATAATAACCGCCTTACCTCTGTCGTGAGCTATACCGGCAATCTTAGCGTCCTGCTCCGTAACACCCTCCACGGCATCAATCACAAGCACTACTACCTCAGCCCGCTCCACCGCACTGACCGTGCGTACAATCATAAAGCGTTCCAAATCCTCTTTAATCTTATTCTTGCGGCGAAGTCCTGCGGTATCAATAAACACATATTCCTTACCATTATAAGTAATCTCCGTGTCTACTGCATCTCTTGTGGTTCCCGCAATATCCGAAACAATCAGCCTTTCCTCTCCCAAGAGCCTGTTAATCAGCGACGACTTTCCTACATTAGGCTTTCCTACAATGGCAATCCGAGTGCGGTCGTCCTCTTCTTCATCTGTAAAGCATTTATCAAAGTGGGAGACAACCTCCTCCAGCATATCCCCCAAGCCCAGACGGTTTACCGCCGAAACAGGGTGAGGGTCGCCAATGCCCAAATTGTAGAATTCATATACCTCCGCCATATATTTTTCAAAGCTGTCAACCTTATTGACAACAAGTACCACAGGCTTATGGGAACGGCGAAGCATATCAGCAACCTTGGCGTCTGCGTCCACAAGTCCCTGCTTTACGTCCACCAAAAAAATAATCACATCAGCCGTCTCCATTGCAATCTCTGCCTGCGCCCGCATCTGCGACAAAATAATGTCCTTGCTGTCAGGCTCTATACCACCGGTATCTATCAGTGTAAAGGTCATATCAAGCCATGTAACATCCGCATAGATTCTGTCTCTGGTAATACCCGGAGTATCCTTTACAATCGAAATATTTTCTCCAGCCAGAGCGTTAAACAGTGTGGATTTTCCCACATTGGGTCTTCCTACCACTGCCACAATCGGCTTAGACTTTCTCTTTGCCATATTCTTCCTCCATTTCTACGGCCCAACAATCATATCCACAAAATCACGTCCGCTTGATTTTACAATATTAATAGGCACTTGTAAAGCCTTTTCCAAATCTTGGACAGTCAAATCATCAAGAAAAACCTGCTCTCCGCTTCGCAGCACATTCTGAGGTAAAAGCAATCTCTCACCCAGTACCTTTCCCATAAGCTGCGCCTGAATATCCTGTCCGGTGAGAAGCCCTGACACCGTAATTCTCTCCCCAAAGAAATAGTTGGTAATAGGATACAGGTGTACCTTCACATTGGGATATGCCTCCATAAGCTCTTCTATCATTCTCTTGATATAAGGGTAAGCAAGAAGCCCTGTTGCCATGGAAAGCTCACCTCTATATCCGGTATTGGGAAAGCCCTCCCTGCGCTCACGTTCCGCAAGCGCCTCATGGAACTCATTTAATAAAAGTCGTATCATACCCACGCCGTTTTCCAGCTGTAAATAGCCGTCGTATCGCTCCTCCTCGGGTATTTCCTCCTCTGCCAAAATGTACCACTCATCACTGGCATGGACAAAATGAATACCATATTTTTCAAAACACAGCCTCTGAAAGCCATGGATTATTTCAAGCGTCTGTTTAGCATCCTCCTTGGTAAAGGGCTCTAAGGGATACAGCCCCTCCCTGTACTTAGACAGCCCTACCGGCACCACGGACACGCTCTCCAGATTGGGAATATATTTCATCAGTTCTCTTATGGAAAATTCCAGCTCACTGCCGTCATTGACACCCTTACAGAGCACAATCTGACCATTCATGCGTATTCCAGCCTCATTCAGAACATCTACCTTTTTCAACGCCTCTCCCGCAAAGCGATTGTTTAGCATTTTACAGCGAAGAGTCGGATTCATAGTCTGAAAGGATATATTAATAGGAGAAAGATGATAGCGGCAAATTCTATCTATATCATGCTCCGACATATTGGTAAGCGTCACATAATTGCCCTGTAAAAAGGACAATCTGGAATCGTCATCCTTAAAATAAAGAGTCTCCCTCATTCCTTTAGGCATCTGGTCAATGAAACAAAAAATGCACTTATTACAGCAATGACGATACTCGTCCATAAGTCCGTTCTCAAACTCAATCCCTAAATCCTCATCAAACTCCTTGTCAATCTCCAAAAGCCACTGTTCACCATCCGGCTTTTCCACTAAAACCTCAATATAATCGTCCTGAATCAAAAACTGATAATCAAAAATATCTTCTATAGTGGTATTGTCTATCTCAAGGATTTTATCCCCCGGCTCTATCTCCATTTCCTGAGCAATACTGCCCGGAATAACTGATTTCACAATGTGTTGCTTTTGCTTTCTTTGCATGACTTTCTCTCTTTCTCCCACAAATAAACTGTACTGTCCTTCTGCATGGCTGACTGCTACCCATATGTTTAATTGTACAAGAAATTTCTTGACGTGTCACTAGCATAATGTTATAAAATAATTGGTACTTTTAAGAACTTGGGTATAACCCACATTGGAGGAAGCTAATGCCTAACCTACGAGAACTGGAAAATGCCATGCCTGTGGCTCCTTTAAAAATTGTCGCTCTCCCCTCTGCGGAGAAAATGGGGCGCAGAATTAACGATTACATGGTAGAATTCCGTAAAAGCATACACAATGATAAGGTCAAAAACGACCCCGCCTTTCACGGCTATATTGAAAGCAATTATTTAGTAAACTTTGATGTTCCCCGGTTTGGAACCGGTGAGGAAAGGCAATTTTTGCAGAAAGTATTCGCGGCAAGGATTTATTTTTGTTGGTTGACGTATGCAACCACAGTATCACATATCGCTTAAACGGTTATACGAATCATATGTCTCCCGATGACCACTATCAGGATTTAAAGCGCGTCATTGCAGCCTGCAACGGTAAGGCTCGCCGCATTAATGTTATCATGCCCTTTCTCTATGAGGGCAGACAGCATAAGAGAAACGGACGTGAATCCCTCGACTGCGCTTACGCACTGACAGAGCTTAGGGATATGGGAGTCAGCAATTTTATTACCTTTGATGCTCATGACCCACGGGTACAGAACGCTGCCCCCTTAAACGGCTTTGACAACTTCACACCGCCCTATCAGTTTATCAAGGCACTGTTAAATTCCGAAAGCGACCTCTTGGTAGACAAAGAGCATTTACTTGTTATCAGCCCCGATGAGGGAGCTCTGGACAGAGCTATTTATTTTGCAAGCGTGCTTGGTGTGGATACCGGTATGTTTTACAAGAGACGAGACTATTCCACCATTGTAAACGGCAAGAATCCTATTGTTGCACATGAGTTTTTGGGTGATAATATTGACGGCAAGGATATCATTATCATAGACGATATGATTTCCTCCGGCGGCAGTATGCTGGACACTGCCAGACAGCTTAAAAAAATGAATGCCCGCAGAGTCTTTATCTGCTGTACCTTCGGACTTTTCACCGAAGGCTTAAGCGCCTTTGACAAGGCATACGAGCGAGGCGATTTCGACAAGGTTGTTACTACTGATCTTACCTATCTGCCTCCTGAGCTTTACACCAGACCTTATTTTATTGAGGCAGACATGAGCAAGTTTATTGCTTCTCTGATTGACTTTATGAATCACGATGCTTCTCTGTCGAATGTTATGGCAACTACTGAAAAAATCCACAGCATTTTAGATGCCTATAACAGCCGTAGCAATATGGACATTGACTTTGAATAAAGCCCTGTATATTAAGAGGCTGTAAAGCTTAACGCTTTACAGCCTTTATTTTGGGTACAATCTGATATTATACCTTTGTTTCCCCTTCCGGCTCTTCTTCCTCCACGATTTCTTCGTCATTATATTCAGGGAATCCCAGTACCACCTTAAACAAGTCTCCATCTAAAAAGACTGAAAAGCTTCCTCCCTGAACCTGTGTCAGGCTTTTTGCAATGAACAGACCCAAGCCACTGCCCTCAGTAGTTCTGGAAGAATCCCCTCTGATAAACCGCTCTGTCAGTTCATCTCCCTGCACGCTCATCTGACGCTTTGAAATATTTTTTATGGCAACCTCTATCTGTCCGTTAATCACATTTATATCCACATAAACCCTAGTTCCCTCCAATGCATATTTGCAGATATTATTAAACAAATTTTCAATGATTCGCCACATTCTGCGACTATCCGCATAAATATAGGCTGCCCTGTCGCTGCTTTCAAACACCACCTGTAAATTCTGAGCCTCCAGCTTTTCCGAAAATTCTCCCATTGTCTGATTTAAAAGCTCTGTCAGATTTAATTTCTCACTCTTTAATTCAATATTACCCGAAGAAATCTTTGACGCCTCCACCAAATCGTCCGTCAGCTGCTTTAACCGCTGTGCCTTTCCATCCAAAATATCAATATAGCTCTTGGCAGGCTCCTCCTCTATATGCAGACGCTTTAACAAATCTACATAATTGATTATGGAGGTCAATGGGGTCTTAATATCATGAGACACATTGGTAATCAAATCCGTTTTCATCTGCTCGTCCTTCATGCTGGTTTTTACCGCATTACGAATGCCCTCACCAATATTGTTTACAGCGTCTGCCATCTCTCTGTTAGCTCCATGAAGGCTTTCAAGCTCCAGCTTATAATCCACCTCCCCATCACGAATTCGCTTAATCCCCTCTACAATATCCACCTGCTCCGCATTGTTCTTAAACAGAAGCATTCCTATGAGACTGTCAAACAGCACAATAGCGCAGATAACCAAAATAAGAACAACATTTTTCGCCTGCACCTTACTCACAATAAAAATTCCTACCAAATTCACCAAAAGAAAAAGGTTGTAGGGAATCAGCGTGCTTATCATCATGTTCCTGTGTCTGAGAACAAAATTCACCATTTTGCCCAAAGATACAAGCAGCCAATGAACAAAGCTGTCTTTCCACAGGTTTCGGGATTTTACACGGCGAACAAGGCTGTACCAGACCATACTGATAAACATACTGAGTAAAAAGCCATATGCTCCAAAGCAGCCATATTCATAAAGCCGGCTTGCTTCCCCGCGAAGAACTTCAGAATAGCTTAAATAAACAAGCTCCGCTATACCTGATAAGAACCTTGCCCCATGGACTGCCCCGTACCCAAGCCCCACCGAAAAAAGCACCATAAGCTCTGTCCATATATGGTCTATCCCATTCAGATATAATATCTCTTCACCATTTTCGTCATAGGCCGTTCCTGCAGTAACGGTAAGATATATTCCAAGCCCCAACCAAAGTATTGCCAAAAGAGCTATTGCACCTAATATGAGATTTATGTTGGGTACTATCTTCTGAAAAATACTGTGTGCATGGTAGAAAGCATCTCCCGATACGGCATAGCTTGTGTCTACACCAATCCAAATATGCGAGGTCTCGGGATATGCATACTCATATTCACTCATATAAGCATATATATCTGCCTCCGTCAGGCTGGTATTTCCCATAAAGACCAGACTGTCGGGATAATAAATCAAGTATCTCCTGAATTCGCCAAAGTAATCCGTAATATCGCTATCCTCCAACAGCTCAAGCTCCGGCACATTGGTGTAGGTGCACATTCCCTCTTCAGTCATCATGCGAACCACATATTTGAGGTTCCCCATACCCTCCTCATAAAGCTCGTGACAATTTTGATACTGCTGATAATTCTCTGTCAGGGTAGTAATTGACTCCGCTGCATTCTGTTGAAGCTTTATATACTCCACCCAGTTATGGGCGTAGGCTGACAGCTGTCTCTTACCATCAACCGTCTCATACCTGCAGGTCAGCATACGGACATACACCGTAAGACTGCCATCGTCCTCTCTGGACATGCGAATCTCATCAAAATTATTTGCCATAATGTAAGAGAATGCCATATCCTCAAGCTGCTCCGTTGAATAGGCAAGCATCGCCTCCTCCACATCGCTCAGCCCTTCCCTGCCTTTCTCCATAGGCATGCTATAAACAGTTATATTCTCTTCTCCGGTACTTAAGAATCCTGCAAAATACAGCTGCCCGTCCTCATCTAAGGCATAATTACCGGGAGCAGTGGCAGGTCCGAAATAATTGACAAATTCCGACATACTCATAACCCTGTCGGTATATTCCACACCATATTTTCCCCATTTAATCAAGTCCTCCAGCTCATACACCGCAGTGACAGGACACTCATTCCCCACTCCCTTGCGACTGGCAAATCTTGTTACATCTATTCTTTTATGGGAATCAAATTGTCCATCAGTCTCAATCTGCCCTTTTATTACCACCAGACGCGTCACATCTGCAACAGCAGTCTGAAAAATGTCCCGAAACAAATCAGAATCCTCAAACTCCGGCTCTGTACTGAGGGGCGATAAATAATAGGTCTTAGTTCCCTGCATGGACTCGACGGACAAGTAAGAATTAAACAGCACTGCCGCTGCTGCCAAAAATATGCATACTACCAGCAAATGCTGCAAAATTCCAAGCCCCAGACGCTTTAATGTTGGTTTTCTCATAGCTATCCTCTCTATTGCTTATCAATCTTATAGCCTACTCCCCATACCACCTTTAAATAGCGTGGCTCCTTGGGATTAATTTCAATCTTTTCACGGATATGTCTGATATGTACCGCCACGGTATTGTCCGCACCGATTGCGTCTTCATTCCAGATACTCTCATAAATCTGATTAATGGAAAATACTCTGCCCTGATTTTTTACAAGTAAAAGCAGAATATTGTACTCTATGGGAGTCATCTTCACCGTCTCTCCGTCAACGCTGACCTGCTTGGTGTCATCATTGATAACAAGTCCGCCCACCTGATACAGGGATTTATTCTCCACATTGAGGCTGCCCAGTGAGGTATAACGACGCAGATTAGACTTTACCCGCGCCACCAGCTCCAATGGATTAAAGGGCTTGGTAATATAATCGTCTGCACCGATATTTAGACCAAGTATCTTGTCGGAGTCCTCAGATTTTGCCGACAAAATAATAATAGGAATGCTGCTCTTTTCCCTGATTTTCAGTGTTGCCCTGATACCGTCCAGCTTTGGCATCATAATATCCATAATCAGCAGGTGAATATCCTCCCTTGCCAAAATATCAAGCGCCTGCTCACCATTATACGCTTTATAAATCCGATAGCCGTCCTGACTCAAATATATCTCAATGGCATCTACAATTTCCTTATCATCATCGCATACTAAAATATTTGTCATTCTTTCCTCTCCATTCCCTTTCTATTCCGGCAGTTATTCTGACTCTTACAGTTAAACAAACAAATGTTAAGTGTTCCCTATGAAAATTATTAATTATTCTTTAACATTAAAAATGCTCCCAAATTTCCCCTCAGCCCATGACTTGCCCTGTGTGAAAACAAAAAATCAGGATTATGGCAGGTGCAAATATCCGTAATCGAAATCTGTGACAGGGGAATCCCCGCCCTTCTCAAGATAATCAGATTGGCAAGCCACAAATCAAGCTGATACTTTCCCTCTGCTCTCCCCTTCTCCACCACCTGCCTATAGGAAGAGCCCGGCTCAAAATAGCAGCCGCTTTCCCGGATTTCCTCCAGAATGCCTTCGCAGCCATTCAGCATATGGCAAAATGCTTCTGCCACCGAAGCATCCACCTCATAACACTCCTGACAGATGGAGGGTCCGATGGCGGCTAAAAGCTTTTCCGGTCTGGTTCCAAACTCCCTCCCCATTGTCTCCACCATGCATGCTCCCATCTGCTGAACGGTTCCCCTCCAGCCCGAGTGTGCCAGCCCGATTGCCCTATTCTCTGTATCCACAAAATACAGAGGTACACAATCCGCATAAAAAGCCGCCAATGCAATACCCGGCTCATTGGTAACAAGTCCGTCAATGTCCTCATAATCAGCAGGACGCACCACACCCTTACCCCTATCCTGTACAGTTACCACCCTGATATTGGTAGTATGGCTCTGCCTTGTGGCAACCATATCCTCCCGCTTACAGCCAAGTACCTCTGCCACCCGCCTGTAATTTTCCAGAACATGCTCTTTTTTATCGCCTCTGCTAAAGCTTAAGTTCATAGAAGCGTAGATTCCTTCACTCACACCACCCAGTCTTGTGGTGAATAAATGCTCCACAAGACCACAGCCCTCAAGCGCCGGAAAGGTCAAATAGGTTACTCCCAGTCTGTCCCTGCGCTCCATATGCTTCATTTCCATTGTATAACCCTTCCTTTCCTCAAGCATCTCTCATATATCATCAGCTAAACAGTCAATGGCGGGTATATACATGGTGGAATGCATTCTGAAGCCATTGCAGCTCCTCCCCCTGTATCGCCACCACATCATAGCGCACGGCAATGCTATCGCTCAGCCTATGAATATACCTATAATAATCAGCCACCTTACATATCTGACATTGTTTACGCATATTCACTGCTGCAAGCGCTGCCCCCTTCGCTTGGCTTTTTCTGTATTTCACCTCTACAAACACCAGATAGCCTTCATGATATCCTATAATGTCAATCTCCCCCTGTCTGTTACGGAAATTGCGCTCTACGATTTTCATACCATGTCCGCTCAGATAATCTGCCGCCTGTTTTTCCCTGTCTGCTCCCGTCTGCCTGTTATTCAAATATCTTCCCCTTCCCTGTAGCTTTCGCACATTCAAGCCTGCTGCTTCACTTCTCAGCCTGCTTTCTATTTCATCTTACTCTTTAATTTGTCCATTGAGTCCACAAAAATCAATATCTCAGCAACAACCTCATAAAGCTCAGGTGGAATCATTTCTCCAATTTCCAACCGTGACAAGGTATCTGCCAGCTTATCGTCTCTGTGAATGGGAACATCGCTTTCCTTCGCCTTCTCAATAATTTTCTCTGCAAGGATTCCACGTCCGCTTGCAACTACCTTCGGTGCGTCCTCCGAGGGATTATATTCCAGTGCAATCGCCTGCTTTACCTTCCTATTGTCCTCTGCCATTTTCTCTTCCTCATGCCCTCATATCAAAAGCATATTGCACTAAGGGTGTAGTATGCCTGTCCTGCTCCAAAATCGGTATCAGCCCGCTTTGAAGGCTCTCTCCCTTATTGCGTGTCTGCATATCAACACTACAGCTATAACCACGCCTTGCCAGCCTCTGCGTCAACAAATCCATATGTGCCTCCAAAAATCCAAGCATTTCATCATCACGCACATAAAACCTTGTATTTACCTTCTCTGCCTGCATTGCCACATACACATCAACCGGGCCCAAATGCTCCATATCCAAATGAAGCAAAGCACTTATCTGTCCGTCCTTTTGTGCCAGACTTTTTTTGTTGGTGTAGACATATAAATCTCCATGGGCTTCGCCCTGCTGCAATCTTAGGGGAAGCTGTACATAGGTGTACAGCTGGTTAAACTGCTGTAAAAAATCAATACTCTGACTCATGCCAGTAGCTGCCTGATAAGCAGTGGAGGCGGTTTGGTTGGAGGCTTCAAGCGCCCTGACAATACCCTTAAGCTGCCTGTTAAGCCTTTGATAAAGTTCATTTACCTTTTTTTCATCTGCCACCTCTTCGGGGGTGATAGTCCAAAGCTGTTGCAAATTACCGGTCAATAGGCGCTGAACCTCCTTTCCTCCGAGCACAGTCTGTAAAAGCTCTGTATTCCCCTCCTTTACCGCCCGCGTAAGCAGCTCCCTCACTGCCAAAAGCTGACCTCTTGCTGTCAGTTCCTCCTGCGGCAGCGGTATTTCCGACAACATACCTGTCTGCCCTCCTGTATTCAGTATACCCTCTGCTGTAGCTGTGGGCTGACCTTCCACAGGCTGAGTTTCCACAGGCTGAATTTCCACCGGCTGTGCTTCCTTTGCCATAGCTGTAGGCTCACTCTCCGCTGTTGGCTGTTCTACTGCTATCTGGGCTTTCTCACCCGTGATTACAGACTGCCCCTCCGCTGTAACCTGAGCTTCCATAGTTTGAGTTTCTATAGGCTGTCCTTCCATAGGCTGCCCTTCAATGGGCTGTCCTGCCGCGGGCTGCGCTTCCTCCGACAGTTCATTTTCCACCAGTGCAAGCAGCTCCTGATATAGCCCCGCCGCCTCTCTTGCATTGCCTGCCTGAAGCATCCCCTGAAATGTATCCGGCAACGCATCAAGCACCTGTCTCATACCTTCTGTCAACTGATGGGTGAGATTCTTATAGGCTGCAATCTGCTTCACGTTACCTTCCTTTACTTCCATTCCCAGTCTGTGTAAATCCACAATATCCGATATTTCTGCACCCGAAAAGGCATTTACCTCCCGATACACCTGCTGTAGTGAGCTTTTATCTATTGAAAGCCCTGCCTCCATCATCAGCTTTGTCATGGATATTGTATTATTATTTATGGGAAGAGATGCCATATCTAACGCCTTCAGCACATTGGCGTCCGTAGCCACATTAGCAAAAAGTGGGCTGAGCGTTAAAGCCCTTCCATTGTTCTTTACCTCGAAGGTCATACTTTTTCCCACTTCCAAATTCATATTCTGCTCCAGACTGGCACTTAACACCAAATCATCTGTCAGCCGAATTTGTACCTCACTCCCATTTCTTGCAATGATTTCCCCCTGAATCGTCTGACCGGGCATGAGAGCCTTAATCTGACGGCTTATTGCCGCCGCATTTTGAGCAGAATATGCCTGTGTTTTTCCTGTATTCTCTATGGGCTTACCACTACTAAAAAGCTCCGTCAGTTTCATAGTCTACTCCATTTCCCAAAGCTGTCTGTATGTGTCTATACAAAATGCTTAATAAAGCTGCGCCTGTGTATTGGCGTGGGTCCGTATTTTTTCAGTGCTTCTATATGAGCTTGGCTGCCATAGCCCTTATTTCCGGCAAAATCATATTCCGGAAATACTTTATCATATTCCACCATCAGCCTGTCCCTTGTAACCTTGGCAATAATACTTGCCGCTCCAATAGAAATACTCTTGGCATCTCCCTTAATAATCGGAACCTGTTTGATTGATATGTCCGGAATGGTAACGGCATCATTTAGCAAAATATCAGGTGCCGGAGACAATCTGCTGATTGCCTCCCTCATCGCCTCATAGGTTGCCTGTAAAATATTGATTTCATCAATTCTCTCCGGTGTCGCATAACCCACTGCGCATGCAACTGCCTGCTCCATGATAATATCATAAAGCTCTTCTCTCTTTTTTTCGGAGAGCTGCTTGGAATCATTTATATATAAAATACTGCAATCCTTTGGTAAAATGACGGCACCTGCCACTACCGGTCCTGCGAGAGGCCCTCTTCCCACCTCATCAATTCCGCAAATGTATGCATAGTCTGAATATTCTCTCTCATATCTCTTTAGCTGCTCTATGCGTTGCCTCTCCTTTTGAAGCGCCTGCATTTTCTTTTCTGCTGCCTCTGCCAGCTTCTGCACGCCTGCTCTGCTGTCCTTGCCGTAAACACTTATTAATTCAGGCAGCTCATCTTCACAAGCTGCCTGAAACAGTTTTTTTATCTCACCGATACTCTTTGTATTCATCTGTATACCCATCTTTTCTATTCCTATTGATGCTTCAGCACACCAAACTTATTAAAAGGCCATATTCTAACCCATGCCCTGCCGATAATATCCTTCCTGTGAATATTTCCCACCATTTCCGTACGGCTGTCGCTGCTGTTGTTGCGGTTATCTCCCATGACAAAATATTCATCCTCTCCCAAGACAATGGGATCTCTTGCAATGCCTATATTCTCCGGTCTGATAATTTCCCTGCCGTAGGACTCCGTAAGTACTTCTCCGTTAATATAAATATTGCCCTGCTCGTCAATCTGTACAGTCTCCCCCGGAAGTCCTATTATGCGCTTAATGTAAAATGTATCCTCTTTATATTGGAAGGGAAATACAATAATATCAAACCGCTCCGGGTCCTTAAAACGATAGGTTATTTTATCCACAATTAAATTATCATTATGGGAAAGAGTAGGCTCCATAGAGCTGCCGTCCACCTCTGTTCTGACACCTACATATGTTATAACCAACCATGTAATAACCAGTACCCCCAGCAAATATAATCCTGTGCTTAGCAATTCCTTCAATACTTTATTCATATTCCGACTGCTCCCGTCTCCTATTATCTGTCTTGTCCCTTGTGCAATGCCACCAGCTGTATTTACGGCTGCTCCAACGTAATTCTTCCTAATCTTCCTGCTCTGAAATCGTCCACTAAAATTGCCGCTGCCTTTTCCAAATCAAGAGTATCGCCTTTCATGTAGCATTTGCGGCTCTCCGCTATATCAGCCAGCATCATGACAGGCTTCTCCTTCAATTCAATTCCGTACCGCTCACACAGCTCCCTTGGATATTTTTCCTGTAACACTGCAATCAAATCACAGGCAAGCTCGTCCATAATCATAATATCATCATTAATAGAGCCTATGAAGGCAAGTTTCATGCCCACCCTTCTATCCTCAAACTTGGGCCACAAAATACCCGGAGTATCCAATAGCTCCAAATTTTTATTCAGGCGTATCCACTGCTTTCCCTTTGTCACTCCCGGCTTGTTGCCGGTCTTTGCACACGCCTTTCCGGCAAAAGAATTGATAAAGGTAGACTTACCCACATTGGGTATCCCCACCACCATAGCCCTTACCGGACGGTTGACGATACCTCTCCTTCGGTCTCGCTCCAGCTTCTCCCTGCATGCTTCCTGCACCAGACCGGAAACCGCTTTTATTCCTGCACCCGATTTGGCATTCAATTCCAGCACATGGGCACCCTGTCCCTGAAAAAAGCTTATCCATTGCTTGTTGCATATAGGGTCTGCCAAATCCGACTTATTCAGAAGCACTATCCGTGCTTTATTTTTCCCAAGCTCATCAATATCGGGATTACGGCTGCTGAAAGGAATACGCGCGTCCACCAGCTCTATAATCAAATCAACCAGCTTAATATTTTCCTGCATCATACGCTTTGCCTTAGTCATATGACCTGGATACCATTGATAATTCATTATAAACCTCTTTCTATTTGATAAAGCCTGCTTTGCTGTCTCCACCGGACATACAGAACCACGCTTCACCGATTATATCCTCTTCCTCCACAAAACCAATATTGGCAGAACGACTGTCCTCGCTGTTGTTTGGGTTATCTCCAATGCAGAAATACTCCCCACTTCCCAGTACCAGTTCATTGGCTGCAATACCGGAATCCAAAATTTTCTCAAAAACCCACTTGCTTTCCTCCCCATTTACATAAAGCACACCCTCTTGAATCTTCAGTCTGTCACCGGGAACTGCCACCACCCGCTTAACATAATAATGGGCATTCTCATTGCCATTTGGCAAAAAAACAACCACATCGCCTCTTTTAGGTGATGAGAGAATATATATAAAACGATTCACAAAAATCTTTTGTCCGTTATATAGGGTAGGCTCCATGGAAACGCCGACTACATTGGTGGACATACCCAAAAAGAAAACAACTACTCCGGCGATAAACACAGCTGTCACTATACCAAATATCCAGCTGCAAACCTCCTTTACCACCAACCTATTCAGCTTTTTACGTCTTCTGTAAAAACTAAGTCCTTTATTTCGTGCCATCGTTTTGTTCCTATCGTGCGTACTTTAAAGAGAGTATAACACAATTTTCTCAAATAGAAAAGGAGAACTACTGAAGTAATTCTCCTTTTGTGACATTTGTTAAATTATTTAACCAATTCCTTTACCTTTGCCTTCTTACCGATGCGATTTCTTAAGTAGTTCAGCTTGGCACGTCTTACCTTACCCTTTCTAACCACTTCAATCTTCTCTACATTGGGAGAATGCAGGGGCCATGTCTTCTCAACTCCAATACCGTTAGAAGTCTTTCTAACAGTAAAAGTCTCTCTGTTGCTTCCGCCCTGTCTCTTCAATACAACGCCTTCAAACACCTGAATTCTTTCACGGTTACCCTCTTTGATTTTTCCGTAAACCTTTACGGTATCACCAACCTGAAATTCATCAACGGTTGCTTTTAACTGTTCTGCTTCGATTTCTTTAATAATATTACTCATAACGAGCCTCCTTCATAAAATGGATGTTCTTAATACCTAAATGTAACAGAGGACCATCTCGTTTTCACAACATTCAAATTCTATCACATCAGTCTAAAGAATGCAAGGACTTTTTTATGAAATTACTCCTTTCCCAGCCAAAATATGGTTTTGTCCGCCATATAATATCCCAAGCTTTCCTGCAAGCCAATGGAGGCCTTATTATCCATAAGAATATGGGCATAGGGTACAAAATCCTGCTCTCTTAAACGATTTGTACAATAACACACCAGTGCTTCCCCTATATGCTGTCTTCTGTATGCCTCTTCCACAAAAAGCAGCCCCAAGCTGCCGTCCTCGTGCAGCCCCATAAAGCCGACAAGCTGCCCGTCCACATAAGCGCCATACATAGCCTTTGCCTCTATCAGTCTTTTTAACTGCTTTTCATCTGCCATATCATAGTGTTCATTTACATAAGGAAGACTCTCCGTAGTAAGCAGCCGAATGTCCTTATGTCTCACAGACAAGGGCTCCCTTTTTGTGTATAACACCTGATAGCACTCATGGTATATCACAAAGGAAAAACGTCTGCATACAGGCTCATTCATAAATTCCTGATTGGTGACAAACAGCTCCGTCTCTGTCGGAGCCAAAGCAAGCATTTTTTCTCCGGTCTCCCTGTCCTTTGCGGTTATCATACAGGTTTTACAGGCTTCATTGTAAATCAATATATTATCGCCCTCCCCATATAAAAGCTCCGCCTTGCCTCTAACCAGATTTTCAATTATATGAATATTATTTCGTTTGTTCTTTGTCAGTCGCTTAATAACCTGTTCCTTCTGCGTGTATTTTTCATACAAATCCGGGCGCATACGCCTTGTACGCTCCTTGGACTGCTCCAGCCGCCACTTTGCCACCTTACTGTGATTACCTGACAAAAGCACCTCAGGAACCTGTTTTCCCTGCCAAATTTCCGGTCTGGAATACTGTGGATATTCCAATAGGTCATTGTGAAAGCTCTCTGTCTGAGCGGAATCATCATTATTCAGCACTCCGGGAACAAGACGGGAGACAGCATCTATCATTACCATTGCGGGAAGCTCTCCTCCGGTGAGAACATAGTCGCCGATGGAAACATAATCTGTGACAATCTCCTCCAGTACTCTCTCATCAATCCCCTCGTAATGTCCGCAGAGAAAAATAAGCTCCTCCTCTTCGGAAAGCTCCTTTGCAAGCCTCTGCCTAAAGGGAACACCCTGTGGGGTCACATATACAGTGCGGATATTTCTGCCTTCACTCACCGATTTCCATGCGTCATACACAGGCTGAGCCTGCATAAGCATTCCTGCGCCGCCGCCATAAGTATAATCGTCCACCCTGCCATGCTTGTCCATCGTATAATCCCTAATGTTCACAGCATAAATACTGATTAATTTTTTTTCTATCGCCCTGCCGATAATACTGGTGTTTAAGCCCTGCAGTACCATTTCAGGAAATAAGGTCAAAACATGAAATTTCATTTTTTACAACAACCCTTCAAGAATATGCACCTTCACAAAGCCCTCTTCCACGCTTACCTGAAGCACACATTGCTTAATTGCCGGCAGCAAAAGCTCCCTGCCATCCGTCATCTCTATCACATAAACATCATTGGCACCAGTCTCCATAACCTCTTTGAGCACGCCAAGCTCCTGCCCTTCCTCGTCCACAACCCTTAAGCCCATTAAATCAGCAATAAAGTATTCATCTCTTCCCAGACGAACTGCATTCTGCCTTGTGACATAGATACTCTTCTGTCTGTATTTCTGGACATCATCTATATTATCAATTCCCTTGAATTTGAGTATAACAAACTGCTTGAAAAATTTCACGCCCTCAATCTCCAAGGTAATCCGCTCTTTTCCCGTATCTAAAATTACTTCCTTTAATCGCTTAAATCTCTTGGCATCATCAGTGGTGGGAAAAACCTTTACCTCTCCACGGACACCATGCGTAGAGGCGATAACCCCCACCTGCAACATATCTTCCATAGCCTTCCTCATTCCTAATAAAATTTCTCTGCAGCAGCGACAATTACACACATAACTCCCTTATACTATCAGACAAACAAGGCGAAACACGCCATGCGCGCTCCGCCTTTGTCAAGCTTACTTAGACGATTTCCACGTCAACTCTTGTATTGTCTTTGGATGATGCTGCCTTTACAACAGTACGAATTGCTTTGGCAATTCGTCCCTGCTTGCCGATTACTTTTCCCATATCAGATGCAGCCACATGAAGTTCAACGGTAATGTTATTGCCCTCTACCTTTTCAGTTACAACTACTTCATCCGGATTATCAACAAGTGCCTTTGCAACTACTTCTACTAATTCCTTCATAATCCACCTCCAAAGATTAGATTATTATTTCTCGATACCTGCCGCCTTGAAAAGCTTTCCTACTACCTCTGTAGGCTGTGCTCCGCTAGCCAGCCACTTCTTAGCCAGCTCCTCATTAATCTTAAAGGTGCTGGGGTCAGTGCTGGGATCGTAAGTACCAATCTCCTCAATGAATCTGCCATCTCTGGGAGAACGGGAATCAGCTACGATGATTCTATAAAAAGGAGCCTTCTTCTGTCCCATTCTTCTTAATCTGATTTTTACTGCCATGTCTTTTTCCTCCATACTAAAAACTATTATAATAATTGTTCTGACCTTACGGTCTTAATTTGCAGGCATTCGGCAAAACCGTCCGCCGCTATATGATAAGAACTGTCCAAACATATTGGACAAATCCATATCTGCTAAATAATTGTTAAAAAGGGAACTTACCCATTCCACCGAAGCCGCCAAACATGCCTCTTCCTCTCTTGCCGCCGCCCATTTGCTTCATCATCTTCTGACTCTGCTCAAACTGCTTGATAAAGCGGTTGACTACTGCAATATCCACACCGGCACCATTTGCAATACGATGCTTTCTTCTGGGATTTAGCAGCTTGGGATTGCGCCTTTCCTCCTTTGTCATGGAAAGAACGATTGCCTCCATATGCTTTAGCTGCTTTTCATCTATCATGGACTCCAGCTCTCCTGCCTTGATGCCCATTCCGGGCAGCATACTCAAGATACTGGATAAGCCACCCATATTACGCATCTGCTTCATACTCTCCAGATAATCCTCAAAATCGAATTTACCCTTCTTCATGCGGCCCGCCATTTCGCGACCCTTTTCCTCATCTATGTCAATGCTTGCCTGCGCCTTGTCAATCAGGGAAAGCACATCTCCCATACCAAGGATTCTGCTTGCCATTCTGTCAGGATAAAACTGCTCCATATCGGAAAGCTTCTCGCCCATACCCACATACAGAATAGGCTTTCCTGTCACTGCTTTTATGGAAAGTGCGGCACCGCCTCTGGTATCACCGTCAAGCTTGGTGAGAATCACGCCGTCAATGCCAATCTTTTCATTGAATTCACCGGCAACATTAACTGCGTCCTGACCGGTCATGGCATCCACCACAAGTAGCGTTTGATGAACGGTTATCTTCTCCTTTATCTCCTGAAGCTCCTTCATCATGTCCTCGTCCACATGAAGTCGTCCGGCGGTATCCAAAATCACTACGTTGTGTCCGTTCTTCTCCGCATAGGCTATTGCCTCTCTGGCAATCTCGACAGGCTTATGGTCGCAGCCCATGGAGAATACGTCCACCTCCTGCTTCTTACCATTTATCTGTAACTGCTCTATTGCCGCAGGTCTGTAAATATCACAGGCTACCAGCAGGCTCTTCTTACCCTTCTGCTTCAGTTTGCCGGCTATCTTAGCCGTGGCTGTGGTCTTACCGGCACCCTGTAAGCCCGCCATCATAATAACGGTAATGGCTTTACCCGGCTGCATGGCAATTTCAGTGGTCTCACTTCCCATCAGGGAAATCATTTCCTCATTTACGATTTTGATAACCATCTGCCCCGGATTCAGACCATTCATAACGTCCTGTCCGATTGCCCGCTCCTCCACTGTCTTGACAAACTGCTTAACCACCTTGAAGTTAACGTCCGCTTCCAGAAGCGCCATCTTTACTTCCTTTAGCGCCGCCCTGACATCACCTTCCGTCAAACGGCCCTTGCTTCTTAAGTTTTTAAATACATTCTGTAGTTTGTCCGTTAAACTCTCAAATGCCATTGGCTACTCCCTTACAGTTCTTTCATTAATTCTCCCGAAAGCCTGCGAATCTCCCGCATTCTCTCTAATATTGCCATATCAGTCAAAGCATGCTCCCCATCTGCGCGCGCTTCCATTGAATATGACTGTTTTCCTACATTCTGTGTGCTGTCTTTGCCACTCTGCGCCTGCTTCTCTTCAATCTCAGATATTCTTGTTAATGCCTCAATTTCAGCAATCTTACTCTTTGCCTTTACAAAACGCTCTACCAAGTGAAGCTTACTCTCATAATCCTGTAGAATCTTATCGCAGCGCTTAATTAAATCATGTACGCCCTGCCTGCTGATACCCCTCTCCTGAGCAATCTCTCCCAAAGACATATCATTGTACACAGCGTCCTCATAAATACTCTGTTGGTGAGGCGTTAAAAGTTCCCCGTAAAAATCATACAACAGAGCCTGTTCAAAAATCTTTTCCATGTTTCCTCTTCCTTAAATCTGTTCCTAAAAGCCTTCGGAACCTTAAAGCTCCGGGAAACCACATTAAAAGCTGTTGCCCTGCAGCGACACCTCTAATAAAATCAATTCTCCTACAGGCACCTTGCATAGCATACAATAGTTTTCCGAGGCTGTCAAGTATTTTTTCTTGACACGCATATATTTTATGACAAATTACTTTATTTTGCAACCTTTGGACATATACAGCATTTTCTTATATTTGCTCCCAAAAAGAAGGATTTTTTCATCTTAAAAACATGCTTTTGGACATATGCAGATTAATATGTAAGATATAGCCAGCACTTTGATTGTTTTTTAGACGCTACTTTTAAAAAATTTTGTATATATCCAAAATGAAAGAGTTCCATTCATAAGACAGTAAAAAGTAGGAGGTTTTCAAGAGAATATTTGCCATATGTCCAACAGTAAGTTATTTCAAAAAGCGGCAGAGCATTTAGCTGAACTGTTTCCTATATAGCCCATTGGCGCTGCCACCTTATCCCTGTCCCAGCAGATACAGCTCATGCAGCGCACGAGTCACTGCCACATATAAAAGCTTGGCACTGCTTGGCTTTGCTGACGCCTGCTCCATATCCAAGTTCCAGAGAATAACCACATCAAATTCCAAGCCCTTCGTCAGCCGAATCGGAAGAATTGTTACATTTTCCAGCCACTTTCCTATCCAGTCCGCCTCATTCTCGTCCTTGCAAATCACCGCAATACTGTGGTAGCCCTTTTTCTCTGCCGCCTCTATTATCCTAGCCGCGCTTGTATACATCTCCTCCTCGGCAAGCCCATAAAGCTCCTGAACCGGCAGACCATGTCTGATAACAGGCTCAATTTTATATTTTCCAAAGGAAGCCTTTTCCAGAATTTTTCCGGCATATTCCGATATTTCAATGGTATTACGGTAGCTTTTTGAAAGAAGATAGAAGCGGTCCTTCTCTCCGGTAAACATCCATTTTTTCAGCTCGCTCCAATCGTTTAAGCCGGTCTCATAATTAATATTCTGAGACACATCACCCATAATGGTAAAATAACACTTAGGCAATACCCTTCGCAGTGCATAATAGGGTGTAATTCCAAAATCCTGCGCCTCGTCAATAAATATCTGCCCAAATTCCTCATCCTCCTTTTTGCGAGTGACGCGGTACTGTATCATAAGAAGCGCGGCCAAATCATAGACATCATATCTACCCTCTCCCGCATTTTTTTCATGCTCTGCAAGGTCAATACTGCCCGGACGGCTTCTCTCATATTCCTGTAAGAAATCACTGTATATTTCATATATACTCTCCTTAGGTGCGCGATTCTTAAAATAGTCCTTGTACTGCCTGCATTTTTTCTGAATATACTCCTTTTCCCCCTCAGGTGAAAGAAATTTAATACGGGTTTTTACTCTCTCGTCCAACAGCTGCAAAATCTTGACAATACTAAAGTCTGCATTTTCGGCGGCAAGTCTGTCATTGTTGCTCTCAGAAAGAATGGTGCCAAGCTCCCTGTCCACAAGTGCCCCCACTCTTAAGCATTTTTCTCTCAGCCGCAAAAGATACACCTCAAGCTCCAGCATGAAATCAATTTTACTTCGCACACCTGCATCAGATGTAGTCTCTATAACCTTTCTTTTCTTACTCCAATCTCTGCCAAGCAGATGTGAAAGCATTACGTCCATACGCTTTTGCTTGATATCGGGCACGTCCAGCTCCGGCAGACCTCCGGTAATATAATTGAGCAGTAAATCATTTCCGCCGATAATGCAGAACTCATTGGACATGAAGCGCTCCTTGTAATTGTAGAGAATATAGGAAATACGATGCATTGCCACTGTAGTTTTACCGCTTCCCGCAACTCCCTGCACCAGAATGTTAGCAAAGGGCGATTCCCTGATAATCTCGTTCTGCTCCTTTTGAATGGTGGCAATAATATCCCCCAGCACTGCCTCCTTATTTTGGGAGAGATATTGAATCAAAAGCTGGTCATTTGACGCCACATCACTGTCATAATAACCCTTCAGTTCTCCCTCCTGAACATCATAGGTACGTTTTAGCCGTAAATCAAGCTCCATGGTACTTCCGTCCGGCATTTGATATGCCCCCCGGCCAAGCTCATTTTCATAGTAGACACTGGAAATAGGTGCGCGCCAGTCTGCAATTACCACGTCCGTCTGATTGCGGAAAACTCCGTTTTTTCCAATATACACCCTTTGCTGCCTATAGCCTGCTTCTTCATAATCAATTCTGCCAAAGTAAGGCTGCTTCAAGGCTGCCCTATTCTTCCTTAACTGATTTGCAGCATGCTCCTCTAAGCTGGCAGCAGTCATTGCCTGATTGTAAAGCTCCGGGTCTCCGCTTTTCATTGCTTTAAGAAGCTGTGCTGTCTGTGCATGACGCTCCTCATGCTCCTTCTCATAATACGACACATTACCCTGTATCAGGTCCAGACATTCTTCAAAATGTGCCATCTCCTGTTCCCACTTAGTCTGTGGAATTCCCTCCGGCTGTCTCTTCTGCTCCGTCCGCTGTTCCATGCTCATACCTCCCTATCCGCTTACATCTATGACAATAGTTTATTTCATATCAGTAATCCGCCCTATGCAAATGACTGAACTGTTACCAAGTATACATAAAATAAAAAATTTTACTAGACTTTTCTTTACAGATATGCTAAAGTATGTAATGTAATTGCGCTTAAAAAAGAGTTCTGTTTATCAGAACTCTTTTTTCGTTATTTCGATATATTATTTAAACAACCTGAGAAATTTACAGTTTTTCACTGAAATAGCTCTTATAGCCCTTCCCATAAATTTCAGTAGCACTGCTAACAATCATAAAGGAAAGCGGGTCCTCCTCTTTGATAATCTCTTCGGCACGAGGGGAAAGCTGCTTTCTCATTACACACATAATCACATCTTTTTCTTTTCCGCTATAGGCACCACGTCCCTGCATATAAGTAACCCCGATATTAAGCTCCTCTAAAATTCTGTCGGCAATAGCCTGAGAACGGTCACTGATAATATAAATCAGCTTTGCACCATCACGCCCATACAATACCAAGTCCAATACATGAGAGTTGATAAACACTGCCATTCCTGCATATAAAGCCTTATTAATATCTTTTAAAACCAACGCGGAAGCTCCTACAACAATGGCGTCCATAACCAAAAACAATGCTCCTGTTTTTAAATAAGGAAATTTCAAACGCAGTACCTTCACAATAATATCTACTCCGCCGGTAGTAGCTCCTGCCTTGAAAACAAGACCCAAACCTGTTGCAACCAATGTACTGCCCGCCAATGCTGCCAGAAAAGGGTCTCCTGTTACAGCGCCATAGACTGCCATCAGATTTGTCAAAATTGATACCAGTACCGTACAGTATAATGTTGACATAATAAACCGAATGCCAAATTTCCAAATACCCAATGCAAAGACAGGTATATTCAGCAGGAAAAATAAAGTACCCGTTTCCATTCCTGTCACCTTATTCAAAATAATAGCAATACCCGAAAGTCCTCCCGGTGCAAGCGCATTCGGGTCTAAAAAAAGACCGATTCCCGCCGAATAAGCCACTACCCCAACTGTCATAAGTCCAAAATCCCGCATACGACGTCTTGACGACTTTTTTTCCGGAGCATACCCCGTAGTATTGTTTTCTGTCTGTGTCATTTTCATACTTTCCTCCATTCCGAAGCGTTCTCCACTGTACCAAAAAGCCCCACATATATTAAGTATGCGGGGTTTTTAACAACATTATTCTTTTAAGCCGAATACCGCTTTATATATTGGTGCGCACCAGCTTGGGCTTATAGCCCTCCTTTTCCAATGCCTCCATAATCTGCTGCTTATGCTCCGTGCCAAATGCCTCTAAGGTAATACGAAGCTCCACGGCAGCATTTCTGTTGATAGATACAAATTGATTATGCTCCAGCTTAATAACATTACCGCTCACACCGGCAATGATACCGGATACTCTGCAAAGCTCGCCCGGCTTGTCAGGAAGCAACACTGACACCGTAAAAATTCTGTCTCTGAAAATCAAGCCCTGTTGCACCACAGAGGACATGGTAATTACGTCCATGTTACCTCCACTTAAAATAGACACCACTCTCTTATCCTTAACGTCCAGATGTTTAAGCGCCGCCACTGAAAGCAGTCCTGAGTTTTCAACTATCATCTTATGGTTCTCTACCATATCAAGGAATGCAACCACAAGCTCCTCGTCCTCCACAGTGATGATGTCGTCCAAATTTGCCTGAATATAGGGGAACAGCTTGCTTCCGGGAGTTTTTACCGCCGTGCCGTCCGCAATGGTATTTACGCTGGGAAGTGTAGTCACCTTGCCAGCCTTTAAGGATGCCTGCATACAGCTTGCCCCTGCGGGTTCCACTCCGATAACCTTAATCTTGGGATTCAAAAGCTTTGCCAGGGTGGAAACACCTGTGGCAAGACCGCCGCCGCCAATGGGAACAAGTATGTAATCCACTAAAGGCAGTTCCTTGAAAATTTCCATGGCAATGGTTCCCTGACCTGTCGCCACTGTTAAATCATCAAAGGGGTGAATGAAGGTATATCCATGCTCATCAGCCAGCTCATATGCCTTAGCACATGCCTCATCATATACATCACCGTGCAGAACCACCTCTGCACCATAGCTCTTAGTACGATTTACCTTCATAAGAGGTGTTGTGGTAGGCATAACAATAACAGCCTTACTTCCGTAGCACTTTGCTGCATAGGCAACCCCTTGCGCATGATTCCCCGCAGATGCTGTGATAATTCCCTTTGCACGCTCCTCATCACTTAAGGTGCTCATTTTGTAATAAGCGCCCCGCAGCTTATAAGCGCCGGTAAACTGCATATTTTCCGGCTTTAGATACACACGATTACCGGTCTGAGCGCTAAAATAATCACTGTATACCAGCTTTGTCTCCGAGGTAACCTTCTGCACTACCTCACATGCCTCCTCAAATTTCTCCAGCGTCAACATCTGTATTTCCTTCCTTTCTTTCCTTCACATCAAACAGCGCATTCACAAACTCATCGGAGTTAAACTTCTGCAAATCCTCAATGGTCTCTCCCACGCCGATATATTTCACAGGAATATTAAGCTCCGATTGAATTGCCACTGCAATACCGCCCTTTGCCGTGCCGTCCATTTTGGTAAGCACAATTCCCGTAAGATTAGCGACCTCGCCGAACTCCCTTGCCTGCACCAGCGCATTTTGCCCGGTAGTTCCGTCCAAAACAATGAGATTCTCTCTGTAGGCATTCGGAAATTCTCTATCTATAATACGGTTCATCTTTCTCAGCTCTTCCATAAGATTCTTCTTGTTATGGAGACGCCCCGCAGTATCAATCAAAAGCACATCTACATTTCTCGCCTTAGCAGCATTTACCGCATCAAAAACCACACTCGCCGGGTCAGCACCCTCATTGCCCCCAATCATGGGAACATCTGCACGCCTTGCCCATTCAGCCAGTTGATCGCCCGCTGCTGCCCGAAAGGTATCCGCCGCTGCAATCAAAACCTTTCTTCCCTCTGCCTTAAGCTTACCCGCCAGCTTGCCTACGGAGGTGGTTTTTCCTACACCGTTTACACCAATTACCATAATGACAGACTGCTCCTTCTCAAAATCATAAGCAGTCTCCTCCACCTTCATCTGCTCCTTAATGCTGTCCACCAGAAGCTGCTTGCACTCAGAAGGCTCCTTAATGTGCTGCTCCTTAACCTGTTTTTTCAACCGCTCTACGATTTGTGTGGTAGCATTTACGCCGATATCCCCCATAATGAGGATTTCCTCCAGTTCCTCATAAAAATCCTCATCTATGGCAGAAAAGCCGCTGAATACAGACTCAATACCCTCTACGATATTAGCTCTCGTCTTGGAAAGCCCCTCCTTCAGACGGGCAAAAAAACCTTTCTTTTCCTCAGTCATGCGCATTCTCCTATCTCTTTAAGCATTGCAGCTTCATCCTATGGTCGCAGCTATTGTTCCAACCACTTACGGCAAAGCTGCAGCCTTTAATCGTCCAGCTCCTTGTCAATTAAGTTTACACTGACAAGAGTTGACACACCCTTCTCCTGCATGGTGATACCATACAATCTGTCCACCTGCTCCATGGTTCCTCGTCTGTGGGTAATCACAATAAACTGGGTATTTTTTGTCAGCTTATGTAAATACTTGGCAAAACGTCCTACATTGGAATCGTCAAGTGCAGCTTCAATCTCGTCCAACAGACAGAAGGGAGAAGGCTTTAGATTCTGAATGGCAAACAAAAGAGAAATTGCAGACAACGCCTTTTCTCCACCGGACAGCTGCATCATGTTCTGCAGCTTCTTTCCCGGTGGCTGGGCAATAATACGAATTCCCGCCTCCAGAATATCCTCATCCTCGGTTAACTCCAGCGTTCCCTTACCGCCTCCGAACAGCTCCTTGAATACCTTGTCAAATTCATGGCTGATTTCCGCAAACTTCTCGGTAAACTGCTTCCTCATGGCAGTATCAAGCTCTTCAATAATACCCTCCAGCGTCTTCTCTGCCTCCACCAAATCGTCATGCTGAGTCTTCATAAAGGTAAATCGCTCCATAAGGTTCTTGTAATCCTCAATAGCGTTCACATTTACATCTCCCAGCTTCTTTATCTGATCCTTCAAGGAAGAAATATCCCTCTTCATGGCAGAAAGCTCCGTCATGCTCTCGTCTCGAAGGGAAGCCGCATCGCTTAGAGTAATCTCATATTCGTCCCACATATAATTAATCTGGGCTTCAATCGCTTCCTCCAGCTTCTCCTTTTGGGCATTTAATCGGTAAACCTCCTTGTCCAGTGCCGTCATGCGCTCTGCAAGCTCTTCTCTGGCAGTAAAGAAGTTTTTCTGCTTGGAAGAAAGCTCCTCCTTGCGTGCAATATCCTCCTTCAGTTTACCCTCGGACTGGGTCTGGGCATCGTGGGAAGCAACAATCGTCTTTTCCAACTCCACAATATTCTGTTGTTTTAACTCTACTGTCGCCTGATTCTCGGAAAGTGCCTCCAAAATCTCATTCAGCTCTGCCTGTGAGCGCTCCAGCTCTCCGTTAATACGATCAACGTTCGCCTGCTTGAAGGTCTGGGTCTGACGCATCTTCTCCACCTTCAAATCCCACTCACTAACCTGCGCTGCAGTCTCCGTCTCGCTTTCACGCAGCGCCTCCAGCTCCTTTTGAAACTGCAAAATCTGTTCCTGAACATTCTGCTCTAAGCTCTCGCTGTCAGACAGCTCCTTGGCAGCAGCGTCCTTTCCGCTCTTTATCTCGAAAATCCGGCTCTCCAGTTCTTTTTCCTCAAGCTTTAAGCTCTGAACACCGGACGCCTCTTCCTCCATACGCTCTCTTGCCTGACTGATATTTAATCTCGCCGTATTCTGCTCAATGGATTTGCGCTGAATGTCTGTCTTTAAGGCTTCCAGTTCCATGCGCATTTTGTTCCGCTTGCTCTTAGTCTCCTCTATGTCAGCGTTTATTTCATTAATCTCAGAGAGCAGCCTCTTAGTTTTCTTCTCCAGTTCATCAAGCTCACGCCTGCGTCCTAACAGATTGCTGTTGTTCTTAAAGGCACCACCACTAATGGCGCCTCCCGGCACCAAAAGCTCTCCCTCCAGCGTTACCATACGAATGCCATAATCAAACTTTCGGGCAATCTTAACTGCATTGTCCACATTATCTACCACTACTATTCTGCCAAGCATTGCCCTTGCCACATCACTGTATTTCTTTTCAATGTGAACCAGCTCGTCCGCCATACCGATAACGCCCTTCTCCTTGAGGGCCTCAGGATTCTTAAACTCCTGCGGATTGGTTATGCTGGTGAGGGGCAAAAAGGTGGCACGCCCCAGACGATTTACTTTCAGATATTCAATCATCTTTTTTGCGGTATTCTCATTGTCTGTGACAATATTCTGAATATTGCCGCCCAGAGCTGTCTCAATAGCAGTCTCGTACTTAGGGTCTACCTTAATAATATCCGCAACAACACCAATAATACCTTTTTCCTTTTCCTTCTGTTCCATGACCTTTTTGACGCTGCCGCCGTAGCCCTCATAGCGCTCTGTCAGGTTGGACAGTGCCTCCAGCTTAGACTTCTCCTGATGATATTTGGTCTGCGTTTCACGAAGGGAAGCGTCCTTACCCATAAGTGCCTCTCTGATATCTCCCAGAGAAAGCTCCATAGCAGAGACATTCTGATTCATTTCACCCAGCTGCTTTGTCACAGCTTCAAAGGTATCCTCCAGCTGCTTGATATTCTCTTCTCTTGCGGCCTCGTCCGACTTCGCACGAAGCAGCCGGGAATTTAATTCTGCCTTACGGATATTTACCTGCTCCATCATGGTATCAAAGCGCCCCAGCTTAGACTTGATGGTTGCACGCTGATTCAATTCTCCAATAATGGTATTTTTGCCGGATTCTATATGATTGTTCAACTCTTCTATCTTACGTTGAATCTCCTCCAGCTTTTTCTTTACCTCGTCAGCCGCAGAGGTAATTTCCTGCACCTGTCTGTCAGTATCGTTTTTCTCAGTTAAAATTGCCTCCTTATCCTGATTTTTGGCTGCAATTTCCTCCTGCAAGGCATTCCGCCGGTTATTCAAATGAGCCTCACTGCCCCTTGCGGAATTAATCTGCTCCTTTAGGACATTGATTTCACCCTCCAGCTTACCGCGAAGCAGACCTGTATCTGTAAGCTTGCTCCTCGCCTCCTCAATCGCTTCGTCCAGTCTTTCAATTTCGCCCTGTATGCGCTCATAGTCCTCCTTAATTCCCTCGTACTTTTCGGAGGTTTCCTTAAGCTCCCCGCCTGCTATATTATATTTTTCCTCTATCGCTCCAAGCTGCTCCCGTATCCGCTGGTTTTCCAGCAAAAACACATTGATATCCAGTGTTTTCAGTTCTTCCTTTTTCTTCAGGTAAACCTTTGCCACCTCAGACTGCTTTTCCAAGGGTCCTACCTGCTTTTCCAGCTCAGACAAAATATCGTTTACACGAACCAGATTTTGTTTTTCATTCTCTAACTTGGTCTGCGCCGCCGCTTTTCTGCGCTTAAACTTTACAATACCCGCAGCTTCGTCAAACAGCTCCCTTCTCTCTTCAGGCTTTCCGCTTAAGATTTTATCAATCTGACCCTGACCGATAATGGAGTAACCTTCCTTACCGATACCCGTATCATAAAAAAGCTCATTCACGTCCTTCAGTCTACAGGGCGTACCATTAATCAGATATTCACTTTCTCCGGAGCGGTAGATTCTTCTGGCGACAGTTACCTCATCATAATCAATGGCAAGCTGATGATCCGTGTTATCCAGAGTAATGGCAACATAGGCATAGCTCAAAGGCTTTCTGGTCTCTGTTCCCGAGAAAATGACATCCTGCATACTTGCACCGCGCAGCTGCTTGATACGCTGCTCACCCAGCACCCAGCGCACCGCATCTGCCACGTTGCTCTTTCCACTTCCATTAGGTCCTACAATACCTGTGATTCCGTTATGGAATTGGAAAACTATCTTATTTGCAAATGATTTAAACCCATGTACTTCAATACTTTTTAAATACATAACCTTTATCCCTCAATCGTAGCAGCGCATGATATGCTGCCTGCTGCTCTGCTGCTTTCTTTGTTCTGCCGATTCCCTTTCCAAGGCTTTCCTGCTCCATAAACACCTCTACCTCAAAGCTCTTGTCGTGTTCAGGACCGCTTTCCACCAAAAGCTCATAGTGAAAATCCTTTTTCAGCTTCCCCTGAATCAGCTCCTGTAAATTGCTCTTACTGTCATAGAAAAGCTGCTTATTTTCTAAATCAGACAGAATATACCGATAAATAAATGCCTTGGCAGGCTCCATACCTCCGTCCAAATAAAGAGCGCCTATCACCGCCTCCATGACATCTGAAGTAATACTGTCTCTCTCTCTGCCTCCGGTGCTCTCCTCACCTCTTCCAAGACGTATGAATTTCCCCAGTTCCAAATCCTTAGCGCAAAATGCCAATGCCGGCTCACATACCATGGAAGCTCTCATCTTGGTAAGGTCCCCCTCAGGAACGGATTCATGCTCATGAAATAAAAATTCGCTGGATACCAGCTCTAAAACTGCATCTCCCAAGAATTCCAGGCGTTCATAGTTCTTGGTTTTATTAATCTTCTGTTCATTGGTAAAGGAGCTGTGGGTCAATGCCTGACTTAACAAGGCTTTGTCACTAAACCGATAGCCTATCCGTTCCTCCAATGTTTCCAAGGTATACCCTTCCAACATGTTTCCTCACCTTCCGCTGCGGGTACAGCACAAAAAAGTGCCACTTTACAGCGACACTTTACGCACACTACTATCATCGCAATTTCACACTTAATTCTGCATTTAGTTAGTTGCAGCCTTAATCAGCTCTACCGCTTCCTCTACAGTAGTAATTCTTTCTGCTTTTTCTGCCGGAATCTCAATATCAAATTCTTCTTCGATTCCCATAATAATCTGAAATACATCTAAGGAGTCAGCTCCAAGGTCGTCCATAAAGGTTGTCTCCATTGTAATCTCATCGGGGTCAACATTTAATACTTCCGCAATTACTTTTTTCAGCTTTTCAAATTCCATGTTTCTTTGTTCCTTCCTTCTTAATCTTCCAAAATAATTTTCTCTTTTATTTTTTCATTTATGTTCTGTTCTTTAAATGCAATGCATTGCAGAATAGAATTCTTGATTTCTATGGCTTTACTGCTTCCGTGAGTCTTTACCACCAAGCCGTTCAGTCCAAGCAGAGGAGCACCGCCATACTCCTCCGTGCTAAAGCCCTTCAAGGTCGCTTTAAGCGCAGGCTTTACCAAAAGAGCTCCTATTTTGCTGCGAAAAGTACTCATCATACCACTCTTGACCTTTTTAATCAAGCTTGCTCCTACGCCCTCATACATTTTCAGAATGACATTTCCCACAAATGCCTCACAAACTACTACATCAGCTACACCTGCCGGAATATCCCTTGCCTCCACGCTGCCGATAAAATTAATCTCAGGACAATTCTTTAGCAGAGGAAAAGTTTCCTTAACCAGTGCGTTGCCCTTCTCCTCCTCGGCACCAATATTAACAATGCCCACCTTGGGATTTTTTACTCCCATAACACTTTCCATATACACACTTCCCATCTTGGCAAACTGCACCAGATGAGACGAGCGTGCATCCACATTTGCTCCACAGTCCAAAAGAAGGCTGACCCCCTTCTCCGTGGGAATAAGAGGTGCTAAAGGCGGTCTCTCCACGCCTTTGATACGTCCTACAATCACCTGTCCGCCTACAAGAACAGCACCTGTACTTCCCGCAGACACTAAAGCGTCACAGACTCCCTCCTTCACCATATTCATGCTCTTTACAATGGAAGAATCCTTTTTCCGCCGAATCGCCATAACCGGCGGCTCTGCCGTCTCAATTACCTCTTCTGTGTGTACAATCTCCAATTGCGCCGCATCATATGTATATTTCTTTAATTCATCTCTGATTGCAGTCTCTCTTCCTACCAAAAAGACCTTAACCCTTTTGTCCTCATTTATAGCCTCAATCGCTCCCTTAACAATCTCCAAAGGAGCGTTATCACCACCCATAGCATCCACCGCTACGTTTACCATTTCAGCCATTTGTTATTTCCTTTCAGACATCTTGCTTGGCTGTCTGCCACTATGCCTTTCTTTACTATACTAAACACCTTAGCAAAAATCAAGATATTTTTATCAAGAATGAAAAAGGCTCCTCCCTGACGGGAAAAGCCCATAATTCATGTTGAAATTATATCTCATTAATCAACGCTAACGACCTGCTTCTTGTTATAAGAACCGCAAGCCTTACAAACTCTGTGAGGCATCATAAGTGCGCCGCACTTGCTACACTTTACCAATGTAGGAGCACTCATTTTCCAGTTTGCTCTTCTCTTATCTCTTCTACCTTTGGAAGATTTATTCTTAGGACAAATAGACATCGTTACACCTCCTTATTGCGCAAAAAGATATCTTTTATTACTGCCATACGCGGGTCAGGCACGAAGGTATCGCAGCCACATTCCCTTAAATTGAGATTCTGTCCGCAAACAGGGCAAACACCCTTACAGTCGTCCTTACACAGAATCTTCACAGGCCAGTTTACTAAAATTTCATTGTACACAAAAGTCTCTACATTCAGCTGATACCCTTCCATGAAGCTCATGTCATCGGCATCCTCATCCTCTGTGATAATCTCAGGTGAAACAACCGTCCTGTCAAACTTTAGCTCCAATACAATAGGTGTCTCTGTAAGGCATCTGTCGCATATTCCAACAAGCTCAAGCCTTACGCTTCCCTCTATCCTCGCCTTTTGAACGCCAATATTGGTTAAGGTAAACTCTACCGGACTCTTCTCACGAATGAGAAAACTCCCAAGCCTGCTGTCAAAGCTTGTCATCTCAAGGGAAACGCTCTTATTCTCAACCTTGCCCTCGGACGTAAATACATCGGATAAATTCAGTAACATAGCAACTCCTATGCAATATGTCTCGCAGAAAATCTGCGGTGCTTCATTTCACACACTGATTTATTATACATATAGGGAAAGGGTTTGTCAATAACTGTTTTTTATTTTTATATGTATGGGGCTCCCCAAAGACCGGGATTGCAGCCTTCAGCCTCCTTAAGCAGGGCTTGTGCGGTATTTCTATCAGGCAGGCTATTGTATAATACCGGGCGTTTGACAGTTGAATATTAGAAAAAATACTTGCAGGTCGCATAAAACCTGCTTTTTTTATGTCAACTTTTTGGTTTTATACCATTGTACTTTATTGTACTGTATGGTATAATAAGGG
>Ga0129312_1000484_pt1 | contig 33704 bp, 29 predicted proteins | sample O827metagenome_FD_94434 | JGI IMG/M metagenome (GOLD analysis project Ga0129312, IMG submission 94434) | Orangutan group fecal microbial communities from Wisconsin, USA - O827 metagenome | ecosystem: Host-associated > Mammals > Digestive system > Large intestine > Fecal | place: USA: Wisconsin... | reverse complement strand
TACCAGAACAAGGTCGCAGACAACATGGCACAGTACCTTGTGCCGCAGGAGTGCGGCGCAAAGACCGCTGTGCGCTGGGCAAAGGTAGTGGACCGCAAGGGTCGCGGGCTGCTGTTTACCGCAGATGCCGCAAAGCCCATGTTCTTCTCTGCGCTGCCCTACACTCCCCATGAAATGGAGAGCGCCAAGCATCCCTACGAGCTGCCCCCGGTGCATTACACGGTGATTCGTGCCATCGGCGAGCAGATGGGCGTCGGCGGCGATGACAGCTGGGGTGCCAATGTCCACCCGGAGTATATTCCTGATGTGACTAAGCCTGTGGAGTTCGCCTTTACGTTCCGTGGCATCTGACCCTCGTTATTAAGACACCTTCGCATTGAGATATGGACATCCCTGCATGAGATTCCTATCAAAAGCGAAGGTGTCTTTTTTTTGGTATCACAAAATCTCAATTCCTGACACCACTATTTATAAGTAGTGCTTCACTCTATATAAGTAGCGCTGCTATGTCAAAATAACTGTATTCCGTTTTTGTTTAGAGCATTCCTTTTTGAAAATGGTGTAAAGTCAAAAATTGGGGGTTGTATAGGAACCGCCTGCAAAAGCCTGAAAACGGTGCAGGCGAAGCAATGCAGCCCCCAAAAAACCGGCTTCAGCAAAAAGAAAAGCACCATATTTCTACGAAGTACAGTGCTTTTTTCTGGTGGAGATTACCGGGCCGATTCTGATCACGGTGACCCTCTTGCAGTCCATGCACGGCGCTCTCCCGGCTGAACTAGGCCCTCACTCGTTTGGCATCAACAAAAAAAGCACCACACATTTCTGTGTAGTGCTTTGGTTCTGGTGGAGATTACCGGGATCGAACCGGTGACCTCTTGCATGCCATGCAAGCGCTCTCCCAGCTGAGCTAAACCCCCAGATGTTTGTCCTCGTGCCTGACGACGTGTGTAATTATACCAGCCGGAGGGACGCTTGTCAACAGTTTTTTGAAAAAAATTGCAGCAAAAGATCCCCGCAAGGCGTGTGCCCGGCGGGGATCAGGAAGCGGGGAAGCGCTCTTTTTGTAAAAACTACGCCTTAGCGTGCCTGACGGTCGAAGATCTGCGGGGCCACACGGCACAGCAGCACAGCAGCCACCATGGTGAGCAGGGTCTCGGGCAGCATATAGCTGCCGTTGTAGGTCAGGCTGTAAGTCCATGCGGCCAGACCGTCGCTCAGGTTACCCCAGACCAGCACGCCGGACAAAAAGCTGCACATAAAGCGCAGGAAACCGGCAGCAAAGGTGCCCACGGCCACGCCCACGGTGCGGTTCTTGAAGGGGCGGGCGAACAGCTCGGCCAGACCCAGTGCCATAAAGGCCAGCACATAGTCCAGCAGCACCTCACCGAGGAAGTAGAGGAAGGTGGAGGCGGGAGGAGGGTAGAAGCCCATGATCATTTGCAGGCAGGAGTTCACGAAACCGGTGAACAGGCCCCACTTTGCGCCGTGGCGGAAGGACACCAGCACAAAGGGCAGCATGCTCAGCAGGGTAATGCTGCCGCCGTTGGGCATGGTGAAGAACTTGATGTTGGAAAGCACCGTGCCAATGGCGATCATCAGGGCGCATTCCACCAGAATACGGGTCTTGGAATAGGTTTTGGACATGATGAAAAGATTCCTCTCTCATAGTAGTACACAAAAACAAAATGCGCCTGCTGGCAGCAGACGCATGGAGGTTTGTTGAACGTACCGGACAGTTCCGCAAACTCCCTACGCCGGCATTGCCCGGATCAGGTAAAGGGTACTCCGCGCGATGCGGATCTCAGCCTTACGGCGCCCCTGTTTTTATGTCCGCCCACAGTATACGCGACGGGGGACAAAAAGTCAAGCCCGCAGACATAATCCGCCCCGGCGGTGCGTATGTTATACCATTGCAAAGCTGGAACGCAGGGAGGCAGGATATGAAAGCCGATCCGGAACAGCGTGCCGTGCAGCTGGGCGAATATATTGCCGCCCACAACGCCACGGTGCGGGCAGCGGCGGCTGCGTTCGGGTGCAGCAAGTCCACCGTGCACAAGGACGTTGCCGTGCGGCTGCGCAGCATCAGCCCTGCGCTGTACGGGCAGGTGCGTGCCGTGCTGGCCCGCAACAAGGCCGAGCGCCATCTGCGGGGCGGGGCTGCCACCCGGCGCAGATACAGCTGCCGCTAAAGCCAAAAAAGACCGCTGCGCCGTGCAGCGGTCTTTTTTGGCTGGGACGTTCTTGAATGGCCGCCGCGCTGCTTTGGCCATATTCGGCGGAAAACATAATTATAATTTGTGGTTCAAAAACGTCTTCGGACGTTTTTGAACCACTTTTTCATAGGGGACGCAAAAAACGGCTATTTTATCCTCCGGTGTGGAACTGCTGCAAGGCACCTTTTTCCAACCGGCTTACCTGCGCCTGACTGATGCCGATCTCCTGCGCCACCTCCATCTGGGTCTTGCCGCGCAGATACCGCAGCTCCATGATGCGCTTTTCCCGGGGCGAAAGGGCGGCAACCGTATCCCGGAACTGCAACCCGCTGATCCAGCTCTCCTCGCTGTCCGGGTCGCGCACCTGATCGATCACATACATGGCATCGCCGCCGTCGGTGTACACCGGCTCGTCAAGGCTGAGCGGCTCCACCACCGACTCCAGCGCGGCGGTCACTTCGCGCCGGGCAAGCCCCGCTGCGGCGGCGATCTCGTCCATGGTGGGCTCGCGTCCCAGTTGTTTTTCCAGCGTTTCCCGCGCCTGCATGGCACGGTAGGCGGTGTCGCGCAGGGTGCGGCTTACCCGCAGGGCGTTGTTGTCCCGCAGGAACCGCCGGATCTCCCCGATGATCATGGGCACGCCGTAGGTGGAGAACCGCACCGGCTGCGCGGGGTCAAAGTTGTCGATGGCTTTGATCAGCCCGATGCACCCCACCTGAAACAGATCGTCCAGATTCTCGCCACGCTGGGCAAACCGCTGCACCACGCTGAGCACCAACCGCAGATTGCCCTCCACCATCCGCGCCCGGGCAGCCTTGTCCCCGGCGTGGGCAAGGGTGAGCAGCTGCCGCTTTTCCGCTTCGGTCAGCACAGGCAGCTGCCCTGTGTTTACACCGCATAGCTCCACCTTGTTGTACATCCAAACGCCCCCGGTCTTTTAGCTTTACCGGAAGTATGGCTCTGCGCGCCGGGCGCTATGCGTGGAAAAAATTGAGCGCCCCTCCGCAAAAGAGGAACGCATTATAGACAAACCTGTAATTTTATGGTATGCTGTGACTGGCGGCGCAAGCCGTCCATCAGGCGCTGTGCCCACAAACGCAGGCGGCTAGCTCCTTACCGGTACCTGAGTGCCGGGTAAGAGCGATTTTTTTTCTTTGAAATCTCGATTCTCCCCGGACGCTTAAGGGCGGGAAGGGGGGATGCGTCATGACGTTTGAACAGGTCGTATTGCTGCTCACGCTGCTCGGCGGGGCAATCTACATCACCTTTCAGATCACATGGACTGTATCACACAGTGATGATAAAAAGAAAAAATGACCGCCTTCATGATTCCCCAATCCTGAACGGTCATTTTTCTTTTGATCTAACATGGTAAGGAGTTAGCCGTTTGCCGGGCCAGCGCCTCTTGTATTTTCATTATACACGTTCCCACGCGGAATGTCAAGTGTGGCTACTCGCTTTCAAGGCGGGCTTTCAGGGTGTGGATGATGCGCTTTTCCAGCCGGGAGATATAACTCTGGCTGATGCCAAGGGCATCGGCGGCTTCCTTCTGGGTGCGCTCCACGCCGTCGGTAAGGCCGAAGCGCAGCTCCATGATCTGCCGCTCCCGCGCCGAGAGCGCCGCCACGGCGCTGCGCAGCACGGCGCGCTCGGCGTCCTGCTCTAGCTGCTGGCTTACCGCGTTGGCATCACTGCCAAGGATGTCCGAGAGCAGCAGCTCGTTGCCGTCGCCGTCCACGTTCAAAGGCTCGTCGATGCTGGCCTCTTGCCGACGGTTGGAACTTTTGCGCAGATACATCAGGATCTCGTTGCCGATGCAGCGGCTGGCGTAGGTGGCAAGCTTGATGCTGCGGGCAGGGGTAAAGGTGTTTACCGCCTTGATCAGCCCGATGGTGCCGATGCTTACCAAGTCCTCGGCGGGCACACCGCTGTTCTCGTACTTTTTTGCCAGATATACCACCAGCCGCAGGTTGTGGGTGATCAGCTCCTCCCGGGCGGCGGCGTCCCCGGCAGCCATGCGGTCAAGCAGGGCTTTTTCCTGTTCGGGGCTCAGGGGCGGGGGCAGGCTGGGCCCGCCCGCCAGATAATGCACCGCGCCGCAGTAGCGCAAACGCCCCCATAGCCGCTGCCAGACCTTGCGGAAAAACTGCAACATGGATATCCCTCCTGTGCACCTTTTATTATATGTATTATATAGGGAACGGGCTCGCCCTCTCAGGCGCTAACGCGCCAGCTCTCCCAAAGGGAGAGGTGGATGCGAACGTAGTGAGCAGACGGAGAGGGCAAGCTTGCTGCCCGCAGCGCTGCACTTTCGCAGAAAGCGGCGCTGCAAATGCCGCTCCCTTTACGACCCTTCCTGTGAAAATGCGTTTGGAGCGCTCCGCAGAGCGCGACAAACGCGAAATTTAAAACTTTTTTCCGCTGATTATGCGCAGAGCGAAAGCGGAGCGCATTTTTAAACCGTCTCAGCTCTACACCCCCACCTCCTCCGCCACATCATCCCCCAACAGCAGCGTCCATGGGCCGGTGGGGGCGTCCGGGGCGCAAAAAGCCGCCAGCAGGCCGGGCACGCGGCGCTGCCCACGGCACAGCGCGGCGGGCACGGCGGGCAGCAGACAGTGGCCGGTAACGGCGGCGCAGGGCACAAACTGCACCCCCAGGCCCGGGGGTGGGGCAGCACCGGCGGCAAACCAGCTGTCTAAGCAGGTACGCAGCGGTGCGGGCAGCCGGCTGCGCACCGGCGGGTACTGCACCAGCACCACCCGCCGCCCGGCAAGGGGGTCTTGCAGGGTAAAGCCGGTGTCGTGGTAGGCCTGTACCGGCACTGTCGCCCCCGCAATTTGCAGCATAGCGGCAAAGCAGCCCCGCTGCGGGCGGCCAAACACCGCCAGCAGCCCGCGCAACAGCCCGTACACCCCGGCGCAGCAGAGCAAAAGCTGCCCCGGGCGCACCGGCAAAAGCACGCTCAGGTTGTTGGCCTGCACCCCGGGCAGCACCACCGCGCCGCACAGCAGGCCGTTCAGCGCCGCATACCACCCGCACAGCCGGGCAAAGCTGCGCACCCCGGCCACGCCGTAGCACACCGCCACCACCCCGCAGCAGCTGGCGATTTTATATAGTACCGCCAGCGGGGCGGGCCACGGCGGGGCCAGCAGGACAAGGGTGCTTGCGGCAGCCGCCGCGCTGCCCGCGCACAGCCGCAGCCCGGTGCAGCTGCGCCCGCATAAAAGCCCCGCGCCCAGCAGCAGCGCGGCGGCTGCGGCAAAGTTTACCAGCAGCAATTCGTCCACAAAAACAACTGTTTTCATTGCAAAGCACCGCCTTATGGTTCTGGTAGTCTATTTTTCACAAATTTGCGAAAAAACTTGTCACACCAGAAAAATCCGCATGAACAGTGCAGTTTTGCTACAAAAGCCGGGACGAGGTTTCACAGTTTTTACACTTTTTTCAAAAAAGTACTTGAACATTTCTGGAAAGTGTGGTATATTATTGCCATCCTAATAAGGATTGAGCCGGAAACACCGGTTCGAAAATATTTTTTCTATTTTTGAAGGGAGTAATTCATTATGATGATGCCTGCAAATTTCTCTGCTGTGTCTGAGAACGAGATGACCTACGTTATGGGTGGTAGCGTTGCTGACTACCTGGCTCCTGTCATGACCAAGAAGGAGTGGAGCAAGTTCAGCACCAACCTGGTGACCATCATTGGTAACAGCTACCTGAACAACTTCGTTGCTAGCACCGTTGGCACTATCTTCAACGGCACCTACACCCCCGGCAACGTTCTGCGCAACTTCGGTTCCGACGTCGCTGGCATTTGGGATGCTAACTTCGATGCCACCAGCAACAAGACCAAGATCCTGACCGGCATGAAGGGTGTTCTGAACGTTGGTCTGAACGTTGTTGGCAACCTGGCTGCTATCTACAACCTGGGCTTCGGCACCGTGAAGAACTCTGCTGAGAAGGCTGCCATCCCCGAGTTCTCTGACGTTATGGCTCTGTAATCAGTTTTAACTGATTAATGCTTGCGTGACTGTACCCCTAGGGGTGCAGGGAACATAATAGCATACTGACACCCCCGCGGGCTTATGCCTGCGGGGGTGTTTTTTGTGTAACTCCCTCAGTCAAAGCCTGCGGCTTTGCCAGCTCCCTCTGGGAGGGAGCCTCTGGCGCTGCCGGAAACTTTCTCATTGCACCTGATGCTTTTAGTAACGGGGTAGACGGCGTGCGCCCTCTCAGTCAAGCCCTGTCGGGCTTGCCAGATTCCCCCTTTTGTCGCTGCGCGACATCTTCCCCCGGCGCGGGGGAAGTCTTTCCTCAAAGGGAGAGACAAGAGCGCTGCCGGAAACTTTATCATTGCTACTAAAACTTTAGTGATGAACTTTGCGGCTTGGCTCTCCCTTTGGGAGAGCTGGCGCGGGAGCGCCTGAGAGGGCGTTTTTTGCGCTGCCGGACACTTTGCGGTTTTGCCGGAAACTTTGTCTTAACCGCAAAAGCTCCCCCTTTGGGGGAGCTGGCGCGGGAGCGCCTGAGAGGGAGCCTCTGGCGCAGCCGCACACTTTGCGGTATTGCCGGAAACTATACCGCTATGCCAAGGGCCCCATCTCCGAGGGGGCTGTCATCGAGCGCAGCGAGATGACTGGGGGAGTTTGAGTGTACGTTCACACTTCTTTTACCAGTCTGTTACTTTCCGTTTTATGCGGTTTGTGGTATACTATGGTCAACATGGGTCACCATGGCAACATTGAAACAGACAGGATGTGAAATCCTCTTATGAAAGATGGTTTTTTAAAGGCAGCTGCCTTTTCGCCCGCGCTGCGGGTGGCAGACTGCACCTATAACGCGCAGCAGATTCTGGAGCAGCTGCAAGCTGCCGCGCAGCGGGGGGTAAAGCTGGCGGTATTCCCGGAGTTTTGCCTTACCGGCTACACCTGCGGCGATTTGTTTTTGCAGCGCACCTTGCAGCAGGGCGCGCTGGATGCGCTGGAGTGGTTGCTTGCGCAGACCCGCCCGCTGGACACCGTAGTGCTGGTGGGCTTGCCGCTTTTGGTGCACGGCAAGCTGTACAATTGCGCCGCTGTGCTGTGCCGGGGGCAGCTGCTGGGCATTGTGCCCAAGACCTACCTGCCCAACTACGGCGAGTTTTACGAAAAGCGGCAGTTCACCCCCGGCAGCACCGAGGTGCAGACGGTGACCGTCTGCGGGCAGCAGGTGCCCTTTGGCACGTCGCTGCTGTTCCGCTGCCGCCAGATGCCCAGCTTTGTGCTGGGCGTGGAGCTGTGCGAGGACTTGTGGAGCGCCCTGCCGCCCTCCACCTTCCACGCGCTGGCGGGCGCTACCGTCATTGCAAACCTTTCTGCCAGCGATGAGACCGTGGGCAAAGCCGAGTACCGCCGCGCACTGGTGGCAAACCAGTCTGCCCGGCTGCTGTGCGGCTACCTGTACGCCTCGGCAGGGCACGGCGAAAGCACCACCGATATGGTGTTTGCGGGGCATGACCTCATCGCCGAGGACGGCAGCATTCTGGCGGAGACTGCGCCCTTTGCGGGCGACCACGCCGAGACCGAGCTGGACTGCCAGCGCATGGAAGCCGAGCGTGCCCGCAACACCAGCTTTGAGCACAGCGCCGAGGGCTATGTCACGGTAGAATTTGACCTTACACCGGAGGAAACGGTGCTCACTCGCCGCATCGACCCCGCGCCCTTTGTGCCCGGCGACCCGCAGCGCCGCGCCGCCCGGTGCGAGCTGATTTTGAAGATGCAGGCCGATGGCCTTGCCAAGCGGCTGGAGCATGCCCACGCAAAAACGGCGGTCATTGGTATTTCCGGCGGCTTGGACAGCTGCCTTGCCCTGCTGGTGGCAGTGCGCGCTATGAAGCAGCTGCACCGCCCCGCCGCTGATGTGCTGGCGGTGACCATGCCTTGCTTTGGCACCACCAAGCGCACCCGCAGCAACGCCGAAATTTTGTGCGGAGAGTTGGGCGTGCGTTTTCAGGAAATTCGCATTGCCAACACCGTGCGCAGCCATTTTGCGGATATCGGGCAGGACGAAAACGTGCTGGACGTCACCTTTGAAAACGGGCAGGCGCGTGTGCGCACGCTGGAGCTGATGGACCTTGCCAACCGCACCGGCGGCTTTGTGGTGGGCACGGGCGACCTTTCGGAGCTGGCGCTGGGCTGGGCGACCTACAACGGCGACCACATGAGCATGTACGGCGTAAACGCCGGTGTGCCCAAAACGCTGGTGCGCTATCTGGTGCAGTACGAGGCCGAAGCCGCCGCCACCGCCGCTTTGCACGATGTGCTGCTGGATATTCTGGCAACCCCGGTCTCGCCGGAGCTGCTGCCCGCCAAGGACGGCGAAATTGCACAGATCACCGAGGATTTAGTGGGCCCCTATGAGCTGCACGATTTTTACCTGTATTATGTGCTGCGCTGCGGCTTTGGCCCGGCAAAAATCTACCGGCTGGCAAAGGCTGCCTTTGCGGGCAGGGCAGAGTACACGGACGCTGTGCTGTACAAGTGGCTACGCAACTTCTACTGGCGCTTTTTTGCCCAGCAGTTCAAGCGCAGCTGCCTGCCGGACGGCCCCAAGGTGGGCAGCGTGACCCTTTCGCCCCGGGGCGACTGGCGTATGCCCAGCGATGCCTGCGCCACCCTCTGGCTGGCTGAGCTGGAGCAGCTCAAGCCCGGGGAGCAGTAAGCCATGAAGAACAAAAAGCTTTTGACCAATATCCTGTTTGCAGCGGTGGTGCTGGCCATCGCAGCGGTGCTGCTGGCTGTGCGCAGCCACAACGCCACCGGCGGAAAACTGACTGCCCAGCTGATCTACGGCGATGCGAACGCCGTGCTGGACATTCCGCTGGAAAAGGACGAGACTTACAGTGTGGACACCGGTTATTATACGGTGCATATAGAGGTAAAGGACGGCAGAGCGCGGTTTATTGAATCGCCCTGCCCGGATCACATCTGCGAGGGCTTTGGCTGGCTGTCGGCGGAGGATCAAACCGCCACCTGCCTGCCTGCCCGCGCCGTGCTGACCATCGTTCCGGTGGGCTAAAAAAGGAGTATTCTCATGTTGGACGAAAACGAGCATTCCCGCAAAGAGGACGGTCGTTCTTTGCACCGTCTTTTGCACAAGGCTGAGCAGCAGGACGCCACCGTGGAGGTGGACAGCGCCGCGTTTTTCTCGGAGCTGCCGCCGGAGCAACCCGCTCCGCCGCCCCGCCGCCCGCAGCAAAACACCCCCCGCAGCACGGCTGGCGGGGCAAATGGGGCGTACCTGCCCCCGAAACGAGGGAAGATTTTGCTGATCGTACAGGCAATTTTAAGCGTTCTGTCGCTGGTGCAGCTGTGGCGCACCCAGATGCTGCCGGTGCTGTATCTGGTGGTGCTGGCGGCGCTGCTGGTGCTGCTGTGGCTGCTGGTCAAGCGCTGTCAGGAGTACAAAACTGCAGGCACGGTGTCCCGGGTGTTCTCGGTGGTGCTGTGCGCCGCCATGGCGCTGGGCTGCGTGTGGGCGCAGCAGGGTCTGACGGCGCTGGGCGATATGACCACCGGCTTTTTGAGCGACGCCGAAGCAAAAAAGATCACCAAAGAGCCCTTTGTGGTGTACCTGAGCGGTGTGGATACCCGCGGCGAGCTGACCGAAAAAGCCCGCAGCGATGTGAATATCCTTGCCGCCGTGAACCCTGAGACCAAGCAGGTGGTGCTGATCAACACCCCGCGCGATTACTATGTGGACCTTGCCGGAACGAACAGCAAGGATAAGCTGACCCACGCCGGGCTTTACGGCGTGCAGACCAGCATGGACACCCTTGGCAACCTGTACGGGGTGGACGTGCAGCACTACATCCGCATCAATTTTGCAGGGTTTATCAACATCGTTGATGCGCTGGGCGGTGTGGACGTGTACTCCGATCAGGCGTTCACCTCGGTGGGCAGCCCCGGCTACTACGACCCCACCACCTTTGCCGAGGGCTGGAACCATCTGGACGGCAAGGCTGCGTTGGCCTTTGCCCGCGAGCGCCACGCCTTTAAGACCGGCGATGTGCAGCGCGGCATCAACCAGATGAAGGTCATCGATGCCATGCTGAACAAGATCAAGTCCCCGGCGCTGCTGATGGGCTTTTCCAAAATCATGGATTCTGCAGCCGATTGCTTCGTCACCAGCCTTTCCCAGAACCAGATCAGCGCACTGGTGCGGATGCAGCTGAGCGATTTTGCGGAGTGGAATATTGAAAGCTACACCGTTACCGGCTCCTCCGGCAGCAGCACCAAGTGCTACTCTGCCAAGGGGCAGAAGCTCTACGTCATGAAGCCGGACGAAAGCTCTGTGGCAAAGGCCAAAGAGATGATCGCGGCGGTGCTGGGCGGCGAGGGCACGGTAAGCTCCACCACTCAGACTCCGGAAAAGACGGACGTGTACACCCCCACCGCCGACCCGGATGCCGCTGTCTCAGTGCCCGAAACGCCTGCCGACAGCGTGATCGTGGATGAACCTGCGGAAAGCGTGCCGGAGCAGCCCGCTGAACAACCGGCAGAGCAGCCCACAGAAACGCCCGCCGAGCAGCCCGCCGCCACCGAGACGCCCCAGCCGGAGACCTCCCCCGCCGAGGGCGGCAGCACCGAGACGCCCGCCGTCAGCTTGCCCACACAGGAGCAGGTAGAACAGGCCGCAGGCTCGCTGTACAGCGCCGCCTCCACCGTGCTGGACGCTATCCTTGGCGCAGGCGGGAACTGAGCAGTCCCTTTTGCGTGAAAAGGCATTTCGGGAAGATCCGCAGATCTTCCCGAAATGCAATTAAAAATGATCATTCCGCTGAATATGCCCAAAGCGCACGCGGCGGGCATTTTCAATGGTCTTGCAAGCAACAAAAAGGCCACTGCACAAATCCTGTGCGGTGGCCTTTTTGCGTTACAACAACAAAAAACGCTGCCTGCACGCAGCAGACAGCGCAAAAACACAAAAGGGAAAACGAGATAGACCGTAAGCCGGGTTCTGTATTAAACGACGATCTGTCTAGGCCTGCCATTGCTGACAGGCTCGTGCCGCCTTCGGGACACGCGAGCAGCGCTGTACGTCCCATATAGGCGTTGCTTCCGGTAGGGTTTACAAAGCCGCATGGTCACCCATGCGCTGGTGAGCTCTTACCTCGCCGTTTCATCCTTACCGCATTGCTGCGGCGGTTTGTTTTCTGTTGCACTTTCCCTAAGGTCACCCTCGGCTGCCGTTAGCAGTTACCGTGCTCTGTGAGGCCCGGACTTTCCTCAGAGCGGTCAAAGCCGCCCCGCCGCCGTATGTTCCACTCGTTTTCCGTTCCTCATGATACCATAAAAAAGTAAGATTTGCAAGTGAAACGGATTTTTGTTATAATATCATTTGTGTTTTTGTAAATTTTGCAGGGGAGGGACAGGCCATGCAGCTGTATTTTGCCGTGCCGGATACGGCTGCTACCCACGATGGGGTGCTGGTGCGCAGCTTTCTGCGCCAGTGTGCCGTCTCTACGGATCTTGCCCGGGCGGTCAAGTTCCGGGGCGGCGGCTTTTTTGCGGACGGCGTGCCTATTCTGGCAAACCGGCGCATCTTCCCCGGGCAGGTGCTCTCTTTTGCCCTGCCGCCAGAGGGGGACGGCGTGACCCCGCAGCCGGAAATTCCGGTCAAGGTGGTCTACGAGGACGCCTTTGCCGTGGTGCTGGAAAAGCCGCCGCAGCTGGCGGTACACCCCACCCTGAACTACCCGGGTGGCACGCTGGCCAACGGCTACGCGGCGTGGGCGGCGGCCCACGGCCACAGCTCGGTGTTCCGTCCGGTGAATCGCATTGATAAGGACACCAGCGGCCTTGTGCTGGCGGCGAAAAACGCCTACGCCGCGCCGCTGTTGGCGAGCGGGGTGGCAAAGCTGTACTATGCCGTTGCGCAAGGTACACTGCCGCTGGGGGAAGGGGTCATCGATGCCCCCATCGGCCGCCGGGGCGACAGCATCATCGGGCGCTGCGTTACCCCCGAGGGCAAGCCCAGCCGCACCGAGTATACTATTATAAAGGAAGAAAACGGCCTAAGCCTTGCGGCCTGCGTGCCGGTGACCGGCCGCACCCACCAGATCCGGGTGCATTTTGCGTCCATCGGCCATCCGCTTGCGGGGGACGACCTTTACGGCGGCAGTCGGGAGCACATTGGCCGACAGGCGCTGCACTGCGCGAAGCAAAGCTTTGCCGTACCGGTATACACCCCGCTGCCGGACGGTATCCGGGTGGAAATGCCCTTGCAGCTGCGCACAGTCACGGTGGAAAGCCCGCTGCCGTCGGATATGGAAGCGCTTTTTTCGTGAAAACTGCGTGAAAAAAGTAGCCAAATTTTATGTAAGCGCTTGTTTCAAACCATGCAAAGTGTATAATAAAAAGAGAGCGTATTGTGTACAGGCCCTGTTGGCCTTTTGAACAGGGGAACGTACACCATCTAGCTGTTGTGTTCCGGGCCGAAAAAATGCCCTGCAGCGGCGCAGGAAGGAGAAAATCTCGTTGATTGAAGATAAAACAAAGGAGCAGCAGCCCGCTGCGCAGCCGGTACGGCAGCCCCGCCGCCAGAAGCTGCGCTCGCTGTGGGCGCAGCTCCAGTGCCGGGGTGTGCTGCGGCGGCACAGGCTGCGCCGCAAGCGCCAGCACCGCCGGGAAACGTTGTGGCGCAAGTTGCTGCATAACCCCGTAGCGCCCATAGTGGGCGAGACGTTGTACGCCGTCGGCTTTTCTGCCGAGTATGCTGTTGTCCGCACAGGACGCCGCTTGCAGCGTGGGCTGCTGCGTCTGCTGCAAACCGCCAGAGAATTGCTGAAAAATATCGCATCCATGGCGTTCCCCGGGGCGGCGCAGCTGCTGCGGGATCTGTTTGGCCCGGTGGTGCTTGCCCTGCGGGGTACTTGGGCGCTGCTGCGCCACGCACACCGAGTGCGCAAAGAAAAAGGCTTTGGCGCTGCGCTGCGCGCAAGCGGACACTTCCTTACCCATGGCATCGCCGATAACATCCGCCTTGTGCCCCGCATGGCCATGTATGTGCTGCCGGTGGCGGCGCTGGCTGTTATGGTAACCGTGTTCCAGACCACCATCCGCCAGCCCTACGCCTTGCAGGTGCAGGTGGACGACAAGACCGTGGGTTATGTGGCCAACGAAGAGGTGTTCAACTCTGCGCTGGAAGCTGTGCAGCAGCGTATCAATTATTCCGGCGCAGAGCAGGCGCGCTTTACCGTGGAGCCTACTTATTCCGTGACCGTCGCCCATGACGTGATGGACGAAAATGACGTGGCCGACGCCATCCTCAAAAATTCCAGCGACCAGATCAGCGAGGGCACGGCTTTGTATCTGGACGGCGAGCTGACCGCCGTGTGCGCGGACGGCACCAGCCTGCAACGATACATCAGCAGCCTGCTGGAACCCTACGAGAACCCCGATGACCCCAACACCACCGTGGGCTTCAACAAGGATGTTACGCTGGAAAACGGCATCTACTTCAACGAGAGCTTCCAGGAGGAAGCCGAGGTGGAGCAGTTGCTCTCCGGCGTACAGCAGGCAGAAAAATCCTATACGGTGCAGAGCGGCGATACCATCTGGTCCATTGCCCAGAAAAACGGCCTGACCGTGAAGGAACTGTGCGAAATGAACACCGGCTTTACCGCCAACGGCGAAAACGGTCTGACCCAGAACTCCAAGATCCTGCCCGGCGATGCACTGACTGTGGTGCGGGAGGAGGAGACGCTGGAGGTGCGCATCACCAAGGTGGAAAGCTGGGAGGAAGAGATCGCCTACACCACCGAGACCACCAAGTCCAAAGAGCTGAACTCCGGTACCAAGCGCGTTACCCAGAAGGGTGAAAACGGCGTCCGCACTGTGACGGCACAGCGGGTGTACGATACAAACGGCAACCAGCTTTCCCAGCAGATCCTGAGCACCGTGGTGACCAAGGAGCCTGTGACTGAAAAAGTTACGGTGGGCACCAAAAAGGTGTCCTCCGGTGCATCCTATATCACCGGCAGCGGACGGTTCATCTGGCCGGTGCCCGGCTACCGGTACTGCTCCCGCTGGTACGGCGGTAGCCACAAGGGCGTGGATATCTGCGCCGCCGCCGGTACGCCCATTTACGCTTCGGCAGGCGGTACGGTGACCAAGGCCGGCTATAACCGCGCCGGTGCAGGCAACGGCTACGGCAACTCTATCATCATCAACCACGGCAACGGCTACACCACCGTGTATGCCCACTGCCTGTCGCTGGTGGTGCATGCCGGTCAGTCGGTCAAGCAGGGTCAGCTCATCGGCTATGTGGGCAGCACCGGACGTTCCAGTGGCAACCACTGCCACTTTGAGATCCGGCGTAACGGCGCATATGTTTCGCCGCAGACCGTGTTCAACCGCAGCAGCTATCGCAACCGATAAATTACAATAAGATAAAAGGAGAGATCATCTATGTCTACCCCTCACATCAGCGCAGAAATGGGCGATTTCGCCAAGACAGTCCTTATGCCGGGTGACCCCCTGCGTGCCAAGTTCATTGCCGATACCTTTTTGCAGGATGTCCGGCAGGTGACCGGTGTGCGCGGGATGCTGGGCTTTACCGGCACCTACGAAGGCCGTCCCATCAGCGTGATGGGCAGCGGTATGGGGATGCCCTCCATTGGCATCTACTCCTACGAGCTGTTCAGCTTCTACGGCGTGGAAAACATCATTCGCATCGGTTCTGCCGGCAGCTATACCGAAAAGGCTAAGCTGTTTGACACCGTGTTGGCTACCGGCGCTGTGAGCGAGAGCAACTACGCCCGGGTACAGAGCGGATTTACTGGCAACATCACCCTGCCCAGCGCAGCTTTGAACGAAAAGCTGCGTGCCTCCGCTGCAAAGCAGGGCATCCCCCTGATCGAGGGCAACATCCACTCCTCGGATGTGTTCTACCGCCAGCCCTCGGACGCAAAGCCCACCTACTGGGAAAAGCTGCGGGACGAGGACGGCTGCCTGTGCGTGGAGATGGAAAGCTTTGCTCTGTTTGCCAACGCGCAGGTGTTGGGCAAGAACGCCGCCTGCCTGCTGACCATCTCGGACAGCTTTGTGGCCCCCGGCATCACCACCGCCGAGGAGCGCCAGAAGAGCTTTACCGACATGATGAAGGTTGCTCTGGGCGCAGAGTACTGATCGCATAATTTTTCAGCGCGGCTGCCGCCCAAGGCACAGCCGCGCTGTTTTTGCCCGTAAAAGGAGGGAGCAGCATGACAAAACTGACCATGGAAGAAAAGCAGCAGCTGATCCGCATGGCACTGGCCGCACGGGAAAAGGCCTATGTGCCTTACAGCGATTTTATGGTGGGCGCTGCACTGCGCGCTGCGGATGGCCGCATCTTTACCGGCTGCAACGTGGAGAACGCCGCCTTTACCCCCACCAGCTGCGCCGAGCGCACCGCCCTGTTCAAGGCGGTGGCGGAGGGCGTGACTGAGTTTACGGATATCGCCGTGGTGGGCAGCCGCCGGGGCGAAGTGAACCGGCAGATCACCTCGCCCTGCGGGGTATGCCGTCAGGCACTGTTCGAGTTCGGCGGGCCGGAACTGAACGTCATTATGGCAAAGACCCCGGAGGATTTCATCGAGCGCAGCATGGATGAGCTGCTGCCCTTCGGTTTTGGACCCTCCAACGTGGCGGGCAACAGCGCCGTGGAAGAAAACTGAGTGCTTTCTTTGAAAAACAGCGCAAGCAAGGACAAATTGGTTAAAAAGCATTACTTTTCCATAAATTATACAAAAGATTTGTAAAGAATTTGTAATCGGAAATTGCTTGCATCTGTCACCTCTACCCGCTATACTTGAGCCAGTAAATGTGCCAGAGTGCACATTTCATTTATTTGACGCAATTTTTTAAAATAAAGGAGAGTTTCTTATGAAGATTTCTCGTCGTAACTTTCTGGCTGTGGCCGGTGCTGCTGCAGCTGCCGCTGCTCTGACCGCCTGCGGCGGTTCTTCCGCTTCCTCCACCAGCACTGCTTCCTCCGCAGCTGCCAGCTCTTCCGCCGCTTCCGGCGCAGCAGACGGCGCTGAGAAGATCGCCAAGGTCGCTCTGACCTGCGATACCGGCACGATCGATGATGAGAGCTTCAACCAGGCTTGCTGGGCTGCTGTTTCCGGCTACATGGGCAGCAACTGCCAGTACTACATCCCCGAGTCCGATGCTTCCGATGAGGATCGCGAGACCATGATCCGTCTGGCTGTCAACGAAGGCGCTGATGTTATCGTCTGCGTTGGCTACCTGTACGGCGCATCTCTGGCATGGGCTGCTGAGCAGTACCCCAACATCAAGTTCATTGCTATCGATGTGACTCAGGGCGATATCGGCACCGACAGCATCCCCGCAAACTGCTACTGCATCACCTTCAAGGAGGAGCAGGCAGGCTATCTGGCAGGCTACGCCGTTGTCAAGGACGGCTACACCAAGCTGGGCTTCCTGGGCGGCATGGCTGTGCCCGCCGTTATCCGTTACGGCTACGGCTATGTGCAGGGCGCTGATGCCGCTGCAAAGGAGCTGGGCACCAACATCGACATCAACTACTTCTACGGCGGCCAGTTCTACGGCGATGCCAACATCACCTCCCGTATGGAGGGCTGGTACGCCAACGGCACCCAGATCGTCTTTGCCTGCGGCGGCGGCATCTACACCTCCGCTGTCGAGGCTGCTCTGAAGAACAACGGCTACGTTGTGGGTGTTGACGTTGACCAGAACTACATCGGTGTCAACGGCGTGGCAAAGGACGGCTACGCTTACAACCCGTTCATCACCTCTGCCATGAAGGGTCTGTCTGAGTCTGTCAGCACCGCTCTGGGCGACATTGAGGCCGGCGAGTGGAGCAACATCGCTGCTACCAACGGCAACTTCGGTCTGGAGGACGGCGACTACGTTGGTCTGCCCACTGCTGATGACAGCTGGAACTTCAAGACCTTTACCAAGGACGAGTACGAGACCCTGAAGACCAAGATCGCTTCCGGCGAGCTCGTTGTGGACAACAGCTCCGACGACGCTACCAAGCCCACCGTCAGCGAGTTCACCAAGGTCAACTACATCCAGTAATCGCTTTCCCGGAATTACTCCCGTGAATAGGGGCGGGGTGCTCATGCAGGGGCACCCCGCCCTTTTTGTATGCCTGTGTAAGAGAAACAGGTAGGAAATCATGCAGACCATACAAAAGTAATACTTTTACTTGTGCTTTTTGACAAAAAATCAAAAAGCCGTGTGCAAACTGCAAAAAATCAGGTATAATGGGTTGTAGAATAGAAAAGGTGTCGTTACGGCACGAAAGGAGAGTGAGCAGATTGGCAGAGGATTATGTGATCGAGATGCTCCACATTACCAAGGAATTCCCCGGTATCAAGGCAAACGATGATATCACCCTGCAGCTGCGCAAGGGCGAGGTACACGCCCTTCTGGGCGAGAACGGTGCGGGCAAAAGTACGCTGATGAGCGTGCTGTTCGGCCTGTATCAGCCGGAACAGGGCAAGATCCTGAAAAACGGCAAGGAGGTCGCCATCCGCAACCCCAACGATGCCAACGCACTGGGCATCGGCATGGTGCACCAGCACTTCAAGCTGGTGGAATGCTTCAGCGTGCTGGACAACATCATTCTGGGCGTGGAGCCCAACAAGATGGGCTTTTTGCAGAAGGCCGAGGCACGCAAAAAGGTGATGGCGCTGAGCGAAAAGTACGGCCTGCGGGTGGACCCGGACGCCCTGATCAGCGATATCTCGGTGGGTATGCAGCAGCGCGTAGAAATTTTGAAGATGCTGTACCGCGACAACGAGATCCTGATCTTTGACGAGCCTACCGCTGTGCTGACCCCGCAGGAGATCGACGAGCTGATGGAGATCATGCGAGGGTTCAAGAAGGAGGGCAAGTCCATCCTGTTCATCACCCATAAGCTGAACGAGATCATGGCTGTGGCTGACCGCTGCACCGTGTTGCGCAAGGGCAAGTATATGGGCACGGTGGATATCAAGGGCACCACCAAGGAAGAGCTTTCCCGCCGCATGGTGGGCCGTGACGTGCAGCTGCAGGTGGAAAAGCAGCCCGCACACCCCGGCGAGACTGTGCTGGACGTAGAGAACGTTACCATCCACAACGACCAGCGCAAGAAGGACGTGGTGAAGGACGTGTCCTTCAAGGTGCACGCAGGCGAGATCGTCTGTCTGGCGGGCATCGAGGGCAACGGTCAGACCGAGTTCATCTATGGTCTGACCGGCCTGAGCAAGCTGTCTAGCGGCAAGCTTACGCTGGACGGCAAGGATATCACCCACGAGAGCATCCGACAGCGCTCCAAGGACGGCATGGGGCACATCCCGGAGGACCGCCACAAGCACGGTCTGGTGCTGGATTTCAGTCTGGAAAACAACATCGTGCTGCAGCGCTACTGGCAGCCGGAGTTCCAGAAGGGCGGCTTTATCCGTGCCGATAAGGTGCGCGAGTACTCTGACCGGCTGATCGAGCAGTACGATGTGCGCAGCGGTCAGGGCAGTTTGACCACCGTGCGCAGTATGTCCGGCGGCAACCAGCAGAAGGCCATCATCGCCCGAGAAATCGACCGCGACCCCAAGCTGCTGGTGGCAGTGCAGCCCACCCGTGGTCTGGACGTGGGTGCCATTGAGTACATCCACCGCCAGATCGTAGCCGAGCGCGACAAGGGCAAGGCCGTGCTGCTGGTCAGCCTTGAGCTGGACGAGGTGATGAACCTTTCTGACCGCATCCTTGTAATGTACGAGGGCGAGATCGTGGGCGAATTTGACCCCAAGACCACCACCGTGCAGGAGCTGGGTCTGTATATGGCAGGTGCCCGTAAGCAGGGAAAGGAGGAGCAGTAACACATGAATAAGAAAAAACTTTCCCGCAGCGGCAGTCTGCAAAGCTCTGTTACCAGCGTGCTGGCTGCACTGCTGTGCATCCTGATCGGGTTGCTGGTGGGCTTTCTGGTGCTGGTGGCCATCAACCCCGCACATGCGTGGGGCGATGGTTTTGTGCGCATCATCAAGGGCGGCTTCCACGATGCCCCCTACGGCGTGGGCAAGGAACTGGCCAATGCCGCACCCCTGATCATGACCGGTCTGTCCGTGGCCTTTGCCTTCAAGACCGGCCTGTTCAACATCGGCGCAGCCGGTCAGTATACGCTGGGCGCTTACGGTGCGCTGTACTGCGCCATCATGCTCAAGCTGCCCTGGTTCGTCTGTCTGCTGGTCGCAGCCGTGCTGGGCGGCCTGTGGGGCGCGATCCCCGGCTTTTTCAAGGCATACTTCAATATCAACGAGGTCATTACCTCCATCATGTTCAACTGGATCGGCCTGTATCTGGTAAATGAGCTCATCTATCAGAACGGCACCGGCCCCATGTACGATGTGCGCAACACCCGTACCTTGAACCTGAGCAAGAACGCTGATTTTGCCCAGTCCCTGATCCCGGACTTCGGTCTGAACAAGCTGTTCCAGACCAACAGCACCACCATTGCCATCTTCTTAGCGGCAGCGGTGGCCGTACTGATCTGGGTGGTGCTGAACAAGACTACTTTCGGCTACGAGCTCAAGGCCGTTGGCCTGAACAAAAACGCCGCCCGTTATGCCGGTATCAACGAGAAGAAGAACATCATCCTCTCCATGGCCATTGCCGGTGCGCTGGCAGGCTTCGGCGCAGGTCTGTTCTATTTGTCCAACGTGTCCCAGTGGAACCCGCTGAACTCTACCAGCCTGCCGGGCATGGGCTTCAACGGCATCTCGGTGGCACTGCTGGCCAGCTCGAACCCCATCGGCACCGTGTTCTCTGCACTGTTCATCTCCCACATCTCGGTCGGCGGCTCCTTCCTGTCTACCAAGTATTACCCCACCGAGATCTCGGATCTGATCAGCGGCATCATCATCTACCTGTGCGCATTCTCCATGCTGTTCCGCGGCAAGATCCAGAGCCTGCTGTTCCGGAATGCCGAAAAGACCAACGTGAACGCAGAGCCTGCGCCTGCCGCAGAAAAGACCAAAAAGGAGGGCAAGTAATATGCTGCTTCTGATCAAATATACCCTGCTGTACGGCATCGTGCTGATGCTGGTGGCACTGGGCGGTATGTTCAGCGAACATTCCGGCATCATCAACATTGCGCTGGAGGGCATCATGGTCATCGGCGGTGTGGCCGGTGTGCTTACCCTGACCATGCTGCCTGCAAGCCTGTCGCCCTTCCTTGTGGTGCTCATCTCTATTCTGGTGGCAGCGCTGGCGGGCGTGGTTTACAGTCTGCTGCTGGCTTTTGCCTCCATCAACCTGAAGGCCGACCAGACCATCGGCGGCACGGCGCTGAACCTGCTGGCCACCGCCATTGCCGTGGTTATTTCCAAGTACTTCAGCGAGAGCGGCAGCGCCAAGCTGAACTACTCCAACAAGCCCTTCCTGTTCAGCATCGGTGGGCTGGAGCTCAGCGTGTTCGTGCCGCTGGGGCTGATCTTGCTGGTAGTCAGCTACATCGTGCTGTATAAGACCCGCTTCGGCCTGCGTCTGCGTGCCTGCGGCGAGCATCCGCAGGCTGCGGACTCGGTGGGCATCAATGTTTACAAGATGCGTTACGCCGGTGTCATCCTTTCCGGTGCGCTGGGCGCCATCGGCGGTCTGGCGTATATCGTGCCCCCGGTGCAGACCTGGAACTTTGAGGTCGGCGTGGCCGGTGCAGGCTTTCTGGCACTGGCAGTTATGATCTTTGGCCAGTGGAAGCCTTTCCACATCTTTGGCGCGGCCATGTTCTTTGCCGTGTTCAAGAGCCTTGCCAACATCGCAGACTCCACCTTCCTCGCGCAGCTGCACTGGTCCAGCAATATCTATAATATGATGCCCTTCGTGGCCTCCATGGTCATTCTGGCCTTCACCTCCAAGAACAGCATGGCACCCAAGGCTGAGGGTATCCCCTACGACAAGGGCTCCCGTTGAGCGCATTCGCTAAAAATCCGTAAAATGAAGGCATCCGCAGTCATCCATGTGCTGCGGATGCCTTTTTTGTACGGGGCATGGCATATTTTGTCCATATATTTGCCGGCAGAAAATGGCATTTTTACTTGTAAAATACAACAAGATGTGCTATCATTATAAAACGAATGTGTATCTATAGGAACCCGGTGTACATTTCTTGCACTGCGGAACAACAGGAAAGGTGAGTTTCTCTATTATGGACGAAAAAACAACTATGGGACAGTCGCTCCGCAGCATGGAGGACGAAGAGACCATTGATCTGATGGAACTGGCGCGCCTGCTGTGGGCGCATATTGTGCAGATCGTGGCAGCAGCTGTTGCGGCAGCGCTGATCTGCCTGCTGGTGTGTATGTTTGCGCTTACACCCAAGTATCAGGCCTCCATCAACATGATCGTGAATACCCGGCAGGACACGACCACTACCTTCACCAGCGATAACTTCAACTCTGCCAAGAACCTGATCAGTACCTATGCGGTCATCATCAAGGGCAACACCGTGCTGAACGAGGTCATTGATGAGCTGGATCTGGACATGACCTACGGCGAGTTGTATAAGATGGTGGAGGTTGCCGATGTGGACTCCACCCAGATCATGAAGATCACGGTCACCGATACCGATGCAGAGCGCGCAGGCGAGATCGCACAGACCATTGCGGACATCGTCCCCGACGTGCTGGTGGAAAAGGTGGAAGCCGGTTCCTGCAAGACGGTAAGCGATGTAGCCATCAACCCCAACAAGGTGTTCCCCCAGACCAAGAAGTACGTTGTGCTGGCTGGTCTGCTGGGTGCTGTTCTGGTGTGCGGCGTTCTGGTGCTGGCACATCTGCTGCACGATACCATTGTGGATGACGAAGATGTTCAGAAGAAGCTCGGCCTGCCCGTGCTGGGCCTGATCCCGGAGGAGTAAGACGATGTGGAATCTGTTTGGTAAAAAGAAGAAAGAAAGCGAGCACCGCACCCTGCAGCTGATCACCGATAAAAAGATGCCCTTTGGCTATGTGGAGGCCTACAAGTCTCTGCGCACCAATCTGGACTTTATGGCAGGCTCCATGGACGTGCACACGCTGGTCGTTACCAGTACCGTGCCGGAGGAGTCCAAGAGCAACGTGGCGGTCAATCTGGCAGTGACGCTGGCAGAAAGCGGCAAAAAGGTGGCTCTGGTGGACTGCGACCTGCGCAAGCCGGTGCTGCACCGCTATCTGAAGGCCGGCCACAACGTAAAGGGCGTTTCCAACGTGCTGTCCAACCAGTGCACGCTGGACGAGGCCCTGCAGGAGCTGAAGGAAATGAACCTGACCTTCCTGCCCGCAGGCACCCCGCCGCCGAACCCCTCTGAGATGCTGAGCCAGCCGCAGATGCAGGCTATGGTGGAGGCTCTGCGCGAAAAGTTCGACTTTGTCATTTTTGATGCACCCCCGGTGTCTGTTGTTACCGATGCAGCCGTTATTGGCCGCTATGTGGACGGCGCAATGTTCGTAGTGCGCTCGGACTATGCCCCCGCTGATGCAGTGCGCAGTGCAGTGAAAAAGCTGCAGGATGCTGGTGTCCGGGTGCTGGGCAGCGTGCTGACCCGCTACGATATGAAGAAGGCTCTCAAGGGCTCCAGCTACGCATACAGCTATGCCTACAATTACAACTATGCCTACGGCAAGCAGGATGCCACTGCCGGTAAATAATAAGGAAGCACTGTTATGACCGATCTGCATTGTCACATTCTGCCCGGCATGGATGACGGCGCAAAGGATACGGCAGTCTCGCTGGAGCTGCTGCGCAGGGAATACGAGGATGGTGTGCGCAATATCGCGTTCACCAGCCACTTCAACAGCGAACGCACCACGGTGGATGCCTTTACAGCAAAGCGGCAGGCTGCCTTTGAACAGCTGACCGCAGCGCTGGAAGGGCAGCCCATGCAGTTTGATTTCAAGCTGGGGGCAGAGGTGTTCTTCTCGCCCGGTCTGTGCGAGCTGGACACCCGGGCGCTGTGCATGGGAGATACCGCCTATCTGCTGCTGGAATTCCCCACCACCCACAAGCCGCATTTTATCCGGCAGACCCTGTACAATTTGCAGCAACAGGGCATTGTGCCGCTGATCGCGCATATCGAACGATACCCCTATGTGCTGGAGGATCCCACCCTGTTGTACGACTGGGTGGCCGCCGGTGCCTATGCACAGATCAACGCCGGAGCACTGCTGGAACCCAAGCTCTGCAAAAAGCTGTGTAAGTTCATCCAGTGGGGACTGGTCCACGTCATCTCCACCGATACCCATTCCCCGGACAAGCGTCCGCCCCGCATGGCACAGGGAGTGCAGCAACTGGAAAAGCTGTTGGGCAAGGAAACTGCCGCCCGCATCGTGCGCAACGGCGATGAGCTGTTCCACGATCAGGAGCTGGACGCTGCGACCCTGCATCAGCCCAAAAAGTTTTTGGGTATGTGGGTCTGATCCTATTAGTAAGGAGAAAACTGCCCGGGCGGAGGTGTACTCTGCCCGGGCAGCGGATTTTAGTATGAAGAAAAATAAGGTCCTGAAAATCGTAATGATCGTGCTGGGCGCGCTGGCGGTTCTGCTGGCAGCAGCAGTCCTTGGGGTGCTGTTTTATCTCCACAGTATGGCAGCCGGTCTGCCAGAAACTCTGCCGGATGCCCCGGCGGGCAGCACAGAGCTCACCCTGACGGATGAGGATTTGGATAAGCTGCTCAGCGGCGATATCACGCTGGAAGAACTGACCGACGAAACCGCTGCGTCCAACAGTGGGGAACGGGAAGCATCGGCCAGTGTTCCGCAGGAGGGAGCAGATTCGGTGTCCGCTCCGGCAGGTTCTTCTGCTTCTTCGGGGAGCGCTGCCTCCCGGACGGAGAGCGGCAGCACCGCTTCCTCCGGCAAGAAGGAGAACACCACCGGCACAGCCAGCTCCGGCACGGCAGCTGCCACAGAAAAACCGGCGTCCTCGTCCGGCAAACAGGAGGCTTCCTACGAAGCTGAGGTCAAGGCACTGTTGAAACAGCTGTACAGCGTCAAGGCGCGTGCCGAGGCAGAACTGAACAGCTGTATTGCCGGGGCAAAGGCAGAGTTCAAGTCGCTGCCGGAGTCCCAGCAGACACAGGCGCGTAAGATCTCCATCGTGCTGGCAAGAAGCGGCAGACTGTATGCGATGCAGGCGTCCTACGACAGGGAAGTGGAGAGCATCGTCAGCCAGATGCGTGCCATTCTGACCTCCAACGGTCAAAGCACCGCACTGGCCGATCAGGCTATGGCCTCCTATAAGGCACAAAAGAGCGCCATGTACTCCCAGCTGACCGCAAAACTGTACTCCTGACCCGCAAAACGACCCATGACCACCCGCAGCACATCTCCCGGGCACCGACCGTGCCGGAGAAGGGGACTGTGGGTGGTTTTTTGCCAGTTTTCCTGTAACATGGAGAAAAATGTCCGTGACATGGATGGATGATTCTGGGAGAAAGACACTGTTTTTTTGCGCGTAGTAGAGCACAACAGACCGTGCACGTCCCGGAATAACTGCCAAAAAGACCAGAAAAGTAGCACTTTTACCTACAAATATACAGGAAATTTGTATAAAGTATAAGATTCCACTCATGCTTTGCTGAAATGAAGTGAATTATTTTCATGTGAATTGACAAAATTCGTGGTTCTCTCTATAATAGATAGAGTGTTTCTCGGGTATGGACGATGGTGTTTATGCGACCGCAAGATGCCATCGTTTTATTATTCGCTTCTTCTGTCCGTGTGCCAAGGACAGACGTCCGCTATGTGTGAGGCTGGCGGACTGCGGGAAAGTATGGCTCGGCCTGAGAGCAAAAATAGTAATTCATTGATAGGATTGGAGTGGCATCAAACGATGGCAAAGTACATCATCAAGCGTGTCGCAATGGGTATCTTCAGTATCTTCATTGTGGCTACGGTTACCTTTTTTGTCATGAACCTGGTCCCCGGTGGCCCGTTCGTGGCAGAAAAGTCCATCAGCGCCGCTGCTCAGCAGGCTCTGGCCGAAAAGTATGGCCTGGATAAGCCGCTGGGTGTGCAGTACGTCAACTACATGAAAAGCCTTTTGCACGGCGATTTGGGTCTGAGCCTGCGTCAGCGCGGCCGTACCGTGAACCAGATCATTGCCAGCAAGCTGCCGGTGTCCTGCCGTCTGGCAGGCATTGCAGTGGTCGTGGCTCTGTGCGTGGGCATCCCGCTGGGCTGCATTTCCGCTTACAACCGCGGTAAGTGGCTGGATAACGTTATTATCGTGTTTGCAACCTGTGGCATCGCGATCCCCAGCTTTATCTCCAGCGTGCTTTTGCTGTACCAGTTTGGTATGAACATGAAGGTGCTGCCCACGGTTGGTTTGAACAGTGCAGCCGCCTACATCATGCCGGTCACCGCACTGGCCATCTATCCCTCGGCTTATATCACCCGTCTGATGCGCTCCAGCCTGCTGGACGTTATGGGCCAGGACTATATGCGCACCGCCCGCGCAAAGGGCGTGTCCCAGTTCATGATCCTGTTCAAGCACGCACTGCGCAACGCCATCCTGCCTGTCATCACCTACGTCGGCCCCATGCTGGCCAGCCTGATGACCGGTTCTTTCGTGGTGGAAAAGATCTTCTCCGTGCCCGGTCTGGGCCGCGACTTCGTGTCTGCCATCACCAACCGTGACTACACCATGATCATGGGCACCACCATCCTGCTGTCCAGCATGGTCATCATTGCAAACGTGGTCGTGGATATCCTTTATAAGATCATCGACCCGCGCATTAAGCTGCAGTAAGAGAAAGGAGCGATTTTCATGGAAAACATTAAAAAGAATCCGCTCAGCCTGCAGCTCAACGCGGAGGATTTTCTGCCCGCCAGCAATGAGGAAAAGCAGAGCTTGGTGGTCATGCGCGAAAGCGTCAACTTCTGGAAGGACGGTATCCGCCGCCTGAAGAAGAACAAGATCGCCATGGTCAGCTTTGTGTTCATCATTGCCATTGCCATCTTTGCCTATCTGCTGCCCGCCGTGTGGCCCTACAGCTACTCGGAGCAGGTGAAGGGCAGCAACAATCTGGCACCGTTCGAGTATTCTGCCTCTGAGCAGGCCCGCATTGATGCCGGCGAAAAGGTATTCCCGCACATTCTGGGTACCGACCGTATGGGTCGTGACTTTGCGGTGCGTATCATGATGGGCACCCGCGTCAGCCTGTCCGTCGGTCTGATCGCTTCTGTGCTGGTGCTGATCATCGGCGCCACCTATGGTGCCATTTCTGCCTTTGCCGGCGGCTGGGTGGACAATATCATGATGCGTATCACAGATATTCTGTACACCATCCCCGATATTCTGCTGATCATCCTGCTGGGCATGGCTCTGAAGGATCCTCTGGATGCGCTGGCTTCCAAGCCCGGCTTCAAGTGGATGCAGACGCTGGGCCCCAACATGATCTCCATCTTTATCATCTTTGCTCTGCTGTACTGGGTCGGCATGGCGCGTATCGTCCGCAGCCAGATCCTGATCCTGAAGGAGAGCGAGTACGTTACCGCTGCCCGCGCACTGGGCGCTTCCAGCGGCCGTATCATCAAAAAGCATCTGCTCACCAACTGCATCGGTACTCTGATCGTTACCACCACCCTGCAGATCCCGGCTTCCATCTTCACCGAGAGCTACCTGAGCTTTATCGGTCTGGGCGTTGCAGCCCCGCTGCCTTCTCTGGGTTCTCTGGCTACCGATGCCGTCAAGGGCATGAACACCTACCCCCATCTGCTGATCGCCCCCGCACTGATGATCAGCGTGATGATCCTTGTGTTCAACCTGTTCGGCGATGGCCTGCGCGATGCCTTTGACCCGAAGCTGAAGAATTGATGAGGTGAACAGAAATGAGCGAGAAAATTCTTGATATCAAAGATGAACGCCTTTCTTTCTTCACCCCTGCGGGCGAAGTAAAGGCACTGAACGGCGTTTCCTTTACCATGAATCAGGGCGATGTTCTGGGCGTTGTGGGCGAGTCCGGCTCCGGTAAGTCGGTCACCGCCTACTCCGTTATGGGCCTGACCGCTTACCCCGGTAAGCTAGTGGGCGGCAAGGTGTGGTTCAACGGCCACGAGATCGAGAACATGAAGGAGAAGGACTTCCGCAAGATCCGCGGCAACGAGGTCTCCATCATCTTCCAGGACCCCATGACCAGCCTGAACCCCGTGTACACCATCGGCAACCAGATCGTGGAGGTCATCCGCCTGCATACTGATAAGAACAAGCAGGAGGCATGGGCACGCGCTAAGGAGCTGCTGGAGCTGGTTGGCATCAATGAGCCTGAGAAGCGTCTGAAGCAGTACCCCCATGAGCTTTCCGGCGGTATGCGCCAGCGCGTGATGATCGCCATTGCACTGGCCTGTGAGCCTAAGCTGCTGATCGCCGACGAGCCCACCACCGCACTGGACGTGACCATTCAGGCACAGATCCTTGAGCTGATGCAGGATCTGCGCAAGAAGCTGGGCATGAGCATCATCATGATCACCCACGATCTGGGTGTTGTGGCATCCATGTGCGAGAAGATCGCCGTGATGTACGCCGGCCACATTGTGGAGTACGGTACCACCGATGAGATCTTCTATCAGCCGGGTCACGAGTACACCAAGGGCTTGATCAACTCTATCCCCAAGCTGAACACCGCAGAGCACGAGCGCCTTGTGCCCATCGAGGGCACCCCTGTGGACCTGTTGAATCCGCCGGCCGGCTGCCCCTTTGCGCCCCGCTGCAAGAACTGCATGAAGATTTGTCTGAGCAAGATGCCCCCGCGCACCGAGCTCAGTGATACCCATTATACCTACTGCTGGCTGCAGCAGAAGGCTGAATTTGAGAAAGGGGAAAAGGCAGAATGAGTGAACACAAGACGCTGGTCGAAGTCCAGCACCTGCAGCAGTATTTCCCCGCCGGCGGTGTGGGCAAGAACCGCAAGTACGTTCAGGCCGTGGATGACGTAAGCTTTGCCATCCGCAAGGGCGAGACCCTTGGTCTGGTAGGCGAGTCCGGCTGTGGCAAGACCACCACCGGCCGCACCCTGCTGCGCCTGTACGAGCCCACCGGCGGCAAGATTTACTATGACGGCAACCTGCTGTTTGATAAGGAAAACAAGATCGCAGTGGATATGCTGCCCTACCGCCGCCGGATGCAGATCGTTTTTCAGGATCCCTACGCAAGTCTGGATCCCCGCATGACCATCGGCGACATCGTGGGTGAGGGCATTGATATCCATCATCTGGCCGAGAACGAAAAGGACCGCCACGATAAGATCATCGCTCTGCTGGAGCGCGTTGGCCTGAACAGCGAGCACGCAAACCGCTATTGCCACGAGTTCTCCGGCGGTCAGCGTCAGCGCGTGGGCATTGCCCGTGCACTGGCTGTGAACCCCGAGTTCATCGTTTGTGACGAGCCTGTTTCCGCACTGGACGTGTCCATTCAGGCACAGGTCGTCAATATGTTCGAGGATCTGCAGCAGGAGATGGGTCTGACCTACCTGTTCATCGCCCATGACCTGAGCGTTGTCAAGCACATCTCCAACCGCATCGGTGTGATGTATCTGGGCAAGATGGTGGAGCTGGCCGACAGCTACGAGCTGATCACCCACAGCATCCACCCCTACACCCGCAGCCTGATCTCCGCAATTCCGGTGGCAGACCCCATTACGGCCCGCCAGTCCAAGCGTATCGTGCTGCAGGGCGATGTGCCCAGCCCCCTGAACCCGCCGTCCGGCTGCCGTTTCCGCACCCGTTGCCCCTATGCAGACGAACAGTGTGCCAACGAGGTGCCCGAGTTCAAGGAGATCTCCACCGGCCACTGGGCAGCCTGCCATCACCTTGACCGCGTGAAGTGAGAACACTTCACCACAATGAAAGATGAAAACAATTCAACTTATCGCTGAAATGTTGTCACAAAATGGTTACAGTCCAAGTTTTGGACTTGTAACCGGCATGAGAACGCATTATAATCATTCGTGTTCCTCCGGTGTATAAATTATTTGCACCGGATCGAATATAGAGGCGGCTGGGGGAACCTGGCACACTCAAAATTTGATATAAGGGAAGGATATTATTATGAAACGCATTTCTCGTCGTAATTTCCTCAAGGTTGCAGGCGTGGGTGCCGCTGCTCTGGGTCTGGCAGCCTGTGGCGGCAGTAAGTCCGGTTCTACCGCAACCTCCGGCACTGCTTCTTCCGCTGCTGGTTCTTCTACCGGCAGTGTCAACACCGCTGGCTTCACCGTCCAGTACGGCCCCAACCCCGAGACTCTGGATCCCTCTTTGAACAGCGCTGTTGATGGCGCCAACACCATCATCACCATCTTCGAGCCCCTGCTGATCATCAACGAGAACAACGAAGTTATTGGTGGCCAGGCTGAGAGCTGGGAAGCAAGCGAGGACGGCCTGACTTGGACCTTCACCATGCGTGACGGCCTGAAGTGGAGCGATGGCACCGACCTGACCGCTAAGGACTTTGAGTACACCTTCAAGCGTATGGTCAACCCCGACACCGCAGCTCCCTACGCAGAGACCTGCCTGGGCATGATCGATGGCTTTGACGCAGCTGCCGGCTTCCCCGATGCAGACGGCAACCCCACTGCAGAGCCCAACCCCGATGCTCTGAACGTCAAGGCAAGCGACGACGGCAAGACCCTGACCATCGTGCTGTCCTACCCCTGCTCCTACTTCGACAAGATGGCCGCATTCGCATCCATGAGCCCTGTGCAGCAGGCTACCGTTGAGGCCAACGGCGATGCATGGTGCACCTCCGCTGAGACCTTCGTCTCCAACGGTCCCTACATGATCACCGAGTGGACCCCCTCCGAGCGTATCGTCCTGACCAAGAACCCCAACTACGTTGGCGGCTGGGATAGCTCCAAGATCGTTTCCGACAGCATTACCCTGCTGCTGCTGGAGGACTCTTCCGCTTCCTTCGCTGCTTACAACAGCGGCGAGGCTGTCCTGATCAAGGACGTGCCCACCGACGAGATCCCCAGCCTGACCAAGGCAGAGGACGGCGGCGACTTCTATGTTGACACCATTCTGGGCACCTACTACGTCAGCCTGAACCTGCAGCGTGATGCCTTCAAGGATGCCAAGGTTCGCAAGGCTCTGGCTCTGGCCATCGACCGCGACTATGTTGGCAACACCATCATGCAGGGCACCTACTCTGCTGCATCCAACTTGGTTGGCCCCGGCATCGTGGACGAGCAGGGCTACTTCTACGATAACGCGAACGGCGGTTCTCCCTACATTGCTGATGACTACGAGGCAAATATGGCCGAGGCTAAAAAGCTGTTGGAAGAGGCTGGCTACCCCAATGGCGAGGGCTTCCCCACCATCGAGTACAGCACCAACGATTCCGGCTACCATGTGCCTCTGGCAGAGTACCTGCAGCAGACTTGGGGCGATTTGGGCATCACTTTGACCATCAGCAAGATGGAGTGGTCTGCCTTCACCGCTGCTCGCCGTGCCGGCGAGTACGATGTTGCCCGTAACGGCTGGGTCATGGACTACAACGATCCTTCCAACATGATCGAGCTGTTCTGCTCCGGCAACGGCAACAACGATGGTAAGTACTCCAACCCTGACTTCGATGCTGCTATGGAGGCTTCCAAGGTTGCTGATGTCACCGAGCACTTTGCTCAGCTGCATAAGGCTGAGGACATCCTGATGGAGGATATGGGCTGCATCCCCGTTGCTTACTACAACGACTTCTGGCTGCAGAGCTCTTCTCTGAAGGGCATCTGGCACAGCCCCTACGGCTACTGGTACTTCCAGTACGGCTACATCGAGGAGTGATTTCCTCCCTGTGCTGTGCAGCGTAAGCTGAACCGTAAACTATAAGCACTAAGCACCCCGCTGACCGGAAACGGTTGGCGGGGTGCTTTTTTGCTGTTATCCTGCAAAAAAGACGAGTGCTCGGTTTTGCCGAGCACTCGTCTTTTATATGTAAACCAGATTGAAAAGGTACCAGCTTACACCGCAGCCATGGCAGCCAGAACGCTCTGCCAGCTCTTGCTGCGTGCGGCAGGCACCGGGGCGGGGCGGGTGCGCCGTGCAGCCGGGGCAGTATGGCTGGCCGCAGAGGATACCGTCAGGGCAGGGGAGGGGCAAAAGAACACAGCAGTGTCCCTTGCCAGCCACTGCGCAGCCAGAGCAGCGGCCTGCGGGTCAGACTGCAGGGCGCGGCGCTCGTTCCCGGCCAGAAAATCAGCCAGCCAGTACAAAATTGCGGCCAGCGGCAGGCAGGGGGATGCGTCCTGATTCCAGTAACTCCAGCGTGCACCGCGACCGAGGTGGCTTTCGACTGTGATCTGTGCGCCGGTGCGGGCATTCTGCGGGATGGCACCAACATAGTTGGTCCCGGCGCGCTGCCCCAGCTCCTCAATAAGGCGCTGGGTGCGGGCAGCATCCAGCCGATCCTCCCGGCAGTAGGCGCGGAAGTCGGTCTGGCTCAGCAGGCTGTCGGCGCTGGACGGAAAACGCCCGGTCAGCTGCCCATCCGCATTGTGGCACAGCTGCCAGCCCTTGCGGAACAGCTGGAAATTCAGGCAGCGCCGCCCCATGGTGGAGTAGCACACAAGGGCGCTCTGCTCCCCGGGCAGCTGTTTTACTTCAAGATAGGCATCGTTGCCGCAGGTATCCTGCAAACGGACGGTAAGCAGCAGCTGCGCACCGGCGTGCAGGGTGGACATGGCGTTGTGCATGGCGTCAAAATAACGGGAAGCGTCCATGGTTGATCTCCTTCCTGAAAACAAACAGCGAAACGTTGTAAAAACGCCAGCCGGGTGATCAGGCCGACAGGCTGCATAAAACTTCTCTGAACGTAGTATAGCATACTTTCGGATGAAAAACAACTGTAAGTTTTTCGAAACAACAAATTTTTGCAAAAATCTACGGTACAAAGCAAGCGGAAGTTCAAAATATGGTTGTGTCTTGAGATACGCGGTTGTAAAAACGACCCCTGTGGGAGGTGCCGACAAAGGCCGGATCTGCTCCCGCAGGGGTCGTTTTGCTTCTTTAATCGCCAAGTTCCCGGATCTCGTTCTGGATCAGCCGTCCGGCAGCGCGGGCAAGCTGATCCATGCCGCGGATGCGCGCCATATTTTTGCCGTAGATCTGCGCGGCGGCACCGGCGCTGCTGTCCTCGCCCATAAAAACGGCAGACACTCGCACACCCTGCCGCTGCAAGGTGCGCACCTGCGCGGCGGTATCGGCCACACCGGCGGCGTCCTCGTAGGCACAGCCCAGCGGGTTCTGTGCCGTGGGCGGGATGCGGCGGCTGTCGTTGGGGCTGGCGTCGGTCAGCAGGATCATCAGGTGGCGCGGGGCAGGGCCGGGGGCGTACCGGATCAAATCACCTGCTGCCCGCAGCGCCAGACCGTCCCGGTTCCAGCCGGAGGCGAAGTAGCGGAAGATGTTCTGCCGGTTCTTGTCCGCAAAGCCTTTCAGCACCCGCAGCACCGTGTAGCCCCGCAGGCTGCTAAAGGCGCTTACCCGCACCGGAATGCCGCAGTTGGCCAGACTTTCGGCCAGAATGGCACCCTGCGCCGCGATCACCTCCTGACAGTGCAGGCGGGAGGCGGAAGCGTCCAGCAGCAGATCCACCGTAAAGCCGGGGCAGTTTTCCTCCTCCGGGCACAAAAACACCCGGTCATCGTTCAGGTAAGGGGCGCGCCACACCCGCCCGGCACACAAATCACCGCTGCGCGCCACCCGCTGGTCGGGCTGCTGATGCACCAGAATGCAGTTGCGGATCTGCTCGGTAAGGCGCAGCACCACGCTGCGGTGCAGCTCCTGATTTTTTGCGTAGTAAGCGCGGTTGCGCTCGGCCTGCAATTCGGCCTGCTGCGCCAGCTGCCGCGCCTCCGGGGTGGGCGCCTGCTCCGGGCTGGGCACCCCGGCGCTGAACCACAAATGACAGCCCAGATGCACCCCGGTGCACAGTTCCTGCTCGGCCTTGCGCAGCTGCTCCGGCGGGTAGAAGCAGCGCCCAAAACAGCTTTCAATGTAGGCGCGATCCTGCGCTGCGCGCTGCTTCAGGGTGATATTTGCCCGGCGCTTGTCCACCGCCAACCCGCTGCCTGCGGCATCCACCGCGCCGGAATGCTCCACCGTCACCCGGTCGGTCTTGATCATCTGGGTGGGCATGGTTTTGGTGGCAAGCTTTGCCCAGAAGCCTTGCAACCGCAGGTGCAGCGCGGGCTTCTGACGTACCTCGCCGTCAAACAGGGCAAACTTTGTAAATAATGCCAGCAGGCTGTTTTTGAGCTGTGCCGGTTCCGGTACGGTCTCCGGCTCCAGCGCGGCGGCAAGGCTGCTCTCGTAAGGGGTCATGACCGGGGCGGTGCGTCCCAGCACCTTGCGCCAGCGCGCGGCCTGCATGGTGTACACCAGCTGGTTTTTCGCCAACCACTCCTGCCGCGAAAGCTTGTACTGGATGGCAAAAAAGTAGTCCGCATGGGTAAATCGCAACGCCGCCAGCACCG
>Ga0129312_1000483_pt1 | contig 33776 bp, 27 predicted proteins | sample O827metagenome_FD_94434 | JGI IMG/M metagenome (GOLD analysis project Ga0129312, IMG submission 94434) | Orangutan group fecal microbial communities from Wisconsin, USA - O827 metagenome | ecosystem: Host-associated > Mammals > Digestive system > Large intestine > Fecal | place: USA: Wisconsin... | reverse complement strand
TGCTCCTTAATGGAGCGGCCGACGAGGCTCGAACTCGCTACCTCCACCTTGGCAAGGTGGCGCTCTACCAGATGAGCTACGGCCGCATATTGGGAAACCCGGATGGGTTTCCTTTGCTGGTGCCTCCGATCGGAATCGAACCAATGACACGGGGATTTTCAGTCCCCTGCTCTACCGACTGAGCTACAGAGGCGCACCGGACGATGATTATTATACCTGAAATTTCGATTTTGTAAAGGGGTAAATGCAAACTTTTTTGAAAAAATTGAAAAGTTTTTGTTTTATGACGTTTCTGCGCACAAAATAAGAACGACTTTTTTCGCGGTTTTCGCGCCGGAGGGCTGCACAGGGAAAGATAGAAAGAATATTTGACAAGTTTTACAACCTATGGTTTAATAAAAGAAAAGAACACAGGCGCTTATGCCCCAGAGATGCTGTTGTATTTCTTATATAATAGATAGGGCGGGCGCTTGCTTTGATTACAGGACGTCCTGCGCGGCACAGCTGCGGCGGGACGGGAGGAGCAGCATGGCAAGAAAACAGGAATATGGCAACGAGAGTATTACCTCGTTAAAGGGCGCCGACCGTGTGCGCAAGCGCCCGGCAGTCATCTTTGGCTCAGACGGTGTGGAGGGCTGTGCCCACTCGATTTTTGAGATCGTGTCCAACTCTATCGACGAAGCCCGCGACGGCCACGGCGATACCATCAACGTGACCCGCTGCAAGGACGGCAGCGTCATCGTGGAGGACTTTGGCCGCGGTATGCCCGTGGACTGGAACAACGGCGAGGGACGCTTCAACTGGGAACTGCTGTTCTGCGAGATGTACGCGGGCGGCAAGTACGGCGAGGGTGAGGATAACTACGAGTTCAGCCTTGGTCTGAACGGTCTGGGCTTGTGCGCCACACAGTACGCCTCGGCGTGGATGACCGCCGATATCTACCGCGATGGTTACCACTACCATCTGGACTTTAAAAAGGGCGAGAACGTGGGCGGCCTGCAAAAGGAACCCTACAAGGGACGCCGCACCGGCAGCATCATCCACTGGAAGCCGGACGATGAGGTGTTTACCGATATCGACGTGCCCGGCAGCTACTATAAGGATGTGCTGCGCCGTCAGGCCGTGGTCAACGCCGGGCTTACCCTCAACTTTACCGATGAAAAGGAAAAGGACCCCGCCACCGGCAGGCCGTGGCACGAAAGCTGGTGCTACCAGAACGGCATCGCGGACTATGTGGCAGAAGTAGCAGGGGAGGACACCCTGACCCCGGTGTTCAGCTGCGAGAGCGAGGCTGTGGGCCGGGACCGTGAGGACCAGCCGGACTACAAGGTGCGCATGGGTGCGGCTTTTTGCTTCTCTAATAAGGTACAGCTGCTGGAATACTACCACAACTCTTCGTGGCTGGAGCATGGCGGCAGCCCGGAGCACGCGGTGCGCACCGCCTTTGTCTACCAGATCAACAAGTACCTGAAGGAAAAGAACTTGTACAAAAAGGGCGAGAGCGCCATCAGCTTTCAGGATGTGCAGGACTGTCTGGTATATGTATCCTCCAGCTTTTCCACCCGCACCAGCTACGAGAACCAGACCAAAAAGGCCATCACCAATAAATTTGTCTCGCAGGCCATGACCGACTTCCTCAAGCATTATCTGGAAGTGTATTTTCTGGAAAAGCCGGAGGAAGCCCAGAAGATCTGTCAGCAGGTGCTGGTGAACAAGCAGAGCCGTGAACACGCGGAAAAAACGCGACAGAGCATCAAAAAGACTCTGTCTACTCAGATCGATCTGGCCAACCGCGTGCAGAAGTTCGTGGACTGCCGCACCCGGGACGCCGCCCGCCGCGAGCTGTACATCGTGGAGGGCGACTCGGCTATGGGCGCGGTCAAGTCCAGCCGGGACAGTGAATATCAGGCTATCATGCCCATCCGCGGCAAGATTCTGAACTGTCTGAAGGCGGATTATGCCCGCATCTTCAAATCGGATGTCATCGTGGATCTCATTAAAGTGATGGGCTGCGGCGTGGAGCTGGGCGGAAAGCACAACAAGGAGCTGGCTACCTTTAACCTTGATAATCTGCGGTTCAACAAGATCGTCATCTGTACCGATGCCGATGTGGACGGCTACCAGATCCGCACCCTTGTGCTGACCATGCTCTACCGTCTTACCCCCACGTTGATCAATAAGGGCTATGTGTATATCGCGGAGTCGCCTTTGTACGAGATCACCACGAAGGATCGCACTTATTTCGCCTACACCGAGCCGGAAAAGGCCGCTTTTCTGGAAAAGATCGGGGACAAAAAATACACCATCCAGCGCTCCAAAGGCTTGGGCGAGAACGACCCCGAGATGATGTGGCTGACCACCATGAACCCGGAAAGCCGCCGCCTTATTAAAGTAATGCCCACCGATGTGGCGCAGACTGCGCAGGTGTTCGATATCCTGCTGGGCGACAACCTGGCAGGCCGCAAGGAGCATATCGCCCAGCACGGCGCAGAGTATCTGGACGATCTGGACGTGAGCTGAGAACCCTCTCCGTCATCGCTGACGCGATGCCACCTCTCCCGAAGGGGAGAGGTTTGGCACAAGAGGGAAACTTTGCGGGACGACCCCAAAAGCTCCCCCCTCGGGGGAGCTGGCTGCGCAGCAGCCTGAGAGGGTTTTTCCCTATGGAGAGGAACTGTAATGGCAAAAAAATCAACCAAGAAAACCTTAAAGCCGGTGCGCCCGCAGCTGGGCGACGGCGTTGAAATCTTAAACGCAGGCAGCGTGCTGGAGGACCCCATTACCCGCACGCTGGAAACCAACTATATGCCCTACGCCATGAGCGTCATCGTCAGCCGCGCGCTACCGGAGATCGACGGCTTCAAGCCGGCGCACCGCAAGCTGCTGTACACCATGTACGAGATGGGGCTGCTCAAGGGCGCACGCACCAAGTCTGCCAACATCGTGGGCAGCACCATGCACCTGAACCCCCACGGCGATGCCGCTATCTACGATACGATGGTGCGCATGGGCCGCGGCAACGAGAGCCTGCTGGTGCCCTTTGTGGACAGCAAGGGCAACTTTGGCAAGGCGTACAGCCGCGATATGTCCTGCGCTGCCGCCCGTTATACCGAGGCAAAGCTGGAAGGTGTGTGCGAGGAGCTGTTCCGGGATATCGACAAGGAGACCGTGGACTTTGTGCCCAACTACGACAGCACCACCACCGAGCCCACCCTGCTGCCGGTCACCTTCCCCACCATTCTGGCCAACAATACGCTGGGCATTGCGGTGGGCATGGCCTGCAACATCTGCTCCTTCAATCTGGCGGAGCTGTGCGCCACCACCGTGGCGCTGATGAAGGACGAGCACCACGATATCGGCACCACCATGCCCGCCCCGGACTTTGTGGGCGGCGGCCAGATCCTTTATGATGAAGCGCAGATGCGTGAAATTTACGAGAACGGCCGCGGCAGCGTAAAGGTACGTGCCCGCTACAACGCAGTGCCCGGCGAAAATATGATCGAGGTCACCCAGATCCCGCCCACCACCACGGTGGAGGCCATCATGGACAAGATCGCGGAGCTGGTCAAGACCGGCAAGGTCAAGGAGATCAGCGATATGCGCGACGAGACCGACCTGAACGGCCTGAAGCTGACGCTGGATCTCAAGCGCGGCGTGGATGCCGACAAGTTGATGGCGAAGTTGTTCAAGGCCACCCCGCTGGAGGACAGCTTCAGCTGCAACTTCAACATTCTGGTGTCCGGTCAGCCCCGGGTCATGGGCGTGCGGGAGATCTTGAAGGAGTGGACGGCCTTCCGCGTTGAGTGCGTGCGCCGCCGCACTTACTACGACCTGCACGGCAAGGAAAAGCGGCTGCACCTGTTGCAGGGTCTTGCCGCCATCCTGTTGGATATCGACAAGGCCATCCGTATCATCCGCACCACCGAGGAGGAGACCGAGGTGGTGCCCAACCTGATGATCGGCTTTGGCATTGATGAAGTGCAGGCAGACTATGTGGCAGAGATCAAGCTGCGCCATCTGAACCGGGAATACATCCTCAAGCGCACCGGCGAGATCGAGCAGCTGGAAAAGGACATTGCCGACCTGAACGATGTGCTGGCAAAGCCTGCCCGCATCCGCCGCATCATCATCAATGAACTGAACGATGTAGCGAAAAAATACGGCAAACCTCGTTGCAGTGAGATCTTGTATGACCTGCCCGAGGAGGACGCCGCCGCCGAGGAAGAAGCTGTGCCGGACTACCCGGTGACTGTGTTCTTTACCCGGGAGGGCTACTTTAAAAAGATCCCGCCCCAGAGCCTGCGCACCGCCGGTGCGCACAAGCTGAAGGAGGGTGACGAGATCATCCAGCAGCTGGAGACCCGCAACAACGTGGAGGCGCTGTTCTTTACCGACAAGCAGCAGGTGTACAAGGTGCGTCTGGCAGAGCTGGAGGACGGCAAGGTGGCCCAGATGGGCATCTTTATCCCGGGACGGCTGGGCATGGACGAGGGCGAAAACGTGCTGAGCATGGTCATCACCGGCGATTACAGCGGCTTTATGCTGTTCTTCTTTGCCAGCGGCAAGTGCGCCAAGATCCCGCTCAGCTCCTACGCCACCAAGCAGAACCGCCGCAAGCTGCTGAAGGCGTACAGCGATAAAGAACCGCTGGCAAAGCTGCTCTACCTGCCGGAGGAGACCGAGCTTGCCATCCGCACCAGCGCCAGCCGGATGCTGCTGGTGGGTACGGCGCAGATCGCCGCCAAGACCACCCGCGACAGTCAGGGCGTGGCAGTGGTCACCCTGAAAAAGAATCAGACCATCGCCTCGGTGGTACCGGCAGATACCTTGGAGCTGGCGAACCCCCACCGCTACCGCGTGCGCAGCCTGCCCGCCACCGGCGCATTGATCCGCGCCGAGGACGAGGGCGAGCAGATGAGCCTGCTTTGATTGGCAGACGGCGGGGAGCTTTCCTTCGCAAATGAGCCCGGAACCCCCTGTTCCGCCCCAGTGCTGCGCACCGGGGCCCCACTTCGCCGGAATTTGCTCAGGAAACTCCCCGCTGCCTTTCCGAAAAGTCCCCTCTTGTGAAAATAGGGAAATGGAGCGCCCGCAGGCGTGCCGTTTCCCCGAAAACAAAAATATTCTTTCCGCTGTTATTGTCAGAGCGAAGCGGAGACAATTTTAAATCGTTTATCCTGAAAAGAGGAAGCAGTCATGCAAAATATCGACCTGATCTGTGTGGGCAAGCTGAACGCCAAATATTTTGCCGAGGGCGTGGCAGAGTACCAGAAGCGGCTGGCGGCTTTTGCCGCTTTCCGCATCATTGAACTGCCGGAGGAAAAGATCGAGGAGAAAAACGCCTCGGACGCCGTGGTGAAAAAAGCGCTGGATAAGGAGGGCAAGGCCATCCTTTCCAATGTGCGCAAGGGGGCTGCCATTGTAGCCATGTGCATTGAGGGCAAGCAGATCTCCTCCGATGAACTGGCGCAGTTTCTGGCGCAGCGCGCCGGCAGCGGGGCAGGGGATGTGGCCTTTGTCATCGGTTCTTCCCACGGCCTGTCCGACGAGGTGAAAAAGGCCGCTGCCCTCAAGTTCAGCATGGGGCGCATCACTATGCCCCATCAGCTGGCACGGCTGGTGCTCACCGAGCAGATCTACCGCGCCTGCACCATCAATGCGGGCATGAAGTACCACAAGTAAAAAGTTTTATTTTGGCTCCCGGAGCGTTCGCAGGCGCTCCGGGAGCTCTTTTTACAGAAACATGTAAAACCTGCCGGAAAAGCAATTTTTGGCTTTTCTTTTGGAGCAGTTTTTATTATACTGATAGCGTGGAGCATTCTATTACAAAAAGCAGCAAAAAACACAGGATGGAAGAACCATGAAAAAACACAGAAGAGGACTGCGGCTGGCTGCCTGTCTGCTGGCGCTGGCAATGTGCGCGGCGCTGCTTTGCAGCTGCCTGAATACCGGAAAAGAGGATAAGGGCCATACGGCCACAATGCCGGTCATCGTGGTGGGCAGCGATAACTACCCGCCCTTCAACTATATGGGCACGGACGGTGCACCCACCGGCATTGACGTGGAACTGGCCACTGAGGCGTTCGGGCGGCTGGGCTACCGGGTGAAATTTGTGACCATCGACTGGGAAAAGAAGAAGGAACTGGTGGAAAACGGCACCATCGACTGCATCTGGGGCAGCTTTTCCATGGATGGCCGCGAGGCAGAATACCACTGGGCAGGGCCGTATCTGTACAGCCGTCAGGTGGTGGCAGTGCGCTCTGACAGCGACATCTACACCCTGCAGGATCTGGCCGACAAGGTAGTGGCGGTGCAGTCCACCACAAAGCCGGAGGAACTGTTTTTGAACGCAGAGCAGAACGGTCTGCCCCGGCTGCGCAGGCTGTATTCCCTGCAGAACCGGGATCTGCTCTACACCACCCTGATCAAGGGCTATGCGGATGCTTTAGCTGCCCACGAAAGCGCCATCCGGCAGTTTATGAAAGATTACAGCGTAGAATACCGCATTCTGTCGGAGCCGCTGATGACGGCGCGGCTGGGCGTTGCTTTTGCCAAAAATCGCGGCGATGACCTGCCGCAGCAGCTGACGGAGGTGTTTCAGGAGATGCTGGCAGACGGTACCGTCCGCCAGATCGTGAGCCGCTATCTGGACGACCCCGGGCACTATCTGGATGGACTGGAGGACGGCACCCATGCGTGACGGAATGGGAAAGAACCAGAGTATTTTCAACCAGAAGCAGTTCATTATGGTGTGTGCGCTTGCGGGACTGTTGCTGCTGGGCGGTGTGCTGGGGCTTTCGGCGCACAGCGACCTGCAAAATGCAGAAAAACAGTTTGAGGATACCATCAGCTATGTCAAGGAGCAGTGCACCGGCTACGATAACCTGAACCTTGCCTCCGAGACCAAAAGCCTGATGCGGATGATGGAAAACGCCCAGCATCTGTGCAGCGAGATCGCCCGGGACCAGCAGGAAAACCCCGGGCGGGTGCTGGACGATGCCGCTATGGAAGAATACTTTCAGGATTATACCCTCAGCGGCATCCTTGTGCTTTCGGCAGAGGGCAAAATTTTGTGCGGTGCCTCACAGGACGGCCGGGTGGCTGACCCGCAGGTCCGGAAACAGATGGAAGCGGAGCTGGCCGGTTCTATCGTGCTGAAGGTGGCCGACCACCCGGAGCAGGTCTACGCCGGACGGACGGAAAAGGAGGACTGCTCCTATGTGGACACCGCAGCCTGCGCCCGGAGGGACGGGGACGGGGTGCTTGTGGTGTACTACCGCACCACGGCAGAATATGTGCGCAATTACAGCCTTTCCTACCAGAACTGCGTGCAGGGCTATAACCCCGCTGTGGACGGCACCATCGTGGTGACCCGTGGTGACCGCATTGTGGCCAGCAACGATACCGCCCTGCTGGATACCACCGTGGACGAAAACCCCACCCTTTCTGCCCTAAAGGCGCGCAGCACCGATGGCGGCGTGATCCATGTGCACAGCGCCACCGGGCAGCAGTACGCCTACGGCATCGTAGGGCAGGGACGCAGTTTTTATATCTATGTTTACCGCCCGGAGCAGGAGGTATATGTCTCTACCATGCGCGATGTGAGCATGGCTGCCTTTGCTTACATGGTCGTTCTGTTCCTGCTGCAGTTGCTGCGCGGCAAGACCGCCCGGCGCTACCGGGAGCAGCAGCTGCGCCGGGAGCAGGAGTACCAGGAGACCCTCAAGGCGGCTGCGCTGAAAGCAGAGAGCGCAAACCTTGCCAAAACTGAGTTCTTGCAGCGTATGAGCCACGATATCCGCACCCCCATCAACGGCATCCGGGGCATGGTGCAGGTCGGCGACCGCTGCCCGGAGGATATGGCACGGCAGGCCGACTGCCGCAAAAAGATCTGGGAGGCCTCCACCCTGCTGCTGGAACTGGTGAACGAGGTGCTGGACATGGGCAAGCTGGAGTCCGGCGAGGTCGTGCTGGAAAGTGTGCCCTTTGATCTGCCTGAGTTGATGCACGAGGTCACAGACGTGCTGGAAAAACAGGCGGCAGAGCGCGGAATCGTGCTGCACCGGGAATACGGCAGGCTGCCGCATCCCCGGCTGGTGGGCAGCCCGCTGCACGTCAAGCGGCTGCTGATGAACGTGCTCAGCAATGCCATCAAGTATAACCGGGAAAAGGGCCGGGTGATGCTGGACTGCTTTGAGCTGAGCAGCAATGGGGACAATGTGCAGATCTGCTTTGTCTGCGCAGATACCGGCATCGGCATGAGCGAGGAGTTCCAGAAGCGGATGTTCGAGCCCTTTGCACAGGAAAATGCCGGGGCACGCTCGGTATACGGCGGCACCGGCCTTGGCACGTCCATTGCCAAAAGTCTTGTGGATAAGATGGGCGGTACCATCGGGGTGGAAAGCAAGCAGGGTGTGGGCACGACCTATACCATCACCCTGCCTTTTGCCGTCGATAATACCGCGACTGCAGAGCCGGAGCGGCAGCAGGCAGACCTTACCGTGCTGCGTGGGCGGCAGGTGCTGCTGGCCGAGGACAACGCCCTGAACATGGAGATCATGGAATTTTTGCTGAACGATGTGGGCATAAAGGTGACCAAAGCCGCCGACGGACAGCAGGCGGTGGAAGCCTTTGCAGCCTCGCCGGTGGGCGGCTTTGACGCCATCCTGATGGATGTGATGATGCCGGTGCGGGACGGCCACGAGGCCACCCGCGCCATCCGTGCCATGGACCGCCCGGATGCAAAGACTATTCCCATTTTTGCCATGACGGCCAACGCTTTTGTGGAGGATCGCAACAGGGCACTGGAAGCCGGCATGAACGAGCACCTGCCCAAGCCCATTGACCCAGATACCCTGTACCGCCTGCTGGTAAAATACCTGACAGAGCGCAGCTGAACTGTTTGCCGGGCTTTACAAGCGGGGCAAAACATGGTACAGTAAATATACTGTGCTTGCGCAAGCCACAAGCACGCCCGGCGGTGGGAAAGCCGCCGACACACACAACACGATACGACACGGCAAACCAGCCGCGGACGGAAAGGATGTACTACAATGGAACAGAGCGAAAAGACCCTTGACATGATCGTCAATCTTTGCAAGAACCGTGGTTATGTGTTCCCCGGTTCCGAGATCTATGGCGGTCTGGCTAACAGCTGGGACTACGGCCCCCTTGGCGTGGAGTTCAAGAACAACGTCAAAAAGGCATGGCTGAAAAAGTTTGTGCAGGAAAGCCCCTATAACGTGGGTTTGGATGCTGCCATCATCATGAACCCCCAGACATGGGTGACCACCGGCCATGTGTCCAGCTTCTCGGACCCCCTGCTGGACTGCCGCGCCTGCAAGGCACGCCACCGCGCTGACAAGCTGATCGGGGAGGAGCACCCCGAGGTGAACGTGGACGCCATGAGCTTTGACGAGATGGACGCTTTCATCGCAGAGCACGAGGATATCGTCTGCCCTGTGTGCGGCAAGCACGATTTTACCCCCATCCGCAAGTTCAACCTGATGTTCAAGACCGCTATCGGTGTGACCGAGGATAGCTCTTCCACCTGCTATCTGCGTCCCGAGACCGCACAGGGCATCTTTGTCAACTTTGCCAACATCCAGCGCACCACCCGCCGCAAGCTGCCCTTCGGTGTGTGTCAGGTGGGCAAGGCCTTCCGCAACGAGATCACCCCGGGCAACTTCACCTTCCGCACCCGCGAGTTCGAGCAGATGGAGTGCGAGTTCTTCTGCAAGCCCGGCACCGATCTGGACTGGTTTGCTTACTGGAAGGACTACTGCGAGAACTGGCTGCTGAGCCTTGGCATCAAGAAGGAGCACCTGCGCCTGCGTGACCACGAGCCTGCAGAGCTGGCTTTCTACAGCCGTGCTACCACTGATATCGAGTATGCCTTCCCGTTCACCGACTGGGGCGAGCTGTGGGGCATTGCAGACCGTACCAACTACGACCTGACCCGCCATCAGGAGGCTTCCGGCAAGAGTCTGGAGTACTTCGACAGCGAGACCAACGAGCACTACATCCCCTACGTCATCGAGCCCTCTCTGGGCTGCGACCGCGTGGCGCTGGCTTTCCTGTGCGAGGCTTACGATGAGGAGCACCTGACCGACAGCAAGGGCAAGGAGGATGTCCGCACCGTGCTGCATCTGCATCCGGCTCTGGCTCCCTACAAGTGCGCCGTGCTGCCCCTGAGCAAGAAGCTGGGCGAGAAGGCCATGGAGATCCGCAACGAGCTGAGCAAGTACTTCATGGTGGATTACGACGATACCGGTTCTATCGGTAAGCGTTACCGCCGCGAGGACGAGATCGGCACCCCGTTCTGCATCACCGTGGACTTTGACACCGTGGGCGACGAGGCCAAGGGCATTGCTGCCGACAACTGCGTCACCGTCCGTGACCGCGACACCATGGAGCAGGTGCGTATGCCCATCAGCGAGCTGAAGAGCTACATCGAGAGCAAGATCGAGTTCTAAAAATACACTGTTACGCAAAAAGCAGCCCCGCTGGAGCACCGGCGGGGCTGCTTTTTGGTTATGACGGCTGCTTTTGGCTTCAGATGCCGCTGCTCTCTGCGGCCCTTCCTGTGAAAAAGTGGCTCAGAAACGTCCGCAGACGTTTCTGAGCCACAGATCATAAAATAATCTTTCCGCTGAAAATGGTCAGAGCGCAAGCGGAGACCATTCAAATCGTCAGGCTTGAAAAGATGCTTTGCTCTGCCCGGGAGGTTTACTGCTGGGCGAAGATCTTTACCGCGTCCTTATCCATAAAGGCTGCGCCCGCAAAGCCTGCGGCTTCCAGCTGACCCAGTTGCTTGCCCAGCTTTTTGCCCTGCGGCAGCACGGTGACGTTGTATTGCTCGCGCAGCGTAGCGGCCTTGCTCAGCACGGCAGGGAAGTCAACGTCCTTGCCGTACAGCAGGGCAATTTTCTGCTTTGCGCCGGGGATCTGGTATCCCTGCTCCAGCAGAATGCCGCACACCCGCTCGAAGCCGATGGAGAAGCCCACGGCGGGCACCTGTACGCCAAGGAACTTGCCCACCATGTTGTCGTAGCGGCCGCCGCCAGCCACGGCACCGCTGAACTGCGGGCAGGTCACCTCAAACACCATGCCGGTGTAGTAGCCCTGACCGCGCACCAGACTGGGGCAGTAGGCTACCTGATAGCGGCCATCAGCCAGCGTGTTGGCGGTGGCCAGCACATACTTCAGGTCATCGGCAATGGCGGGGTCGGCGCAGCGGGCAGCCACAGCGTCCAGCGTTACGTCCCCGGCGGCAATGAAGTCTGCCAGTGCTTGGATGGCGCTTTCCGGCAGCTGCTTTTCGGTCAGCTCGGCCTTCACGCCCTCGGCACCGATCTTGTCCATCTTATCAAAGGTGATGCAGACGGAATCCAGCGTGTCGGCGGCAAAACCCATGCTCTCCAGCATCCCGCGCAGGATGCGCCGGTCGTTGATGTTAACGGTAAAGCCGGTAAAGCCGATGTTCAGCAGTGCACGGGTGGTCACGTCGATCAGCTCCACCTCGGCGTTGGGGGAAGCATCGCCCAGAATATCGATGTCGCACTGCACGAACTCGCGCAGACGGCCCTTCTGCGGGCGCTCGGCGCGGAACACCCGGTCGGTCTGGATCACCTTGAAGGGGCTGGGCAGCTTATCCTTGTTGGCTGCGTAGTAGCGGCTCAGCGGCAGGGTGAGGTCGTAGCGCAGACCCATGTCGGACAGCTGCTTGGGGTCGCCGGTGTTCAGGGCGGCAGTCAGCTTGTCGCCGCGCTTGAGCACCTTGAAGATCAGGTTCAGGTTGTCGCCGCCCTCGGATTTGTCCAGATTTTCCATATCCTCCAGCATGGGGGTGGAGATGCGCTCAAAGCCGGCAGAGCGGTAGGTCTCCAGAATTTTGCCCTGAATGTAATCGCGCAGGGTCTGCTCAGCGGGCAGCAGGTCCCGCATACCCTTCAAAGCCTGTGTTTTCATAGTAGTAATTCCTCTCTATCTGTAAATTGTATCCGTCCTCGATGGCTGCGAGGGAACGGGAGTGTTTTTAACTCAGTACTTTACCATTATAAAGGATAATGCCGGATTGTCAATCCAAATGGGCACACTATCGCAAATTGCACAAATCTTTGAGGTGAAAGTATGAAGCAGCAGTTTGCAACAAAACACCCATGGACGATTCTGGCTGCGGGGGCAGCTATTCAGGTGCTTACCGGTTTACCGGCGGCGTGGGGCGTCTTTCAGCAGCCGGTCATGGAGGAATACGGCCTTTCGGAGCAGGGGGCGGGCTACGCCTTTGCCCTGCTTATTGCCGCCTTTGGGGTGGGGTGTGTGCTGGGCGGCTTTTTGCAGGATCAAAAGGGCCCGCGCTGCGCGGCGCTGTGGGGCACAGCCCTGCTCTGCGGCGGCTTTTTTGCGGCGGCCTTTCTGCCGGACAGGGCAGGGTGGGGGTTCTTTCCGGCCTTCAGCATCCCGGCGGGGCTAGGCACGGCCTTTTTGTACCCCTCTATCCGGTCCTGCGGCCAAAAGTGGTATGCGGGGCGCAAGGGACTGGCGACCGGGGTCATCGGCGGGGCAGTAGGACTTTCCGGCGCGTTCCTTACCCTGTTCGTCCGGGCGGCGCTGCGGGGATTTGGCCCGGTGCAGGGTATCCGGGGTGCCTTTTGGGCGCTGGGTGCGCTCACTTTGCCGGTGTGCCTTGCGGGCAGCGCGGTGCTCAGCGACCCGCCGCAGAAAAAACAGCAGCCAAGCGGCAAAAACACCCTCGACCTCTCCCCGGGGCAGATGCTGCGCACAAAGCAGTATTGGCTGTGTGCGGGTGCAGTGTGCTTTTCCACCCCGGCGGTGCTGCTGTTCAGTCCCATCATCTTAAAGCTGGGCATGGAGCGCGGGCTGGACGAGACTGCCGCACTGTGGAGCATTGTACTGGGCAGCGTGGGCAGCGCCGCAGGCCGGATGCTGATGCCCATGCTCAGCGACCATATCGGCCGCCGCGCCACCGACCTTGGGCTGTTTGCGGCTTCGCTTGGGCTGTCGGCGGCGTTCTGGGCAGCGCAGGGCTGGTGGGTGGTGGTGTGCTACGCCGGGCTTACCTTCTGCTACTCGGCGCTGGCGGCGGTGCTGCCCGCCCTTTCCACCGATCTGTTCGGCCTGCCCCATGCAGGGGTGAACTATGGCTTTCTGGCTTTGGGGCAGAGCGTGGGCAGCCTTGCGTTCCCCTTTGCAGCTAACTTGCTGGCGCTGGAAAACGGGCGGCACCTGCTTGCCATGGCCGGTGCGGCGGCGGGTTTTGCGGCCATCTGGGCGCTGCATCCGGTGCAGAAAGACCCGCGCTGAAACGCGCAAAAAGAAAAGGCTGAAAAAAAGTTTGCCGGTGCTTACGGCAGAATTGACAAAAACTTGACGACTGTTTTGTGTAAAGCGGTGGAAATGACAGTTAGCGGCGCATGACCGTAAAACCCGGCTGTACTTTTTGCAGGAAATGACTTGCAAAATTCGTCCGTTTTCTCTATAATAAAATCATGCGTGGTAGTACCGGTGCAGGCGCTGAAAGAGAGCAGCGCACCCGGTTCGGATGCAAGCAGTATGGAGCAGCAGCTGTGCCGGCAGGGCGCGGCGGCGGTTTTATGCTGCCAAAGCGACATTTGTCAAAAGGAGAGTATGATTATGACCTATTCGCAGCAAGTACAGAATATGTGCCCGATCACCAAAGGTCCTAAGCATGGTCCGGCTCCCATCCCCGAAGAGGGCGCATGGGTCAAGGCCTATGAGATCAAGGACATCAGCGGCTACACTCATGGTGTGGGCTGGTGTGCACCCCAGCAGGGCACCTGCAAGCTGTCCCTGAACATCAAGAACGGCGTCATCGAAGAGGCTCTGGTGGAGACCATCGGCTGCTCCGGCATGACCCATTCTGCTGCTATGGCAGGCGAGATCCTGCCCGGCAAGACCATTCTGGAAGCTCTGAACACCGACCTGGTGTGCGACGCTATCAACGTGGCTATGCGCGAGCTGTTCCTGCAGATCGTCTACGGCCGCAGCCAGACCGCTTTCTCTGAGGACGGTCTGCCCATCGGCGCAGGTCTGGACGACCTGGGCAAGGGTCTGCGCTCCATGACCGGCACCATCTTCTCCACCAAGGAGAAGGGCGTGCGCTACCTGGAGCTGACCGAGGGCTACATCAACAAGCTGGCAGTGGACGCTAACGATGAGGTCATCGGCTATCAGTTCGTCAAGCTGGGCAAGATGATGGAGGATATCCGTCACGGCAAGACCCCCAACGAGGCTTACGAGAAGAACGTGGGTACTTACGGCCGCTTCAGCAAGGAGCAGGGCGCTGTGAAGTACATCGACCCGCGTGAGGAATAAGAGAGGAGGAACAACTCAATGGCAACTTTTGAATCTATGGATCGCCGTATGCCTAAAATCGAGGCATGCCTGAAGGCTAACGGTCTGGAGTCTCTGGACGCTTGCAACGAGATGCTCCTCGCTAAGGGCATCGACTGCGACAAGATCGTCCGCGGCGTGCAGCCCATCTGCTTTGATAACGCTGTCTGGGCTTACACTCTGGGCACCGCTATCGCTGTGAAGCGCGGCCTGACCGACGCTGCCGAGTGTGCAGCTGCCATCGGTGAGGGCCTGGAAGCTTTCACCATCCCCGGCTCTGTTGCTGAGCAGCGTCAGGTCGGTCTGGGCCACGGCAACCTGGGCGCTCGTCTGCTGAGCGAGGACACCACCTGCTTCGCTTTCCTGGCAGGCCACGAGTCCTTTGCTGCTGCTGAGGGTGCTATCGGCATCGCCCGCACCGCAAACAAGGTCCGTAAGACCCCCCTGCGCGTCATCCTGAACGGTCTGGGCAAGGACGCAGCTTACATCATTTCCCGTATCAACGGCTTCACCTATGTGCAGACCGAGTACGATATCCCCACCCAGACCCTGACTGTGGTCAAGGAGATCCCCTTCTCCGAGGGTGAGCGTGCAGCCGTTAAGTGCTACGGCGCTAACGACGTTATGGAAGGCGTTGCCATCATGAAGAAGGAGGACGTGCAGTGCTCCATCACCGGTAACTCCACCAACCCCGTCCGCTTCCAGCATCTGGTTGCCGGTACCTACAAGAAGTGGGCTATCGAGAACGGCAAGAAGTACTTCTCCGTTGCTTCCGGCGGCGGCACCGGCCGTACCCTGCACCCCGATAACGTGGCTGCAGGTCCCGCAAGCTACGGCCTGACCGACTCTCTGGGCCGCGTGCACGGTGATGCTCAGTTCGCTGGCTCTTCTTCTGTGCCCGCACACGTTGAGATGATGGGTCTGATCGGCATGGGCAACAACCCCATGGTCGGCGCTACCGTTGCCTGCGCTGTTGCTGCAGCTCAGGCCAACGCCTAAGTCTTTCCTAAGTTTCAGCGAGGGGGAGCTGCTTTCCGAATAAGCAGCTCCCCCTTTTTTGCTGATAGATATCCGAACACAAGCAACCCAAAATAAGAAGGATGAAACAATGAAAAAGAATCAGATCCGCAAGAGCGTGGCTGCACTGGCCATGGCGGCTGTTGTAAGCGTCAGCCTGCTGGGCTACGGCTGCGGCAGCAAGCCTGCCTCCTCCACCGCAGGCGTGTCCGGCGAGTTCACCGGCACCGCCAAGGGCATGGGCGGCGATGTTACCGTCACCCTGACCCTGACCGACGGCAAGATCACCGGCTGCACCGCCGAGGGCAAGGACGAGACCCCCGGCATCGGCACCATGGCTCTGGAGCAGCTGCCCGGCGCGATTGCCGAGAGCGGCAGCATTGCCGTGGACGGCGTGGCCACCGCAACCATCACCTCTGACGCCATCAAGGAAGCTGCTGCTGCCGCTCTGGTTGCAGCCGGCCTGAACGCTGATGACTACAAGACCGAGGTCAAGGCCGACACGACCAAGGCCGAGGACTCTACCATTGACGCAGACATTGCCATCGTGGGTGCAGGCGGTGCAGGTATGACTGCTGCCATCACTGCTGCTGCCGAGGGCAAGAGCGTGGTCATTCTGGAGAGCCAGCCCATGGTGGGCGGCAACTCCGTGCGCGCTACCGGCGGCATGAACGCCGGTGACACCGTGTATCAGGACGAGAACGAGTTCGGCGAGTCCGCAGGCGTGGAAAAGACCCTGAAGACCGCTGCCGAAAAGTACGCCGACAACGCTACCATCACCGCTCTGGCAAAGACCGTTTCTGAGCAGTGGGCAGCTTATCAGGCAGACCCCAAGGGCTACTTCGACTCTGTGGAGCTGATGGAGCTGGACACTATGATCGGTGGCAAGGGCATCAACGACCCCGCTCTGGTGGAGACCCTGTGCTCCAACAGCGCTGACGCCATCGACTGGCTGGACGAGCACGGCATCACCCTGCACAGCGTTTCCAGCTTCGGCGGCGCATCCGTCAAGCGTATCCACCGCCCCGTGGATGCTGAGGGCAAGACCGTTTCTGTGGGCTCCTACATGATCCCCCTGCTGCAGGAGAACTGCGACAAGGCCGGCGTGCAGACCCTGCTGAACACCACCGCTACCGAGCTGCTGACCGATGCAAACGGTGCCGTTGTGGGTGTGAAGGCTACCGGTTCCACCGGCGAGACCATCACTGTGAATGCCAAGGCTGTGGTGCTGACCACCGGCGGCTTCGGCGCAAATCTGGACATGGTCACCGAGTACAAGCCTGAGCTGAAGGGCTTTATGACCACCAACGCCGCAGGCGCACAGGGTCAGGGCATTGAGATGGCTACCGCTGTGGGCGCTGACACTGTGGACATGGATCAGATCCAGATCCACCCCACCGTGGAGGCTAACACCGCTGCTCTGATCACCGAGGGTCTGCGCGGCGACGGCGCTGTGCTGATCAACGCCGAGGGCAAGCGCTTCATCGACGAAGTGGGCACCCGTGACGTGGTTTCCGCTGCCGAGATCGCTCAGACCGGCAGCTACAGCTGGCTGGTGGTGGATCAGGCTATGGTCGATGCTTCCAGCGTCATTCAGGGCTACATCAAGAAGGGCTACACCGTGACCGGCCAGACCTACGAGGAGCTGGCAAAGGCTATGGGCGTGGACGAGGCTGCTTTTGCCGAGACCATGAAGACCTGGAACGGCTACGTTGCCGCCAAGAACGATCCCGACTTTGGCCGCACCAGCTTTGCAAAGGCTCTGGATACCGCTCCCTACTACGCCATCAAGGTCACCGCAGGTGTGCACCACACCATGGGCGGCCTGAAGATCAACACCAACACCGAGGTGCTGAAGGCTGACGGCTCTGTGATCCCCGGCCTGTTCGCAGCAGGTGAGGTGACTGGCGGCGTGCACGGCGCAAACCGTCTGGGCGGCAACGCTGTGGCCGACTTTACCGTCTTTGGCCGCATTGCCGGTGCAGCTGCCAGCAAGTACGCTGCATGAGCATAAAGCAAAAAAACTCTGACACCGCCGCCCCCAAGGGCAGCGCGTGGAAGAAAAATGTGATCTTTGCACTGGTGGTGCTGGCACTTGCCGCAGGTATTTTTCTTGCGGTGCGGGCGCAGCACCCCGCCAAGGGCAGCGGCTTACAGGCCGTTGTGGATTTCGGTGACGGCGTTACCGAGACTTTGCCCCTTGCGCAGGATCACGATTACCTGTACGAGGTAGGGGACTACATCGTGCACTTGCAGGTAAAGGATGGTGCCATCGCGTTTTTGGACAGTCAGTGCCCGGACCATGTCTGTGAGCAATTCGGATGGCTGGACAAGGACGGCGCATGGGCCGCCTGTGTGCCCGCAGGGGTGTATGTGGTGGTAGAGCCCACCGCAGACGCAGGGTAAAAAAAGAACAGATCAGCCGGGCCTTCGGGTCCGGCTGATTTTTTATCTGGGATCCTGAAAAGCCTGCGGGCTTTTCAGGATCCCTTTTTCACAGGTAGGAGAGCAGGGGAGAGGCGGTTCGGATCGTATTATAAAAGAAAACGCAGCTGCTCAGCGGCGCACAAAGAAAGCCGTTCTTTGTTAAAAAAGTCTGAAACTTTGTGGAAATGCCGTGAAACGAAAATTGGACGCTTGTTTATCGGGGCAAAATGCGCTACACTACAAATATGAGTTTCTGATGGACGTTTTTTATAAAAAACGCTTTGTCATAAAAGAACCTAGGAGGAACGGCAAGAATGATCTGGAACAAATCTAAACGGCCCGCCGACCAGCAGGACGCAGCGGCTGCACCGAAAAAAGGCGGCGCGGCGGCGTTTGCAAAAAAGAACTGGAAGTGGCTGGTACCGGTGGCGATCCTGGTGCTGGCCGGCGGCTGGTGGCTGCTGAAGCCCAAGAGCGCAAAGCCCGCCAACGTGGATACTTCCTATACGGAGGCCATGCCCGAGACCCGGGATGTCTCCAACACGCTCAGTGGCACCGGCACGCTGAAGCCCGCCAATACTTACAGCGTTAAATCGCTGGTGTCCGGCAAGGTGCTGACCGGCAGCTTTGAAGAGGGTGATATCGTGGAAGAGGGCACTGTGCTGTACACGGTGGATTCCTCCGACGCCACCACCAAGGTGGAGCAGGCAGCCATCACCTTACAGCAGGCGCAGCGCAGCTACGATAAGACCGCCGACCGCCAGTATGTTCGCGCCGAGGTGGCGGGCGTCGTCAGCAGCCTGAAGGTGAACAAGGGCGATGAGGTAAAGAGCGGTCAGGAAGTGGCCGTGGTGCGGGACAGCTCCAAGATGAATCTGGTGCTGGAGTTCCCGGCTGCGGATGCTGCCAACTTCTCGGTAGGGCAGACCGCCCAGGTGACGCTGGACGGTACCTTTGAGGTGCTGCCCGGCACTATTACCTCCGTGACTGGCACCGATGCCCTGAGCACCGGCAATCTGCTTACCCGCACCGTGACCATCTCGGTGTCCAACGCAGGCGGTCTGACCACGGCACAGGCCGCTACGGCTGCCATCAACGGGGTAAGCTCCATTGCAGCGGCAAACTTCCAGTATCAGGCCGAGCGCACCTTGACTGCGCTGGCTTCCGGCACCGTGACCGCTATCAATGTGCGGGAGGGTGGCAGCGTGAACAAGGACGACATCATCCTGACCCTCAACGGTGAGGACCTGACCGAGTCCATCCAGTCTGCCTCCGAGACCCTGCGCGGCGCGGAGCTGTCCATGCAGAACCTGCAGGACGCCATGGATAACTACACCATCACCTCACCCATCAGCGGCACCATCATCGAAAAGAATGCCAAGGTGGGCGATGCCCTGAGCACCGGCAGCGACCTGTGCACCATTTACGACCTGAGCTATCTGGAAATGACCATCAACGTGGATGAGCTGCAGGTCAGCAGCCTGAAGGTGGGGCAGACCGTGCAGGTGACCGCCGATGCCGTGAAGGATAAGACCTACGAAGGCACTGTGACCCGCGTTTCCATGAAGGGCGATACCAGCGGCGGCACCACAACCTACCCGGTGACGGTGCGCATTGATGAGACTGATGGTCTGCGCCCGGGCATGAACGCCAACGCAGAAATCGTGGTGGCGCAGGCCAAAAACGCGCTCACGGTGCCTAACGCCGCCATCGTGCGGGGCAATTATGTGCTGGTGCGGCAGGATTCGCCCAGTGCTGTGAACGCCGATGACTCCATGAGCGCACCGGAGGGCTATGTGTACGTCAAGGTCAAGACCGGTGTCAGCGATGACAACTATACGCAGGTGACCAGCGGCCTGTCCGAGAGCGATACCATCGCTTACGACCCCAGTTCCGTGAGCAGCGACAGCTACTATGACGACGGCGGCTATGACTACTCTGACGGCGAAGTAATCGGCGGTGCCGAAAATGCCGCAGACCTCACTGAGGGCGGCGAGGAGACGCTGCCGGAGGAAACGGAAAACGGTGAAGCCCCCGCAGCAGACGGCAACGAGCCGGCAGACGGCATCGACCCCGCCGAGGCCGGCGCAGTCGTGGTGGATTGACGCAGGAGGGATGAATGAGCGCTCTGATCGAGTTTGATGCGGTGTGCAAATATTACCAGATGGGCGATACCACGGTAAAGGCTGCCGACCACATCACCATGAAAATCGAAAAAGGCGAGTTCGTGGCCATCGTGGGCCAGTCCGGCTCGGGCAAATCCACCTGCATGAACATCATCGGCTGTCTGGATGTGCCCACCCATGGCACCTACCGGCTCAACGGCCGGGATGTGGGCAAGATGAACCGCAACGAGCTGGCCGCCATCCGCAACGAGATGCTGGGCTTTATCTTCCAGCAATACAATCTGCTGCCCAGGCTGAACCTGATGGAAAACGTGGAGGTGCCGCTGGTGTATGCGGGCATCTCCCGCGCCGACCGCCACATCCGCGCCCGGGAGGTGCTGGAGCAGGTGGGGCTTGGCGATAAGCTGAAAAACCGCCCCAACCAGCTTTCCGGCGGCCAGCAGCAGCGTGTGTCCATTGCGCGGGCACTGGTGCGCAACCCGCCGGTCATTCTGGCGGACGAGCCCACCGGCGCGCTGGACTCCCATACCGGCCGCGAGGTGCTGGGGCTTTTGCAGCAGCTGCACAAGCAGGGACACACCGTGGTGCTGATCACCCACGACAACTCTATTGCCGTGCAGGCCGACCGCATCATCCGGCTGGAGGACGGTCAGGTGGTGTATGACGGCGACTCCCACGCACCGGAGGCCATGGTGCAGCCTACTTTGCTGCCCGAAACGCCGGAAAAGGAGGAACAGGCATGATCTTTGAAACCTTCCGGCAGGCCATCCAGAACGTGTGGAGCAACAAGCTGCGCACCTTTCTGACCATGCTGGGCATCATCATCGGCGTGATGGCGGTCATCGTCATCGTAGGTCTGGGCAACGGCATGACCAAAAGTATGCGGGACAGCTTTTCCGCACTGGGCACTAACACCCTGAGCATTCAGGTGTGGGGCTACGGCTCCCGCTCAGTGTCGGTGGAGGAGATGTATGACATCTGCCAGCGGCATTCCGACCTGATCAAGGCGGTGTCGCCCCAGATCGAGTTCAGCGGCAACGCCAGCGGCACGCTGAAGATCGGCACCACCAGCTACCGCTGGTCCAATATAAGCGGCGTGGACGAAAGCTACACCGAAATGAAAAACTACCAGCTCGCGCAGGGACGCGGCCTGCAATACATGGATATGCAGGACAACAAGCAGGTCTGCATCATTGGCGATTACCTGAACCGGGTGGCCTTTGGCGGCAACGGTGTGGGACAGACGCTCAAGATCGGTGCTAACAAGTTCCGCATCGTAGGCGTGCTGGCACCCAAGGTCAGCGACCCCACCATGCAGCAGGGCAGTGATGATGACTGCGTTTACCTGCCCTATACCACCGTGATGCGGCTCTCCAGCCAGAGCTCGGTCAACAACTATACGGCGGTGATGACCGACGAAAACTTTGCCAACGAGGCCAAGACCACGATGGAAGAGGAACTGATGTCGATCCTCAAGACCGAAAACGGCTACTATGTGTACAGCGCCAGCGAGTGGCTGGAGGAAATGAACAAGATGATCAACATGGTCATCGTGATACTTACCGGTATTGCCAGCATTTCGCTGCTGGTGGGCGGCATCGGCATTATGAATATCATGCTGGTGTCGGTTACTGAGCGCACCCGCGAGATCGGCATCCGCAAGGCGCTGGGCGCAAAGGAGCGCACCATTCTGGCGCAGTTCGTGGTGGAAGCGGCCACCACCTCCGCGCTGGGCGGCGTTTTAGGCATTGCGCTGGGCTATGCGGTGTCCATGGCTGCCAACAAGGTGTTGCCCATGTTCATGACCGATACCACCGTTACGGTAAGCCCCTCCTTCAACTCCATTGTGGTGGCCTTTGGCATCTCGGTGGGCATCGGCGTGCTGTTCGGCTACCTGCCGGCACGGCGCGCAGCCCGGCTGAACCCCATTGAAGCATTGCGCTACGATTGATCGCGGCGGCGTGATAAACAAAGAACAAGAGGTACGACCAATGAAAAAACGGATTCTCGCATTTCTGCTGGCGGTCAGCATTGCGGTGTCGGTGCTGGTGCTGCCGGTCTCGGCGGCCAGCATCAACAACACGGCCCTGCAGACGGCTATTACTCTGGGCGCTGTGCCCACCGGTCAGGAGCTTAGCGCCAACATTACCCGCGGCGCTTTTGCCAAAATGCTGGTGTCCTTTTCCACTTACCGGGAGAGCGTGGACGCGCAGGGCACGGTGGGCACCCTGTACCGGGATGTGCCCGGCAGCTCCCAGTGGGCACCCTACATCCGCATTGCAGTGCAGCAGGGCTGGATGAACGGCTACACCGATGGCTCCTTCCGCCCGGACAACACCGTTACGCTGGAGGAAGCCTGTGCAGCGGTGCTAAAGATGCTGAGCTATAAGACCACCGACCTGACCGGCTCCTTCCCGCAGGCACAGCTGAACAAGGCCCAGCAGATCGGTCTGCGGGACCAGCTGACTTGCACACAGGGACAGGCTATGACCTACGAGCAGTGCACCCTGCTGCTGTACAACGCCCTGCGCGCAAACACCGCCAGCGGCAGCGCCTATGGCAGCGCGCTGGGCTTTACGGTGTCCAACGGTCAGGTGGATACCTCCTCGGTGCTGCTCAAGAGCCGCAAGGGCCCCTTTGTGGCAGAGGAGGGCACCCAGCTGCCCTTTACGCCGGTGAGCGTCTACCGCAACGATAAGGCCTCTGCCTCGGCAGAGCTGAACAAGTACGACGTGTACTATTACAGCGAGAGCCTGCAGACGGTGTGGATTTATACCCGCCGCGCCGCAGGCCGCATTACCGCGGTATCGCCCAGTGCCAGCGCACCTACCGCACTGACCGTGGCGGGCAGCAATTACACGCTGGGCAGCTCTGCCGTGGCGTCCAAGATCTCCTCCCTGAACGGCGGCGGCGTAGGCGAGGTGGTCACCCTGCTGCTGGGCATGGACAACGAGGTAGCCGATGTGATCACCGGCGCAGAAGCCGATAGCGTGTTCTACGGCGTGGTGCAGACCGCCTCCCGCAGCCTTGTAGAGGATAACGGCGCAGACGTGCTGCAAAAGATCTCGGTGATGTGCACCGATGGCATCACCCGCACCGTGAACATCGACAAAAGCCTGAACTACCCCACCGGCTGGCTGGTGGAGATCAGCGTGACTCCCGAGGGAGAACGGGTGACCGCCATCGAGTCCAAATCGGTCAGCGGCACCATCAACGACACCGCCACCGCGCTGGGGAACTATGCTCTGGCCGATGACGTACAAATTCTGGATACGACATCGGAGGGGTTGGCTGGGACAGTTCGTCCCAGCCGAATAGCGGGGACAAAGCTGAACGACCTGACTGTGCGCTATTATACGCTGAATGAGCAGGGGCAGATCGACCGCCTGATTTTAAATGATGTCACCGGCGATTTGTGGAAATACGGCGTGCTGGACGATGTGAAGAATCTTGCCATCAATGCAGGCTCCATTCTGGGCGGTCTGACCGGCGGCTCCGGTGGGAGCGGGGACAGCTCCTCCGGCAGTGGTTCCTCCGGGGGCAGCTCTTCCGGCTCCGGCAGCGGCTCCACCGGAGGCAGTTCTTCCGGTTCCGGCTCTACCGGCGGCACAACCAACACCACCACGGTGGTGGATGATCTGCGCAGTGTGCTGGTGCCCACCACTAGCGAGATCCTGTGGGGCGTCATTGACGGCTCGCTGCTGAGCACGGTCTGGAACCGCATTACCAGCAGTTCCGGCTCACTGCTGAGCATCGGCCTCAAGCAGCTGGCCAAAATCACGGGCCAGCCCATGAGCACCATCCTCAACTTTGTGGGCGGCGGCGCTACTTACATCTGCTACGTCAACGGCAGTCAGGCCAGCTTTTCCACCTCCATCAAGTACCCGGTGCTGGCGGGCGGTCTGGCAGTGCGGCAGAACGTGAACGGCACGGTAAAGGCTATGATCCAGCTGATGCCCATGAAGATCGACAAGGTGGGCGCAGCCTCGGTGATGAGCAACGGCACCCGCTACGAAACGGCTGACGACATGCAGGTGTACCTGTGGTACAAGGGGCAGTATTACGCCACCAAGCTTTCGGAGGTGAACTCCGAGGGCTACTACCTGACCGGCTGGTACGATAACTTTGGCTGCGCAGCAGGCAAGCGCGTGCGGGTGATTGTGGCAGTCAAAAAGGACTGATGGACTACTATGACCCCCGGCGTAGGGCGCTGCGGGCGGTGCGGCAGCTGCTCTACCCGCGCGAGTGCCCCTTCTGCGGCCGGGTGCTGGGGGATGTACGGGATTGCCCGGACTGTGCAGAGCAGCTGGAAACGCTGCGCCGCAAGCCGGGCATCCGGCTGGACCCGGCGCAGCACTATATTGGCAATCTGGTCGGTGCGGCTGCGCCCTACCGTTACAGCGGCTGTGTGCGGCGCGGCATCCTGAACGCAAAGTATCAGGGCAAGCCGTGGCGTGCTGTGGAGATGGGCAACCGTCTGGTGCAGCTGGCCTTTGGCGGGGAACTGACCGTGCAGTACGGTGAGCTGCTCCCGCAGCCGGTGCCGTGGGCAGCCATCGGGTACGATCTGATCGTGCCGGTGCCGGCCTCCGGCACAAGGCGCGGCTACAACGTGCCGGAACTGATGGCGCTGCCGCTGGCAAAAGCCATGGAGGTGCCGCTGGCACCGCAGGCACTGGAGCGCACCCGGGCAAAACGGCATCAGGCCGGTCTGCCGCTGGAGCAGCGTATGGCCAACGTAGCAGGCGCTTTCCGGGCGGCACAGCCGCAGCAGCTGGAGGGCAAGCGCATCCTGTTGGTGGATGACGTCATCACCACCGGCACAACGGTTGCTGCCTGCGCGCAGGCGCTGCTCCATGCCGGGGCAGACAGCGTGTTCGCGCTGGCCTTTGCCACGGTGGAGTTTGGCGCACCGCCGGACGACACCACCCCGATCTGCGAGGATGACGAGGAAGAAGCATACAGCGATTTTTGAAAATAACGTTCTTTCGCGCATCCTTTCCGCAGGCAAAAAGCGGGACAGTAAAATGTAAAAACTGCATCAGAAATTTGGAAAAAGCGCTTGACAAAACGGGCAAAGTCGGGTATACTAATCAAGCTGTGAGCGACAAACGCAAACAGATATCCGGGTGTAGCGCAGTTTTGGTAGCGCGCTTGAATGGGGTTCAAGAGGCCGTGAGTTCGATTCTCGCCACTCGGACCAAACGAAAATAATCCGAACTTGTTTCCGATAGGAGATGGGTTCGGATTATTTGTTTTCTGCGGAAAACAGACTTGCATTTATCAAAAAATAACCGAACCTTGCGGCTGCTGATGGAATTTGCCGCAGAGTTCAGGCGAATCCTGTAAGGAGGGTCATAGTATGAATACCACATTGCGGCGGGATGCGGATGAAATCATCCATTCCAGCATTCAGGCGGTGCTGCCGGATAAGGCCGTGTGCCGCGCGCTGGAAAACTTTCAGCCCGGGGGCGGCAGGGTGCTGCTGGTGGCGGCGGGCAAGGCCGCATGGCAGATGGCGCACGCCGCCGTGCAGGCATTGGGGCACGTGGACGGCGGCGTGGTGGTGACCAAATACGGCCATGTGAAGGGCGAAATCCCCGGCATAAGCTGTTATGAGGCGGGCCACCCCGTGCCGGATGCCAACAGCTTTGCAGCCACCCAAAAAGCTTTGGCGCTGGTGCAGGGGCTGACCGCAGAGGACACGGTGCTGTTTCTGCTTTCCGGCGGCGGCAGCGCCCTGTTTGAGAAGCCGCTTGTCCCCGGCGGGGAATTGCAGGACATCACCAACCAGCTCCTTGCCAGCGGAGCGGATATCGTGGAGATGAACACCATCCGCAAGCGATTGTCCGCAGTCAAGGGCGGGCGGTTCGCACAGCACTGCGCACCCGCAAGGGTGTTCAGCATCGTGCTCAGCGATATTCTGGGCGACCCGCTGGATATGATCGCCAGCGGCCCGGCGGTGCCGGATGGCTCCACCTGTGCACAAGCGCTTGCCATTGCGGAGAAATACCACCTGAACCTGTCGGAACAGGCGAAGGCGCTGCTGGCGCAGGAAACACCGAAAGCTCTTGATAACGTGACCACCCATATCACCGGCAGCATCCGGGAGCTGTGCGCTGCCGCCGCCGAAGCCTGCCGGAAGCTGGGCTATGCGCCCATCCTCCTCACCGACCGGCTCTGCTGCGAGGCGCGGGAGGCAGGCAGCTTTCTGGGAACCATCGCCTGCACCCATGCGGGGCAGGGGAAAAAGCTGGCCTTTATCGCAGGCGGCGAAACAGTGGTGCACCTGACCGGCAAGGGACTGGGCGGGCGCAATCAGGAACTGGCGCTTGCGTCTGCTCCGGCGCTGGCCGGACAAAACGCGGCGGTGTTCTCGGTGGGCAGTGACGGCACCGATGGCCCCACCGATGCCGCCGGCGGCTATGCGGACGGCGACACCGCCGCGGCACTGGCTGCGGCGGACTGGAAGGTGTTCGACACCCTGCAAAACAACGATGCCTACCACGCCTTGCAGGCAGTGAATGGGCTTATTATCACAGGCGCTACCGGTACCAATGTCAATGATGTTGCCGTGGTGCTGATTGGGGGAGAAGCGCAGACAGACGCCTGAAACTCTGTCCGTCCGGCGCACCCATAACCTTTACCCCGCTTTGCCCGCAGTGTCCGGGCAGGCGGGGATTTTTTGTTGGAAGTCCTTGACAGACTTTGTTTAAAGTGATATGATTTTGATATCAGAAAGAAACACTTCCGACCCTGATAAGGAGGGACTTGTTATGGAAGAGAAAATTTTGAATACCCGCAAAAACGGTATGGCTATGCTGCTGCTCACGTTGCTGGGCTATGTGGTGTCCATTGCCCTGTTCATTTTCTGTATCACGCTGCTCAATGCAGATCGGCCGCACCGGCTGTTTCTGGGCATTCCGTTGCTGATTTTGTCCATTGCCTATTGGATCGCAGGCATCTTCCTGTTCTGCGGCCTCAAGGTGCTAAAGCCGCAGGAGGCGCTGGTGCTCACCCTGTTTGGCGATTACATCGGCACGCTGAAGGGACAGGGCTTTTACTGGGTGAACCCCTTCTGCACCGCCGTCAACCCCGCCGCCGGTACCCGCCTGAGCCAGAGCGGAGACGTGAACAGCAAGGAAAACAGCGTGGCTGCGCTGTTTGGCAATAATGGCCAGAATGCTCAGATGAGCGTCGAGTCCATGAGCAAAAAGATCTCCCTCAAGATGATGACCCTGAACAACTCCCGCCAGAAGATCAACGATTGTCTGGGCAACCCGGTGGAGATCGGCATTGCGGTCATCTGGCGCGTGACCGACACCGCCAAGGCTGTGTTCAACGTGGATAACTATAAGGAATACCTCTCCCTGCAGTGCGACAGCGCCCTGCGCAACGTGGTGCGGGTGTACCCCTACGATGTTGCCCCCAACGTGGATACCACCGGCGATGGCGTAGCCGACGAGGGCAGTCTGCGCGGCTCCTCTGAGGTGGTAGCCGCCCGCATCCGGGACGAGATCCAGAAGAACGTGGCCGAGGCCGGCATCGAGGTGGTGGAGGCCCGCATCACCTATCTGGCCTATGCACCGGAGATCGCAGCGGTCATGCTGCAGCGCCAGCAGGCCAGTGCCATCATTGACGCCCGCAAGATGATCGTGGACGGCGCTGTGGGCATGGTGGAAATGGCGCTGGATCGTCTGAATGAGAACAAGGTAGTGGAGTTGGACGATGAGCGCAAGGCGGCAATGGTGTCCAATCTGCTGGTGGTGCTGTGCGGCAACCGTGATGCCCAGCCCATCGTGAACAGCGGCAGCCTGTACTGATGGCCGAGCCGAAAAAGCAGGTGCCCCTGCGCCTGAACGCCAAGCTGTACGATGCCCTTGCCGCTTGGGCAGAGGATGACTTCCGCTCGGTGAACGGACAGATCGAATGTCTGCTTACCGAGTGCGTGCGTCAGCGCAAAAAGAACGGGAAATATGTCTCCGACCAGCTGGACGTCCCGCCGGAACTGGATCTCCATTAAGACACCCGCGGTAAACGTAAATTATGAAATAAGGCCGCTGCACAAAACCGGTGCGGCGGCCTGTTGTTTGTCAGGGAAAGGCGGTGCTTTCCGGCGGGAAAGGGAACAAATAAAGGCCAATTTGATAGTTCAGTTGATCGTACAATGCTCCGGTATTTCGTCGGAAAAAGCGACCAAAGTCGCAAAAAAGTCTTGAAGATATAGGAGAAGATGGACAAATATCTGGGCGAAAACGTTTCTTTTTTGGATTTTTCCAGAGAATAACTTGCCTAAAAGTTTGCGGCGTGCTAAACTAACAGCGGGGAATTGTTTTGCGTAAGCAGACAGGGGGTGAAGCTATGAAAATACTGGTCGTGGATGACGGTCAGCTTGCGATCAATTCGCTGATCCGTATCCTGTGCCGTGTGGCACCGGACTGTGATTATATCAGCGCCATGACGACTGACGATGCCCTGACGTGGATGCGGCAGGGCCCGATGGATGCTGCCTTTTTGAACCTGGAAATGCCGGGCATGAACGGCCTTGCCCTTGCCCGTATGATCCAGAAATTGCAGCCCCGCTGCAATATCATCGTGGTCACCGAGCACCCGGAGTATGCACTGGAAGCATTGCAGATCTTCGTCAGCGGCTTTCTGCTCAAGCCCGCCAACGAGGCCGATGTGCGCAATGTGCTGGAAAACCTGCGCTACCCGCCGGAAACGGCGCCTGTGGGCATCAAGATCCAGTGCTTCGGCAACTTCGAGATCTTTGTGGGCGGGCGTCCGCTCTCCTTCAAGCGCAGCAAGAGCAAGGAGCTGCTGGCCTACCTTGTGGACCGCAATGGTGCCACCTGTACCAACGGCGAGATGCTGGCTGTTTTGTGGGAGGATAAGCCCGATACTGCTTCGCTGCACAGCCACCTGCGCAACCTGATCTTTGACCTCAGCCACACGCTGGAGGACGCAGGGGTCAACGGGCTGCTGGTACGCGGCCGCAGCACCTTGGCGCTGGATACCAGCAAGGTAGACTGCGATTATTATAACTTCCTGCGGGGAGACCGCTCGGCGTTCAATTCCTATCGGGGCGAGTATATGACCCAGTATTCCTGGGCAGAGGTCACCCGTTCGGCGCTGCGCCAGCAGGCCGCAGCTACGCCCAGAAGCGGGTCGATCCCAAGCTATTACGTCCCGCCCACGGGCTTTTAAAACTGCATAAAACACCAAAGGCTGCTGTGCAAACGATGCGCAGCAGCCTTTTCGATTTTTATAGGTTTGAAAATGGGGTAACAGAACGCCCGCAGGTGTTCTGTTACCCCAAAATAAATTGCTTAAAATCGCTCCAATTCCAGCAAATATTCCTTGATGTCCAGCCCCTCGGCGTAGCCGGTCAGGCTGCCGTCTGCCCCGATGACCCGGTGGCAGGGCACCACGATGCACAGCGGGTTGCGGTGGCAGGCGCTGCCCACAGCGCGGCTTGCCTTGGGCTTGCCCAGCGCCGCCGCCAGCTGGCCGTAGGTGCGCACCTCCCCGTAGGGGATTTTGCGCAGCTGCGCCCATACCGCCTGCTGAAAGGGCGTGCCCTTTGCCGCCAGCGGCAGGTCAAACTCCCGGCGCACCCCGGCAAAATATTCGTTCAGCTGCTCCTCGGCTTCTTGTAACAGGGGGGTCTCCACCACCCTGCGGGGCAGCGGCTCCAGCTCCGGTGCGCCGTCCGGGCAGAAATGTACCCCGCACAGCGCATCGTTCTCCTCCTCTAAACAGATGGCTCCAAGGATGCTGTTGATGTACCAGACGTTCAAAACCGGCCTCTTCCTTTCCTGCAAGAATGTGCTATACTGGTACTATCTTAACACAAAAATTTCCGTGAGGAAAGGGGCGTTTCAACTATGGTCAAGGCACTGGAAGACATTATTGCAAAAAGCAGCAGCATCGTCTTTTTCGGCGGCGCGGGCGTTTCTACGGAGAGCGGCATCCCGGATTTCCGCAGCGTGGACGGGCTGTACCACCAGAAATACGACTACCCGCCCGAAACCATCCTCAGCCATACCTTCTGGGAGGAAAACCCGGAAGAGTTCTACCGTTTTTACCGCGACAAACTGATCGTAAAGGGCGCAAAGCCTAACGCTGCCCATCTGCGGCTGGCAAAGCTGGAACAGCAGGGCAAGCTGCGGGCGGTGGTAACCCAGAACATCGATGGTCTGCATCAGGCGGCGGGCAGCAAAACCGTGTACGAGCTGCACGGCAGCACCCTGCGCAACTACTGCACCCGCTGCGGCAAGTTCTACGATGTGGATTTCATCGCAAACAGCACCGGCGTGCCCCGCTGTACCGAGTGCGGCGGCATCGTAAAGCCGGACGTGGTGCTTTACGAGGAGGGCTTGGACGAGGAGGTGCTGTCCGGCGCAGTGGATGCCATCCGCCATGCCGATACCCTTATCATCGGCGGCACCAGTCTGGTGGTGTACCCTGCCGCCGGGCTCATCCGCTACTTCCGGGGTGACAACTTGGTGGTCATCAATATGCAGCCCACCGGAGCGGATGCCTCTGCCGACCTGTGCATTGCAAAGCCCATTGGGCAGGTGCTGAGCGAGGACGTTTCGCTGGACTGATTTTTGCGCTGTAAGGCGCGCTGTTTCGCGCCGGTTTGCACGCAGTTTTCCGTATGCTGATGGAAAGAACATCAGAACGGAGGAACTGCAAATGATCCAAGTATGCGACCCGCCGCGTCAGCGGCAGGTGCGGCGGCTTTCCGCCGAAGAATTTTTTACATTGGTGCGCTGCGGCGGGGCGGGGTTTTACCGTCCCTGCTCCGAGGTGCTGCGGATGCTGACCGCAGGCGAGGCGTGGGGTACATCCGGGGCGGCGCTGCTGGTGCTGCCCCTTACCGCCGATACCGCCGCAGCGGCGGCACTGCGCAGCTGGCTGGGACGCAGACAGCTGGAAGGCGGCTGCCTGCTCACCCCGCCGGTGTGCACCGGCACGGAGCTGCCCGCCCGGCTGGTGGAAACTGCCGCAGCCCGGGCAGACCGGCTGCGCCGCAAGGGCACGGCATGGGCGGTAGTGGAGTGCACCGAAACCGCGGCGGCACTGTTGCCGCTATATTTTCGGCAGGGCTTCGGGCTGCGGGCGCTGCGCCCGCTGGAAAGCCTTGCGCCCTGCTTTTTGCTGTGCACCGGCTGCGTGCCCGCCCGCACCGCGCCGGTGTGGGTGCCGCTGGAAGATAGGGTGCAGCTGGCGCTGCTGCTGGCAAAGGGCTATGCCGCGCTGGATAGCCGCCCCTACGGCGGCAGTCTTGCGCTGGCGCTTTATCCGCTGAAGGAAACGGAATAACGTAAACCAGAGAGGGAATGAGAAATTATGAAGGCAGTGATTCTGGAAAGCTATGTGATGGAAGAAGGGGACTTGGACTGGTCCGGGATAAAGGCACTGGTGCCGGACACCACCAGCTATGTGCGCACCGACTATGCCGACATTGCACCCCGCATTGGGGATGCAGAGCTGGTGCTCATCAACAAGTGCCGCATTGACGAGGCGGTGCTGGCGCAGTGTCCGAACCTTAAATGGGTGGGCATCATCGCCACCGGCACGGATAATATCGACCTTGACGCCTGTCGCCGCCATGGGGTGGCAGTAGCCAACGTGCCGGGCTATTCTACTTACAGTGTGGCGCAGATGACCTTTAGTCTGCTGCTGGCCATCTGCCAGTGCGCCCAGCGGTACGACCGGGCGGTAAAGGCCGGGTACTGGCAGCTGGACATCCCGGCAGAGTACGGCCTGCTGCCGCAGGTGGAGCTGCTGGGCAAGACCTTTGGCATCTACGGCTACGGCAGCATTGGCCGACAGACCGCCCGCATTGCAAAGGCCTTTGGCATGGAGGTGCTGGTGTGCACCCGCACGGTGCGCCCGGAGTACGACGCCGATGGGGTGGAGTTCGTGGACTTTGACACGCTGCTTGCCCGTAGCGATGTGCTTAGCCTGCACTGCCCGGCAACCCCAGCAACCCGCGGGCTGATGAGCCGGGAAGCCCTTGCCAAAATGAAGCCCGGTGCCATTCTGCTGAACACTGCCCGGGGCGCACTGGTGGACGAAGAAGCCGTAGCGGATGCACTGGAAAGCGGAAAGCTTGCCTTTTATGGCGCTGATGCCTTTGCCGCCGAGCCGCTGCCGCCCCAAAGCCGGCTGCGCAGTCTGCCGGGTGCGGTGCTTACCCCGCATATCGCGTGGACTACCAAGGAAGCCTTGCAGCGGCTGATGGACATCACCACCGGCAACCTGCGCAGCTTTCTGGCCGGGAAAGGCGAGAATATCGTCAACCCTTGATTTTGGCAGGGCACTGTACTATACTGTTCCATGGTTTCAGGCTCTCCCGGCAAAGGAACGGCCGTAAAATAACGTATGCACAGGAGCATCCGGCAGCTCTGCCGCTGCTCCGAGGGAGGTAAAAATGAGCTACGCCATCGTATTCAGCAGCAAAACCGGCAACACCGCACTGCTGGCACAGACCCTGCAGGAGCAGCTGCCGCAGGCAGACTGCTGCTATTTCGGCGCACCGGATGCTGCCGCGCTGGCAGCAGACACCCTGTATGTGGGCTTCTGGACGGATAAGGGCAAAGCCGATGCCGACACGCTGGATTTTTTGCAGCAGCTGCGCGGCAAGCGGGTATTCCTGTTCGGCACCGCAGGCTTTGGCGGCAGTGCGCCTTACTTTGAAAAGATTCTTGCCGCCACCCGGCAGGCGCTGGACGGGAGCAATACCGTCATCGGCAGCTTTATGTGTCAGGGCAAAATGCCCATGTCCGTCCGGCAGCGGTACGAGGCTATGAAGGCAAAGCCTGTACACATCCCCAATCTGGACGCCCTGATCGAAAACTTCGATAAGGCGCTCTCCCACCCGGATGCAGCAGATCTGGAACAGCTGAAGCAGGCTGTAAAATAAGATTTTCCGTAAAAAAGGTTCCGAAACGCCTGTGAGCGTCTCGGAACCTTTTTTATATAAACGGAAAACTAGTCAATGGTGGTTTTGGTGCGTCCGATGCCGATGACGGCGGTGGAGATCTTTTTCCAGCTGTCGCAGCCGCACACGCCGTCCACCCGCAGACTGGTGCGCTTCTGGTAACCGCGCAGAGCCTGCTCGGTGCGGGCACCAAAGATGCCGTCGATGCGGCTGCCGGTCTGGTAGCCAAGGGTGGAAAGCGCATCCTGCAAAACCATGACATAGCAGCCCCGGCTGCCCCGGCGCAGGGTGGGGTAGCCTGCGGTGGTACCGCTGCAGGCCGGGGTACCGTAGCGGCGGTCAAAGTGCACCCATGTGGGGGTCTGGCTCAGCGGTTCCACATACCCCCACGCGCCGGTAGCGCGGGCGGCGTTGTAAATGGCGGTGCGCTGGCGCTGGTCAAGGCTTTGCCCCACATCGAACGCTACCCCGGCGTAGTGCTGGCTGCGGGTGCCGTGCCCGCCCTCCCAGATGCGGCGGAAGGCGTACCCCACCGGGATGCCCCTGCCGTATTTGCGGCGGGTCAGGTTCCACGCCTCCATGGCGGCAATGGTGGTCCACAGGGTAGGACTGGCCGATTTGCCCCGGAACTCCCGCAGCCGCAGGGTGGTCAGGGTGCTGTAAGGCATGGGGTCGTTCTCGTTCAGGTTTGCGTAGGTGTACACCTTGTTTTCGTAGGCGTCATAGATCAAAAGGCGTGCCATCCCTCATTCCTCCTTCTCGCAGCCGCAGGGGTCGGTGCACTGGGCTTGCAAAGCGTGCCATGTTTCCCGGTACACGATGCCGTTTACCGGCTGCAGCCCCGCCTGCTGCTGAAAAGCCCGCACGGCGGCGGC
>Ga0129312_1000482_pt1 | contig 33855 bp, 32 predicted proteins | sample O827metagenome_FD_94434 | JGI IMG/M metagenome (GOLD analysis project Ga0129312, IMG submission 94434) | Orangutan group fecal microbial communities from Wisconsin, USA - O827 metagenome | ecosystem: Host-associated > Mammals > Digestive system > Large intestine > Fecal | place: USA: Wisconsin... | reverse complement strand
GTGTGAATTACTTTTGTTTGGAATTGTTTACCGTGTTTTTCCAACACGAAAATAGGTTCCGTTACAAGTTCTTTCGATATTGTTCAATTTTCAAGGTCCTGTGCGCCGCAGCCTTGCGGCTGACGACTCGATTATTTTACCACAGAAGTGGTTTTTTGTCAAGCACTTTTTTGAGAAGCTTTTGAACTTTTCTGAACTTGGAGCGCTTCGTACATCTCAGTGTCAACTGGTGTTTTTTCAGCGTCTATTGGTTCTTTTCAAGGGCTTCCTGCTGAGCTTTCAGAAGTCATTCTTTTGTCTCAGCGCTTGGCGCTCACATATAGTACCATACCGCAACTACTTTTGCAAGCCTTTTTTACATTTTTTTCGCCTTTTTTTGCGCTTTGTATACATCATCCAGTTTTTTGCTCAGTTTCAGGGGATGTTTTGACCTTTCTTCCACCATTTCTGCGCAAAAACAGCCGCCGCACAAAAGTGCAGCGGCTGTTGCCTTGGGATTCAGTTCTTTTCTTCCTGCTTCATCTCCCGCAGGGTCAGCCAGACAGCCGCCGCCAGCATCGGCAGCGCAGCGATCAGTCCAATGGGCATGGGGCCCAGTACATTATAATAAGCATCTGCCGGGGTGACCAGCACCTGCGGCAGCGCCGCAATGGCGTTGAACGCTCCATGCGCAATGGCGGGCACCCAGATGCACTCCGTTTTCTCGTAGAGGATATCCAACAGGGTGTTGAGGGCAAAGCAGACCACGCACCACACTACCAGACCCAACAGGGGTGCGCCCAGATAGTTGATGCCGTACTCGTAGCCCACTAGCAGCATCAGCGGCCAGTGCCAGATGCCCCACACAACGCCACCCAACAGACGGCCATTCAGTAGGCCGAACCGCTCCTTCAGGCGGGGCATCATGTAGCCGCGCCAGCCGACCTCCTCGCCCAGCGCGGGGAACATATTGATGGCTGGGGCAAGGAGCACCGCAAACAGCCCGTTTTGCAGCAGATAGCTGAGGGTAGAGACCCCCAGCTCGCTGCGCAGGGTCTGGGCGTCCATCTCGCCGCCGTAGGCGGCTACCAGCCAGCTGCCGGAAAAGTCCAGACGGGAGGGAAACACCGCAAAATACAGCACCGCACCCAGCAGGGTGAGCACCGCCGGGCCGAACCATGCCGCCAGCCAGAACCGACGCTTGCCCTGCACCTTCCAGCCGATACCGGTGGGCTGGCGCAGAAAAGCTTTTTGCACCAGCAGAACCGCCAGCAGCGGGCAGAACATGGTAACGATGAGCGCCAGCTGATACAGCACCGCATTATTCTGCTGCAAAAGAGCCATGCAGCCGCCCACCTGACACAGCCACGCCATGCCGAAGGCGAGCAGGAAGTACAGGCCAAAGCCCTGTTTTTCTTTTACTGTCATACAAACTTCACCGCCGTTCCGTAAGCAATGACCTCTGCCGCGCCCTGCATGACGCTGGCGGAGGCGTACCGCATCCCTACAATAGCATCTGCGCCAAGGCCTTCGGCGTCCTTGACCATGCGTCCGGTGGCAATCTGCCGCGCCTCGGTGAGCATCTCGGCGTAGTCGGTCACCTCGCCGCCCACAAGGGTGCGAAAGCCGGCCATCACGTCGTGGCCAAGGTTGCGGCTCTGCACCGTGCTGCCACGCACCACGCCCAGTGCCTCCAGCTTTTTACCCGGGATCTCGTTAATAGTTACGATAAGCATCTTCTTCTCCCTTTCCGATCTCTTCGATCCGATCCAGCAGCACCTTCAGGGTGCCCACGATGCAGCCCGCCGGGATGCCGAACATCACCACCAGCAGCGGCAGCGGCGGGGCATCCTGCGGGTCGGTGTAAACTGCCCAGCCCATGGTGGCCATTACAAAGGCCATCATGGCCACAAAAAGGGCAGCACCAATGCAGGCGCCCCGGATGCGGCGGGTCTTTTGGTCGGTACGTTCAATGTTCACAAAAGTCACTCCCTGTTCTTCCCGTGCGGTCAGGCGCGCCAGCGTCTGTTCCACATCCAGTTGTTCCAGAGGGCCGTTCTCCTGTTGCAGCAGCGTGCAGAAGCCGATAGCCTCCTCCAGATCGGCGCGGCGGCTGCGCAGACGTTCCAGCTGCTGGCTCATGCCCTCGGCCAGCGTGCACTGCCCTTCCAGCATCTCCCGGATCTCTGCCAGCGGCACGTCCAGCTTGCGCAGCAGTTTGATGCGGCGCAGGCGCTCCACGTCCGCCTGCGAGTAGCTGCGGTAGCCGTTGCCCGGCTCCCGGCTGGGGCTGATAAGCCCCTCCTCCTCGTAAAAGCGGATGTTCTTTTTGGTCACGCCGACGGCGGCTTCCACTTCGTTGATCTTCATGGGTCACGACCCCCTCCTTACGGGAGTATTCTACACCTTCCACAAAGGGGAAGGTCAAGCCTTTTTGCAAAAAGAGCCGCCGCACAAGGTCGTACAGCAGCTCCTTCCTTTAAAAATAGCACTTGATCTGGAAACGGTCGGCGTTGTCCTGCTTTTTCTCCACCACGATATGCTCGTGGTTGAAGTCGAAGTGCACCGGGGTGCACAGGTCGGTATTGCGGGTCAGACGCAGCAGCTCCTGCACGCGCTTTTTCTCCTCCGGCACATAGAACAGGTAGCTCACGCCCTCTTTTTTGGCGCGGCCGGTGCGGCCGATGCGGTGGGTGTAGTGCTCGTTCTCGCTAGGCACATCATAGTTGATGACAGCATCCACGTCCGAGACATCGATGCCGCGGGCGGCAACGTCCGTAGCCACCAGAATGGCCAGCTTGCCGTCCCGGAAGGCCTGCATGATCTGGTTGCGCTCCTTCTGTGAGAGGTCGCCGTGCAGGCAGTCCACCGAGAAGCCCAGCCGTGCCAGCTGGTTTGCCAGCGTGGCGGTGTTGAACTTGGTATCGCAGAACACCATGACCCGCTTGTAGCCCTCGCCGATGATGATCTGTGCCAGATCCGACAGCTTGTTGCGGCCGGAGGTCTCCAGCATATACTGGGTAATCTTGGGCTGGCTCTCCTCCCGGGGCTGCACGGTGATCTCCTCGGCGTTGTGCTGGTACAGCCAGCCGATATCCATTACCTCGCGGCTGATGGTGGCCGAGAACATGGACAGCGCCTTGCGTGCCTTCATCATCTCGATGATGTGGCGCACATCCTTATAAAAACCCATGTTCAGCATCTCGTCGGCTTCGTCCAGCACGATCTGGGTCACATGGGAGATATCAATGCTGTGGTGCTTGTAGTGATCCATCAGGCGGCCCGGGGTGGCCACCACGATCTGGCAGCCCTCGGCCAGACGCTTTGCCTGCTTTTCCATATTGGCGCCGCCGTATACGCAGGCCACCTGCACCTCTGGCATAAAGTAGGTGAGGTTGGTCAGCTCCTCGGCGATCTGCTGGGCAAGTTCCCGGGTGGGTGCCATGATAACAGCCTGCGGATATTTGTTTTCCGGCTGGATATGCTCCACCACCGGGATGCCAAAGGCACAGGTCTTACCGGTACCGGTGGGTGCCTTGGCAATGACATCATGCCCGGCAAGCATGAGGGGGATGGTCTTTTCCTGAATTTCGGTCATTTCGGCAAAGCCCATGCGTTCCACAGCCTTGTGGATGGCTTCGCTGCACTGCAACTCGCTGTAAAGCATTTGGACAACTCCGTTCTTTTAGACGTTTTTTCTCGTTGCAACAAGTATAGCATGAAATGCCGCGCTTGTCAGCAGAGAAACCAAAAGATACCGTGCGCCGCACGCAGGGCGGGACGATTTATAATGCCCTCCGCTTTGCTCTGGGCATAATCAGCGGAAAATGATTTTGAATTTCGGGATATCGGAACGCCTGCGGGCGTTCCGATATCCCATTTTCACAACAGAGTTTTTGGCAAACAAAAAGAACCGTACCCGGGGTCACGGGTACGGTTCTCAGTGTGCAGGATCAGGCGGTCTCTTCCACGCTCTTCTTGCCGGCCTCCAGCTTTTGCTTGAAGCGGCCGCTGGCCTTGAAGCCGGGGATGGAGGTGGACTCCAGCTGGCTGGAGACCTTGGTCTTGGGGTTGGTGTAAGCCTTCGGCTTGCGGGGGCGCATCTCAAAGCGGCCAAAGCCGGCGATGGTCACCTTTTCGTCAGCACGCAGGCAGTCCGCGATCTGGTCAAACATTGCATCCATCGTGGTCTCGACCTGAGCTTCGGTAAAGCCGGTCTTGCGTGCCACGGTTTCGATCATCTGGGAACGGGTCATGTATCGATATCCTCCTGGAATGTCCAAAAGTAACGTCTTTTGGCAAATTTTGCGTTGTTGAGTATAACATATTTCGCGCACTTTTTTCGATGGATTGCGCACGAAATGTAATTTATTGCGCACGAACCACATTCAGTTCCGTGCACCCCGCACAAATACAGCGCCCACCGTTTCGGCAGGCGCTGTAAAGAGCTGTTTTATGCGGGTGTTACGGCTTATTTGCCGCGGTACAGGGTGGCAATATCCACCAGCGGGATGTTAGCCAGACTGTGCTCGCTGCGCAGGCAGTCCACCAGAGAAGCGGCGGTATCCACTGCGGTGATGCAGGGGATGCTCAACTCCACGGCCTTGCGGCGCAGGCGGACGGAATCGCGCCGGGGGTCACGGCCCTTGGCGCTGGTGGAGAACACATAGTCCACCAGACCGCTCTGCAGCAGGTCCACGATGTTGGGAGCCTCGCCGGAGATGTTGCGCACCTCGTTGCAGGGAACCATGTGCTTGTTGAGCCATGCGCAGGTGCCGGAGGTACCGTAGAGCTTATAGCCCATATCCTTCAGCTTCCATGCAATATCCACGAACTCAGGCTTGTCGCTGTCCTTCACGGTGAAGATGCAGCAGCTGCCCGGGCCGGGGGTCTTGAAGGTATAGCCTGCACCGATCAGACCCTTGAGCAGGGCGTCGTGGTAGTTGGGCGCAATACCCAGCACCTCGCCGGTGGACTTCATCTCGGGGCCGAACTGGGTATCCACGGCGTGCAGCTTTTCAAAGCTGAACACGGGCACCTTTACCGCCACATAGGGGGCGTTGGGGTGCAGACCGGTGCCGTAGCCCATATCAACCAGCTTCTCGCCCAAGCAGCAGCGCACGGCCATATCCACCATGGGCACGCCGGTGACCTTGGAGATATACGGCACGGTACGGGAGGAGCGGGGGTTCACCTCGATGACGTACACACGGCCATGGGAGACGGCGTACTGCACGTTGACCAAACCGGTGACGTGCAACTCGCGGGCAAAGCGGCCGGTATAGTCCACCATGGTGTCGATCTCGTCCTGCGTCAGGTGCTGTGCCGGGTAGACGCAGATGGAGTCGCCGGAGTGCACGCCGGTGCGCTCCACCTGCTCCATGATGCCGGGAATCAGGAAGTTTTCGCCATCGCAGATGGCGTCCACCTCGCACTCGGTGCCCATGATGTACTTATCCAGCAGCACCGGATGATCCATGTCAACGTGCTCGGTGATAACGCCCATGTACTCGATGATGTCAGCCTTGTTGTAGGCCACGATCATGTTCTGACCGCCCAGCACATAGGAGGGGCGCATCAGCACCGGCAGACCGATCTCCTCGGCAGCAGCCAGAGCCTCGTCCAGATTGAACACGGTACGGCCCGGGGCACGGGGGATGTTGCAGCGCTCCAGCAGCTCGTCAAAGCGCTCGCGGTCCTCGGCCTCATCGATGGCGTCCGCCGGGGTGCCCAGAATGGGCAGACCGATCTCGTCCATGTGCTTGGCCAGCTTGATGGCGGTCTGTCCGCCGAACTGCACCACGCAGGCATCGGGCTTTTCGGTGGCAATGATATTATCCACGCTCTCCGGGTTCAGCGGGTCGAAGTACAGACGGTCGCCGGTGTCAAAGTCGGTGGAGACGGTCTCGGGGTTATTGTTGACCAGAATAGCCTCGCAGCCGTTCTTTTTCAGGGTCCATACGCAGTGCACAGAGCAGTAGTCGAACTCGATGCCCTGACCGATGCGGATGGGGCCGGAACCAAAGACCAGCACCTTCTTCTTTTTAGGCTCGCCCTTGGCTGCGGTCTCGGCTTCCTTCTCGGCGATGAAGCCTGCAGCCTCGTTGTCGCCGTCGTAGGTAGAATAGAAGTAAGGAGTGTTGGCAGAGAACTCGGCAGCGCAGGTATCCACCATCTTGAAGCCGGCGCGGTAGTTCTCCACGGGCAGGGTGTCCACCTGTGCCAGACGGCGAATAGTCTTATCCTGGAAGCCGTACTTCTTGGCAGTCTTGTACTGCTCCACAGACAGCTGGCCGTTGCACTGTGCCAGACCCTTTTCCAGATCTGCCAGATGCTGCATCTTATCAAGGAACCACCAGTCGATCTTGGTGATATCGTAGATGACCTTGTGGTCGATGCCGCGCTTCAGCGCTTCATACACGCAGAACACGCGCTCGGCGTCCTGAACGTGCATGTGCTCCACCACTTCCTCGTCGGTCAGCTCCTCAAAGGGCTTGTGGGTCAGGGTGTCCATGCCCAGCTCAATGGAGGAAACGGCCTTCATCATGGCGGCTTCGAAGCTGTTGTCGATGCTCATCACCTCGCCGGTAGCCATCATCTGGGTGCCCAGAGACTTGTCGGCGTAGACGAACTTATCAAACGGCCACTTCGGGTACTTGACCACGATGTAGTCCAGCGCAGGCTCGAAGCAGGCGCAGGTCTTGCCGGTGACATCGTTTGTGATCTCGTCCAGCGTGTAGCCGATGGCGATCTTGGTAGCCACCTTGGCAATGGGGTAGCCGGTAGCCTTGGAAGCCAGTGCGGAGGAGCGGGACACACGGGGGTTGACCTCGATGACCGCATAATCGAAGCTGTCCGGCTTCAGAGCAAACTGGCAGTTGCAGCCGCCCTCAATGCCCAGCTCGGTGATGATATCCAGTGCGGCGGTACGCAGCATCTGGTACTCGTGGTCGGTCAGGGTCTGGGAGGGTGCCACGACCACCGAGTCGCCGGTGTGGATGCCCACGGGGTCGAGGTTTTCCATGTTACATACGGTGATCACGTTGCCCTTGTGGTCGCGCATCACCTCGTACTCGATCTCTTTCCAGCCGGCAATGCACTTTTCCACAAGGATCTGATGGATGGGAGAAAGGCGCAGACCGTTGGTGCCGATCTCGATCAGCTTTTCGCGGGTCTCGCAGATACCGCCGCCGGTGCCGCCCATGGTAAAGGCCGGGCGCACGATGACCGGGTAGCCGATGCGGTCGGCGCAGTCCAGTGCGTCCTGCAGCGTCTCCACCACCTCAGAGGGGATGATGGGCTGGTGCAGCTTCTCCATGGTCTCCTTGAACAGCTCACGGTCCTCGGCACGGTCGATGGTCTCGGGCTTGCAGGCCAGCAGACGGATGCCGGTGCGGTCCAGATAGCCGGAGCGTGCCAGCTCCATGGACAGGTTCAGACCCATCTGGCCGCCGAGGTTGGGCAGCACGGAGTCCGGCTTTTCGATGTCCAGAATGCGCTCCACGACTTCCAGCGTCATGGGCTCGATATACACATGGTCGGCCACGTCCGGGTCGGTCATGATGGTAGCGGGGTTAGAGTTCAGCAGAACGGTCTCGATGCCCTCTGCTTTCAGGGCGCGGCAGGCCTGCGTGCCGGAGTAGTCAAACTCCGCAGCCTGACCAATGATGATAGGGCCGGAGCCAATGACCAGCACCTTTTTGATTCTGGGGTCCTTCGGCATTTCAGCGTGCCTCCTTTGCTGCTTTGACGTTGTTCAGGAAGCGGTCGAACAGGAATTCGGTGTCCTTGGGGCCGCCGTTTGCTTCCGGGTGGAACTGCACAGTAAAGCAGTTCCACTTTTTGTACTTGATACCCTCGCAGGTGCCGTCGTTGGCGTTCACCTGTGCCACCTCGCCCATCTCGGCGGGCAGCTCCTCGCCCACGACCGCATAGCCGTGGTTCTGGCTGGTGATAAAGGTGCGGCCGGACTCAAAATCGGTCACAGGCTGGTTGGCACCGCGGTGGCCGTACTTCAGCTTCATGGTCTTGGCACCGGCTGCCAGTGCGGACAGCTGGTGACCCAGACAGATGCCAAAGGTGGGGATGTTCAGTTCAAAGATGTGCTTGAGGTTCTCGATGACCTCCACCGGCTCGGCGGGGTCGCCGGGGCCGTTGGACAGCATGATGCCGTCCGGGGCAAGCGCCTTGATCTCTTCCGCCGTTGCAAAGGCAGGCATCACGGTCACCTTGCAGCCGCGCTTGACAAGGCAGCGCACGATGTTGCGCTTGCAGCCGTAGTGCATCAGCACGATATGGGTCTCGCCTTCCGGGTTGAACACCTCGGGGGCAGCACAGGTCACGTTCTTCACAGCATCGGTCACGGCATAGGCGCGGATCTCGGCCAGCAGGGCCTCGGTCTCGGCCTTATTGGCCGGGTCGGCGGGGTCGAAGGTGGTCAGGATAGCGCCGTTCATCACGCCGCTCTCCCGGATGATGCGGGTCAGGTGGCGGGTGTCGATGCCCTCGATGCCGATGGTATTGTTCTTTTTCAAAAAGCTGTCCAGCGTCTCCTCACAGCGCCAATTGGAGGGGGTGGTGCAGGCCTCGCGCACGATGTAGCCCTTGGCCCAGATGCGGTCGGACTCCATGTCGCCGTGGTTCATGCCGTAGTTACCGATGAGGGGATAGGTCTGGGTGATGATCTGGCCGTAATAGCTGGGGTCGGTCAGGGTCTCCTGAAAGCCCACCATGCCCGTGGCGAACACCACCTCGCCCACGGTCACGCCCTGCGCGCCCACGGACTGTCCGGCAAAGACCATGCCGTTTGCCAAAAGAAGATATGCGTTCATAGTTTTCCTCGTTTCAACAAAAGCTTTCAGTTTACAGGGTCTGCTTTGCTTCCTGCTTCATCTTGCGGCTGCCCAGATGCACCAGCGGCAGCTTGCCCTCCTTGCAGATGGGGCACTCCTCCGGGGTGTAGTTGGGCAGGTCCAGCTTCAGGGCGCTGGCCAGAATGGGGATGGGAGACGGAGCCTCGGGCTTGGTGCGGTCCACCACGCAGGTGATGCCAAGGCAGATGCCGCCGGCCTCTTCGATGACGCGCTTGGTCTCCAGAGAGGAGATGCCGGTGGTCACCACGTCCTCGGCGATGATGCACTTTTCACCCGGGTGGATGGCAAAGCGCTTCAGGCACATCACGTTGTCCACGCGCTCGGTAAAGATGGCGCGCTTGCCGGTCTGGCGGGCCAGCTCGTAGGCGTACACGATGCCGCCCATGGCAGGGCCGACGATGACGTCCACGTCCATCTCCTTGACCTTATCAGCCACAGCCTTCATCACCTCGGCGCAGCGGTCCGGGTACTGCTGCAGATAAGCCATCTGGCAGTATGCGCCGGAGTGTCGGCCGGAGGACAGCAGGAAATGCCCCTCCAGAAATGCGTCACAGCTCTTCAGAATTTCAAGTGCTTCACTCATTGTACTTCTCCCTCTCTTTTCAGTGGTGTATATTCCTTTGGGTGGTATTGTACCACGCTTTTACGTTATTTGCAAATTTATGCGCTAAGTTTTATTTTATGCGCATAATTGTAGATATTTTATGGATATATCAGTTTTTATTCTGCATGGCGGGCACAGCCGCGGATCTCGTCCAGCGTTTTCACGCTGTTCTTGTCCATCCATGCTGCCATCTCGTTTGCAATGGTCTCCATGGCGCGGGGGTTTGCAAAGTTTGCGGCACCCACCTGCACTGCAGCAGCACCTGCCATGATGAACTCCAGTGCGTCACGGCCGGTGGCAATGCCGCCCAGACCCACCACCGGAATGTTCACCGCACCCACGGCCTGCCATACCATGCGCAGGGCGATGGGGCGCACCGCCGGGCCGGACAGACCGGCAAAGATGTTGTTGAACACCGGGCGGCGCTTTTCCAGATCAATGGCGCAAGCCTGGAAGGTGTTGGTCAGGCTGATAGCGTCCGCACCGGCGGCCTCCACAGCCTTGCACATCTCGGGGATGTTCTCGGCCTGCGGGCTCAGCTTGACCATCAGGGGCTTTTTGCAGGCAGCGCGCACCATGCGCACCACCTCACCGGCAGCTTCGGCCTTTACGCCGTAGGCCATGCCGCCCACCTTGACATTGGGGCAGGAGATGTTCAGCTCCACGATGTCCACTGCGCTCTCGCTCAGCATCGCAGCACCTTCCACATACTCTTCCTCGCTGTGGCCGCCAAGGTTTGCAATGGCCACCGTGCCGTACTTCTGCTTCAGCTCCAGCATCTCGGGCAGCTCCACATCAATAAAGTGCTGCACGCCGGGGTTCTGCAGGCCGATGCTGTTGATGAGGCCGGAGGGGGTCTCCCACAGGCGCTCGCCCTTGTTGCCGTACTGTCCGTGCAGGGTAAGCCCCTTGCCGGAGATGCCGCCGATCTTTGCAAAATCGGCCAGTTCCTCGTACTCCACACCGTAGCCCACGGTGCCGGACGCGCCGATGACCGGGCTGTTCATCACAAAGCCCAGCAGGTTGGTTTTCAGGTCTGCCATCAGAAGAACACCTCCGTTGCGTCAAATACAGGGCCGTTCTTGCACACGCTCTTGCCATCGCCGCCCTTGGTCTCGCAGGTGCAGCCAAGGCAGGCACCAATGCCGCAGGCCATTTTCTTTTCCATGCTCACAAAGCAGGGGGTGCCTTTTTCGGCACACAGGCGGGCGGCGTTCTTCATCATCACGGTGGGGCCGCACACCAGCACCACGTCGTAATCGGCGGGGTCGTATAGCTGGGTGACAAAGCCGTGGAAGCCCACCGCGCCGGTGTCGGTGGACACCTTGACGAGGTTTGCGATGCTGCGGTACTCCTCCATGCAGTAGGGAGTATCGCGGAAGCCGAAGAACACATCCGGCTTTACCCCGGCAGCGGCCAGCTCGCGGGTAAGCTGGAACATGGGCGCAGTGCCGATGCCGCCGCCCACCACGGCGATCTTTTTGTACTTGCTCAGGATGTCCGGCACGTCAAAGCCGTTGCCCATGGGGCCGGTGAGCTGGAAGGTATCCTTTTGCTTGAGCTGTGCCAGCTTCTCGGTGCCCTCGCCCACCACCTGATACAAAAACTCGATGGTGCTGCTGTCCGGGTTCCAGCGGTGCACGCTGATGGGACGGGACAGGAAGGGTGCTTCGTCTGCGCCCCAGGAGCGCAGGGTGAAGAACTGGCCTGCGTGGGGGGCATGGTCGCGGTCCGGCCACACCACGGTCAGCAGGCGGATGTCCGGGGCAATGACCTCATTGCGCAGGACGGTGGCTTCACAGCAGGCTGCACGCATGAGCAATGGCCTCCTTCATGTTCACACACTCGTTGTAAGCGGCCTCGTCAAAGGCAACGCCCGGCTGCTTTTTGTAAGCCAGCAGGATGCCGCGGCTGGAGTTGACCACGCCGCCGTTGCCCTTGGTCAGGTACTGGGCGATATCCTCGGCCTTGCCGCCCTGTGCGCCGTAGCCGGGGATCAGGAAGAAGCTGTCCTGATACTTTGCGCGGATCTCGGTAGCCTCCTCGATGTGGGTGCCGCCGATGACCAGACCGATGGAGGAGTAGCCGTGCTCGCCCATGTAGTCCTTGCCCAGCGCGTTCAGCTTGTCGCCCACCAGATCGTAGACGTGGCGGCCGTCGGCCAGCTTCTCGTACTCAAAGTCCTTGGCACCGCCGTTGGAGGTGCGGCAGAGCACGAACATGCCCTTGCCCTGCTTTTCAGCGTAGGGCAGATAGGGGCTGATGGAGTCCAGACCCATGTAGGGTGCCAGCGTGACGAAGTCGCTCTCAAAATCGCCGGTAAAGTGACCCATGGCGTACATCTCGGCGGTCTTGGCAATGTCACCGCGCTTGATGTCCGCAATCACCGGCACACCGGCCTCGCGCACAGCCTTCAGGGTTTCGGCGTAGGCCTTCATGCCCTCCATGCCCAGAGACTCATAATAAGCGATCTGCACCTTGTAGCAGCCTGCCACGGCCTTGGTGGCATCAATGAGCTTCTTGTTGAAGCGCACGATGTTCTCACCCTTGGTCAGGGTGCTGTCCACAAAATCGGCAGGCAGGTAGCTGAAATCGGTGTCCAGACCCACGCACACCGGGCCGCGGGCTTCCACAGCTTCGTACAGTTTGTCCATGTTCGTCATTTGGGTGTCCTCCTGTAAGTCGTATTTATAGAAAATGAATTATAACTATGGGTTTTACTCCTCGGCCTGATAGGTGATCTTACCGGCCTTGATGGTGGCAAACACCTTGCCGTAGAGCTGTGCGCCGTCAAAGGGGGTGTTGTGGCTCTTGGAGTGCAGCTTTTCCTTTTCCACTGTGTAGGGGGTGTCCAGATCCACCAGCACAAAGTCGGCATCGAAGCCCGGCTCCAGCTGACCCTTGGCAAGACCCAGGATCTCGGCGGGACGGGTGCTCATCAGATGCACCAGCAGCTCCAGCGGCAGTCCCTCCTGCTTGCAGAGCTTGGTGTAGCACACGCCGAAGGCGGTCTCGCTGCCCACCATACCGGCCATGCCCTTCAGCTTGTCCTCTTCAGAGTGGGGTGCGTGGTCGGTGGCAATGGCATCCACGATACCAGTGCGGATGCCCTCCACCAGTGCCTCCACATCGTCGGCGGTGCGGATGGGCGGGTTGACCCGGTAGTCGCAGCTGTCGTTGGTGAACCACAGGTGGTGGGGGGTCACCTCACAGGTGACCGGTGCGCCCCGCAGCTTTGCCATGCGGATGGCGTCCAGCGCACCCCGGGTGGATACATGGCACATGTGCAGCCGGGTCTGGTAATACTCGCTCAGCCAGCAGTTGCGCACTGTCTCGATATCCTCGGCCAGACGGTAGTCCCACGGGCTGATCTCCATATCCTCGGCATGGCTCATGACCGTGATGTCCTTCTGGGTGCAGATGGCAAACGCCCGCGCCATGGTGGCGTTATCCTGCACGCCGTGGCCGTCCTCGGTGATGAACTTCACGCTGGCGGGCAGGGTCTTGAGGTGGTCGATGTTCACGCCGTCAAAGTTCTCGGTGATGGAGACGGTCTGGTTTGCATCGCACAGCCCTACCTCGGCAGCTTTCTGCTCCACCATCATGGCCTGTGCGGCAGAGGAGCAGACGGGCTTTGTGTTGGGCATCAGGTTTACAAAGGTGTAGCCACCGGCAGCAGCGGCACGGCTGCCGGTCTCAATGTCCTCCTTGTACTCAAAGCCCGGGGTGCGCCAGTGGCAGTGCAGATCCACAAATGCGGGCAGCACAGTCAGCCCACCGGCATCCACCACCGTCTCATTCTCGGCGGCAAGGGCGGAAAGATCCTGCCCTACGGCAGCGATCTTTCCATCCTTTACATAGATCTCGAGCGGCCGTCCCTCGGTGTTCACAGCGTTTGTCAGCAGCATCGCGGTTCCCTCCTGTAATGATATTTTGGGGTGTCAGGTGCCCGAAAACGGGCAAAAAAAAACTTTTCCCCGCAAAGGGAAAAGCTCATTGCGCAAAAAAAGGAAACAACGAAGCCACGGCAAAACCGGACGCGAACTGCTTGTTCAGTTTCGGGTTCTGGGCGCTGCACAGCATGGTGTTTCTCCTTTTTATGATGGTTGCGTTTTCATTCGTATTATTTTATCATAGAACCGCAAAATATGTCAATGGCTGTACGCAAAAACAGGTGCTAAAAGGTTTCTGGCATCTCTCGCCGAATTTTGGATACTCTACCCAAAACCCGAGTCACGCGGCAAAATAAATGCCATTTTGTTCCACAATCCCTAGTACAGCACTGTACTTTCGTTGCCTGCTGTGCTATTATAATACGGTAAAAGGGAGAGCCCCGCCGCGTGGGCGGGTGTTTATGGGAAAGAGAGGTTTTCCGCATGGGTTTACTTGAGGACGCGCGGAACATCCAGCGCAAGGACCCCGCCGCACGCAGCGTGCTGGAGGTAATGCTGCTGTACCCGGGATTCCACATTCTGGTGTACCACCGCATTGCGCACTGGCTGTACGAGCACAAGCACTTTTTTCTGGCGCGATGGGTCAGCCAGCATGGCCGCCACCGCACCGGCATCGAGATCCACCCGGGTGCTACCATCGGCAAGTGTCTGTTCATCGACCACGGCATGGGCATCGTGTTCGGTGAGACCTGCGAGATCGGGGACAACTGCACCATCTACCACGGGGTAACGCTGGGCGGCACCGGCAAGGATACCGGCAAACGCCACCCCACCTTGGGCAACAACGTGCTTATCGGCGCGGGCACCAAGGTGCTGGGCCCGGTGTTCATCGGAGATAACGCCCGCATCGGCGCAGGCAGCGTGGTGCTGCGCAACCTGCCCGCCAACTGCACTGCCGTGGGCGTGCCCGCCGAGGTGGTGCGCATCAACAATAAGGCGGTGAACCCCGCCGACGATCTGGACCAGCAGGATCTGCCGGACATCGTCTCGCAGCGGCTCACCGATCTGGACCGCCGCCTGAGCCAGCTGGAAAAGACAGCACAGGGCGATATCCCGCCCACTGCCGCGCAGATCGCCGCCCGGCAGCGGAAATAAAAGATTCTTTTTATAAAAAGATGAGACAGGCTTCCCGGAAAGGGTCGCCTGTCTCTTTTTTGTTGTCAGCTGCGGTTATAGCACCTGCTCACTGTTTTCTTTATTGCAGTACATCCGGGCATCGGCCTGCCGGATGGCCTCGGTCAGGGGATGCACATCACACACGCCGCCAATGCTTACCGAAAGCCGGAGCTCCGGGTGGCTAGGCACCCGTGCCGCCTGCACGGCGTTCTGCACCCGCCGGATGACGCTTTCTACGCCGTCAGGGCAGTTCTGGGGCATCAGCAGCAAAAATTCATCGCCGCCGTAGCGGATCAGGATATCGGTCTGGCGCAGGCAGCTCTGCATGGCTGCGGCCACGGTTTGCAGCGCCTCGTCCCCCACCAGATGCCCAAAGCTGTCGTTGACCGACTTGAACTGATCCACATCGATCATGGCCACGCCGCCGTGCATCTCGCCCCCGGCAAGGAACTTATCAAAATAGCGGCGGGTGTAGGCCCCGGTCAGGGGGTCTACAAAGGCGCTGCGCTCCATGCCGTCGCAGCGGTCCAGCAGCAGCCGGTGGCCGCCCATATCCAGCCAGCGGCCATCCGTCAGCCGGGTGACCATTTCCAGCATACAGCCCCTGCCGCCTACCTCGATGTACTTGGAGATGACAAAATAGGCCTCCTCGTCCTTGAACTCGATCTTATTCAGAATGGTCTTGCGGGCGTAGGCTTTGGCCGAGATGCAGTTTTCGCACCGGGTATCCTTGTTCCATATCATGTGGCAGTTGCCGGGCTTTTCGGTCAAGATGCCGTCACTGTCCAGCGCAAGCACCTTGCGGTGCTCCGGGTCTACCAGACGCACCACATCAAAGATGCCCTGCAACCGCCGTAGGAACCGGGCGGGATCTTCCTCCGGGTCGGTGGCGGTCAGCAGCTCTGTCTGACGCTCTATGCGGTGCTGTTCATCAGTGAGCTGCCCCAGCACGTTCACGCAGCGGCGCACCCCGGCACCGCTCCAGATGGTATGCAGCGCCATCCGGTGCAGGTGCGGCTTCCCGTCCCGCTGCACCATGACCGGCAGCACCACGTCCGGTGCTTCCGGTGTGGCGCGGCTGATGGCCTTGGAAAGCTTGCGCCGATCCTGCTCGTTCAAAAAGCCAAGTCCCCTGCCTTGCGCAAAATCGGCCACCGTCTTTTGCTGCAAGGGCTCGGCATGGTAGTCATACACGGTCACGCTGCCTGCCAGCAGGTCGTAGTCGAACCGGATGCCGCCGCACTGGGCGGCGTAGAAATCCGTGCGCTCCTTTTCCTGCTCCAGCAGCAGCTGGGAGTGGTTCTCCCGGGGCAGCGCTTCCCGGTGCAAAATCTCCTCGGAAAGGCGGTGGATCTCCTGCCGGAAGCCCCTGTCCCACTCCGAGCGGTTCAGCTCGGTGCGCAGCTGCTCCGAGGACTCCCGCAGGCAGTCCAGCAGCAGCGGGTTAAAAGCGCCGCACTCGCCGTTCAATATCATGCGCAGCGCGGTGTCGTGGTCGTAAGCGTGCTTATAGCAGCGCTCACTGGTCAGGGCATCGTACACGTCCGCCAGCGCCACCACCTGCGCCGCAATGGGGATCTCGTCCCCTTTCAGCCGGTCGGGGTAGCCATTGCCATCCCAGCGCTCATGGTGCCAGCGGCAGATGGCGTGCGCCACCTGCAACAGCGGCTCGTCCTGCGCAATCGCCTGTCCCAGATCCTGCAGCATCTGCGCACCCGCCACAGTATGATTTTTGATGATGGCAAACTCTTCGGCGGTCAGGCGGCCGGGCTTGTTCAGGATCTCCTCCGGGATGACGATCTTGCCGATATCGTGCAGCGCCGAGGCGGTGCTGATGCGGGCGATATCGCTTTCGTCCAGCTGATAGCGGTCGGTCTTTTGCGCCAGCCGGTGCAAGAGCAGATCGGTCAGGGTGCGGATGTGCAGGACATGAAGCCCGCTCTCACTGTTGCGGAACTCCACCACATGGCTCAGGATGCTGATCATCAGCACGCTGTTGTGTTCTTTTTCGTACACCTGATCGGTGACAAGGCGGGTGAGCCGCTTTTGCTTGGCGTACAGCATGAGGACATTCTTCACCCGACGCAGCACCATGATCCGCTCGAAGGGACGGCGGATATAGTCCGTTACCCCCAGATCGTAGGCGCGCTCGATGTTGGCGGTGTCCTCTGTCGCCGAAATGACGATGACCGGGATCTCGTCCAGCCATGCGTGGTACTTCATCACCCGCAGCACGTCAAAGCCATCCATGCCGGGCATCATCAGATCCAGCAGCAACAGAGAGATATCCGTGCGCTGCCGCATCAGCTCCACTGCCGCTGCGCCGTCCTCTGCTTCCAGATAGTCATAGCCATCGCCCAGTATCTCCTTGAGCAGGGCACGGTTGATCTCGGAATCATCCGCGATCAGGATCTTCGGTTTCTCGTTCATGGCCATGTTTCTCCTTTTGCGGTGCATCCTTCTGCCCCGGTTTTGTTCCGGGTGTACCGTCCGCACTGACTGGATGTAATAGGTTTTCCCTGGCATCCGCTTTATTGCATTCATTTATACTTTACTGGATTTTACAGCAAAATGCAAGGCTGCGTGCAACATTTTCTGCCATTTTCCGGTATCTTCTGCAAGCATTCTCATTCCCGGCTGTATAAATGCAATCCAATTTTTACAGTACCCTTTGCAAACGTTGTTCGAAAGCAAGCCGTTTGTCGTTACAGCCCTTCCTGTGAAAATGCGGTTGCTGCGCTCCGCAGAGCGCGGCAACCGCGAAATATAAACCTTATTTCCGCTGATGATGGCCAGAGCGCAGCGGAGGCCATTTCAAATCGTCCCACGCAGAAAGAAAAAGGACCGCTGCGCAAAACACGCAGCAGTCCTTTTAAGATTCATTCTTGGGGCATCATGGCATCGAACCAGCCCATCAGCTCCGCAGCCATCTGTTCCAGCCGGGTCTCCGGCTGCCATGCAGGCTGTGCTGGCTCCGGGGGCAGTGCCGGTTCCGGGGCACAGAGCAGTTCTTCCGTTTCCGGTGCAGGCTGTTCCGGGGCAGCCTCGCACTGCGGCACAGCCTCGGGGGCGGTGTCCGGCTGCGCGGGTGTTTCAGGGGCGGTCTGCTGCATGGCGGCAAGAGCAGCCTCGGCTCTGCGGCAGGCGGCTTCGGCCTTTTCTGCCCGGGCATTGGCCAGCTCCAGCTGTTCCAACGCCTGCTCACAGGCGGCTTCCAGCTCTGCATTATCGTGCTTGAGGGCAAGCAGGGTGCGCTCAAAGGCGAACATCCGGGTCTGGTACCGGCGCACCTCGGCGCGTGCGGCAGCCAGCTTGCGGCTCAGCTGCTCTGCCTGCGCCCGGGCGCTTTCCGCCTGTGCTGCGGCAGATGCCTGTACAGCGGCCTGCCGGGCAAATTGTCCGCGCAGGGCACCGGTCTCCCGCTCTGTCTGCACCATGATGCCCTCCCATGCAACCTTGCACGGGGCTTACGCTGACCGCATGGGCGCAGCTGCCAGCCCCATTGTAGCCTGTAATCACTTCCGCTTGTTCAGGATAGCCAGCAGCTCGTCGTAGTAACGGTTGTCGCTGCTTTCCTCCTCCACGGCCTTCTTTTCAGCCGGAGCAGCAGCCGGGGCGGCAGTGGATGCCGGGGCTGCGCTTGCGCCGGTGTCGCTGCTGAACACCGCAGACGGCACAGACTGTGCACCGCCCATGGCGTTGTTGATGCTGTTGCGCAGGTCGCTGGCGCTCTTGTTGTCGAAACCGGTGGCCACAACGGTCACGCGCATCTCGTCGGACAGGTTCTCATCAAAAGCAGTACCCCAGATGATGTTTGCATCGGGATGTGCGCTCTGGGTGATGAGGCCTGCGGCGGTCTCCACGTCCTCCAGACCGATGTCCGGGCTGGAAGTGATGTTGATGATAACGCCGTGCGCACCGGCGATGCTGGTCTCCAGCAGCGGGCTGGAGATTGCAGCCTTGGCGGCGTTCTCGGCCTTGCCTGCACCCTTGGCGCTGCCCACGCCCATGTGGGCGTAGCCGGCATCCTTCATGATGGAGCGCACGTCGGCGAAGTCCAGGTTGATGAAGGCGGGCACATTGATCAGGGCAGAGATGGACTCCACGCCCTGACGCAGCACGTTATCGGCGGCCTGGAAGGCATTCATCAGGGTGATCTTTTCCTGACTGATCATCTTCAGGCGCTCGTTGGGGATAACGATCAGGCTGTCAACGTGCATCAGCAGGTTGGCAATGCCCTGCTCGGCCAGCCCCATCTTGCGCTTACCCTCAAAGGAGAAGGGCTTGGTAACGATGCCAACGGTCAGAATGCCCAAGTCGTGTGCCACCTCGGCCACAACGGGTGCCGCACCGGTGCCGGTGCCGCCGCCCATACCGGCGGTGATAAAGACCATCTGGGAGCCCTTGAGGGCGTTGGCGATCTCGTCCTTGCTTTCTTCAGCGGCGCGCTGGCCGATCTCCGGGTCTGCACCCGCACCGCGGCCCTTGGTCAGCTTGGAACCCAGCTGCACCTTGACCGAGGCATGGTTCTTGGCCAGTGCCTGCTGGTCAGTATTCATGGCGATGAACTCCACGCCCTGCAGGCCGTCGCTCACCATGCGGTTCACAGCGTTGCCGCCGCCGCCGCCCACACCGATCACCTTGATCGTCGTAACGTTTTCGTCCAGTTCTTCATCGAGCATCAATGCCATAACTTTGTCCTCCATCGGATTTTTATGTGGAACTGCGCAAATGCCGCACAGAAATTATCATACGATATTTATATAACTGTATCGTATCATTTTTTTGCACCGATTGCAAGACAAAATTGCTTTTTCGTGGGTGTTTTTTTCACAAGCCCGCTCCGGGCGGGTATTTCCTGCATAATCTGTGCGCCCAGCCCCGCCAGAAGCCGGTCAAGGTCCGCATAGCCGCGCCGGATAAATTCCACCCCGCCAAGGCGGCTGCTGCCCCGGGCAGCCAGCGCCGCAAGCACCAGCGCCGCCCCTCCGCGCAGGTCCGGTGCGGTCAGTTTTGCCCCGTGCAGTGCCCCGCCGGGCTGCACATATAGCGTGCGCTCTGCCACCCGGACATTCGCGCCCAGCGCCGCAAAGCCATCGGCGCAGGCAAAGCGGTGCTCAAACACCCTGTCCTGCAGGCGGCTTTCCCCCTGTGCGCAGAGCATCACCGCCGCCAGCAGCGGGGCGGCGTCCGTGGCAAGGCCGGGATAGGGTGCAGTGTGCACATTTCCCGCGCCGCGCAGCGCCCCGAACCGTGAAATGGCGGCGGCATCGTGCGCCCGCTCTACGGTGCAGCCCATTTGTTCCAGAATTTCCAGCAGCGGCGCATACAGCCCGGGTGCGCAGCCCGTCAGCTCCACCCTTCCGCCCGCCGCAGCCGCCGCACAGGCCAGCGTGGAGGCGATGATACGGTCTGCCACCGGCGCAAAGGTGCAGCCCGCAAGGCAGCGCTTTCCCTGCACCCGGATGGTGTCGGTGCCCGCACCCTCCACGCAGCCGCCGCAGGCGTTGAGGAAAGCGGCAAGATCTGCGATCTCCGGTTCTTTTGCAGCGCCGTGCAGCACGGTCTGCCCCTGCGCTGTGGCAGCGGCCAGCAGCAGCGTTTCGGTAGCGCCTACGCTGGGAAAAGCAAGACAAATTTCCGCGCCTCGCAGCCCCGCCGGGGCGTACAAAGTAAGCTGTCCGGGTGCTGCGGGCAGCTGCCGCACCCCCATCTGCGCCAACCCCTGCAAATGCAGGTCGATGGGTCTTGCCCCGATACGGCAGCCCCCCGGCAGCACGGTGCTCACCCGCCCCAGCCGCGCCAGCAGCGGCGCACAGAACAGGATAGACGCCCGCATCCGGCCTGCGGCCTCCGGCGCAAGGTCGGTGCGCATAGGCTGTCCCTGCACCACCAGTTCTGTGCCCTGCCAGCCCGCTGTGCAGCCCACGCCCCGCAGCAGGGCAAGACAGTCCTCTACATCGGTCAGGCGCGGCACATTTTGCAGCCGCACCGGCCCGCTGCACAGCAGCGCAGCTGCCAGCAGCGGCAGCACACTGTTTTTGGCCGCAGGCACTTCCACCCTGCCCTGCAAAGGCCGCCCGCCCGTAATGATCCAATCCCCAGCCATGCCAAGACCCCCGTTCTGCAAAAGATACCCCATGGTATGCAAAACGAGGGTCTTTGGTCAAAGAAATGCACCGGAAACGGCCTTCCCGCCGTCTGCGGGATTTGTCCGGTCATTTGTCCGCTTTTTTCCGGTATTTCCGCGCCGGTCCTGCCCCATTACGGCAGGAAATGCCGGTCTTTATCAGCTTTCGCCCCGGGAGACGGAAAGCACGATGCCCATCTCGCCCAGAAGCATCATCAGGCTGGTGCCGCCGGAGGAGAAAAAGGGCAGACTGATGCCGGTGTTGGGGATGGTATTGGTGACCACCGCGATGTTCAGCACCGCCTGCAATGCCACCTGCACCACAAAGCCCACCACCAGCAGTGCGCCGAACCGGTCCGGCGCGTGCGCCGCCAGCGTGATGCCCCGCCACAGCAGCGCGCTGAACAGCAAAATCACTGCACACGCGCCCAGAAAACCCAGTTCCTCGCAGAGGATAGAAAAGATGAAGTCGTTCTGCGGCTCGGGTACGAACAGATGCTTCTGGCGGCTGTTGCCCAGCCCCAGCCCCGCCGCCCCGCCGGAGCCGATGGCGTACAGGCTCTGGATGGTCTGGTGGCCGTCGCCCAGCGGATCGGCAAAGGGGTCCAGCCACGAGTTGAGCCGGTCGGCGGCGTAGGGCACCAGCTCCGGCATCAGCACGATGGCCGTGCCGATGGCGGCAGCGCCGCCCGCCCCTGCCAGCAAAAACCACCGCAGCCCGGTGCCGCCCACGAACATGAGCACCGCGCCGATGCTTAAAATCAGCACCGTGCCGGAAAGGTGTGGCTCCAGCAGCATGAGCACCGCCACCACCCCCAGCACCAGTGCAAAGGGCACTACCCCCACCGCAAAGCTGCCCATGCGGTCGTGGTTCAAAGCGATGATGTGTGCAAATACCAGTACCACCGCAAATTTGGCGATCTCGCTGGGCTGTAATGTGCCAAGCCCCGGCAGCACCAGCCAGCGCTTGCAGCCGTTATACTCCGGCATGAACAGCACCGCCGTCAGCAGCACCAGCGAGAGTGCCAGCAGCGGCCACGCCAGCTTGTGATAGATGTGGTAGTCCATCCGGCTGGCCGTCCACATGGCCCCCAGCCCCATGGCGGCGTACAGCAGCTGCGGCCGCACATAGGCAAAGGCGTCCTGCCGCCGGTACAGCGCCACCGCGCTGCTGGCGCTGCACAGCATCACCAGCCCAAAGGCTACCAGCGTGAGCACCAGCACCAGAAAGGGCAGGTCCATGGGCGGCAGCGGCCGCAGCAGCCCTTTGCGGGCAGCAGTTCTGTGCAATCCCGGTCACCTCCGTTTCTGTTATTGTACGCGCGTACAGGGGCGGTTAGTCATACGCGCCGCCGCCGGGCGCATAAACTGCCCGCAAAGGGGGTGCTGCCATGCGCGGCTCAAAACCCACGGACGCCCTGCGCACTTTGCCGGAGCGAGCGTTCCGTCTGCGGGCACGGCTCATTGCGGTGGGGCTGTGCGCCGTCTGCTTTGCAGGGCTCATCGGGCGGTTGTTCTGGCTGCAATTATGCACCGGCGGCTGGTACACCCAGCGGGCGCTGGGGCAGCAGCTGCGGGACACCGTTGTGCCCGCCGACCGGGGCAAAATATACAGCGCCGATGGCGCATTGCTTGCCGCCAACAGCAGCTGCTGGACCCTGCGCGCCAGCCCCCGGGAGATGCCGGAGGATAAGTTTGCCCTTGCCGCCAAAGGGCTTGCGGAGATTTTAGAGCTGGACGAGGCAAAGCTGCTGGAAAAGTTCAGCGACCGGCGCGCGAACGACTGCCTTTTGCGCTACCGGGTGGAGCGGGAAACTGCCGATGCCGTGCGGGATTTCTGCACAGCGAACGGCATCACCGGCGTGCGCATCAATCAGGACTCCAAGCGCTGGTACCCGCAGGGAGAACTGCTGGCCTCGGTGCTGGGGTTCACCAACGTGGACAACGCCGGGGTCAGCGGGCTGGAGCTTGAATACAACGACACCCTTACCGGACAGAACGGGGTGGTGCTGACCGCCGTGAACGCCTGGGGCTATACGCTGGCACAGAGCTACGAGACCGAGCTTGCCCCCGTGGAGGGCAGCGGACTGCGGCTGACCATCGACGCCAATATTCAACATTACCTTGAAAATGCGTTGAATTATGCGGTGCAGGAACACCATGTAGCCGCCCGCAGCGTGGGCATCGTGATGGAGGTAAACACCGGGGCGGTGCTGGCCATGGCCACCACCCCGGCCTACGACCCCAACCAGCCCCGGGTGATCGCCGACAAGGCCGCACGCGCCGCCGTAGATGCCCTTTCCGGTAAAGAGCGCGCCGCCGCCCTGCAGCTGGCGCAGCAGACCCAGTGGCGCAACAAGGCGGTAAGCGACTTATACGAGCCCGGCAGCGTGTTCAAGCTCATCACCTGCGCGGCGGCGCTGGACGCCGGTGCCATCACCCGGCGCTCCACCTTTTACTGCGGGGACTCCATCTCGGTGGCGGGTACACGGTTCCACTGTGCCAACCACAAGCGCCACGGCAGCCAGACCGTGACGCAGGCACTGGAAAACTCCTGCAACCAGAGCTTTATCCAGATCGGGGCGCGGCTGGGCAAACAGGCTTTCTGCGATTATTTTGCCGCCTTTGGCCTGCGGGAGCCCACCGGCATCGACCTGCCCGCCGAGCCAAAAAAGAGCCTGTACTACACCGCCGACCGCATGGGGCCGGTGGAGCTGGCCTCCTGCGCCTTCGGGCAGAGCAGCAAGATCTCCTATCTGGAAATGGCTGCCGCCGTCTGCGCGGTGGTGAACGGTGGCAAGCTGATGCAGCCGTATCTGGTATCGGACATTCTTGCGCCGGACGGCAGCGTTTTGCAGCACAACCAGCCGGTCTGCAAGCGGCAGGTCATCCAGCCCACCACCTCTGCCGTCATGCGGGAGATGATGGAGGCGGTGGTGCTGTACGGCGGCGGGCGCAACGCGCAGATCGCGGGCTACCGGGTGGGCGGCAAAAGCGGCACCAGCCAAAAGCTGGACAGCGCCGACGAGAAAGCCCGCATCGCCAGCTTTGTGGCGGTGGCGCCCATCGATGACCCGCAGTTTTTGTGTCTGGTCTGTCTGGATGAGCCCCACAGCTGGACCACCGCCGGTGGCAGTCTTTCGGCACCGGTCTGTGCCGAGGTTCTGGAGCAGACGCTGGTATACAAAGGCATCCCCCGGGCAGCAGACAGCGGCAATGCAGACGCGCAGGCTGCCGCTCTGCCCGCCGATGGGGACAGCTTTGATGGGGCGTGACGATTTGGAATGCGCGCCGCGTTCGCTTTGCGCATAAACAGTGGAAGAATGATTTTTAATTTGCAATTCTGGAAAATCTGCGGATTTTCCAGAATTGCCTTTTTCACGGGAGGGGTCGTAAAGGGAAGCAGCAGGTGAAAAAAATAACGGAACGTCCGCAGACATTCCGTTACGCTGAAATGTATAATGATTTTTAGTTCTGGTTCGGCTGGGGACGGAAGGTGATCTCGCCGGTGGTGCTGTCCATGGCGTCCACGATGGCAAGGCTTTCCAGCTGGATGCCCTTGCTGCGAATCAATTCGCCGCCCTGCTGGAAGCCCTTTTCCACGGCGATACCGATACCCTCTACGGTAGCACCGGCTTCCTCGGCCAGCTCCAGCAGACCCATCAGAGCGCAGCCGTTGGCCAGAAAATCGTCGATGATCAGCACATGATCCTCCGGGGTGAGGAACTTTTTGGAGACGATGACGTTGTAGATCTTTTTGTGGGTGAAGGACTGGATCTGGGTCTTGTAGTTGTCGTAGTCCAGATTGATGCTCATAGATTTTTTGGCAAACACCACCGGCACGTTCAGCTCGCTGGCTACCACAGCCGCAATGCCGATGCCGCTGGCCTCAATGGTGAGCACCTTGTTGATGGTCTTGCCTGCAAACAGGCGCTTCCACTCCCGTGCCATCTCGCGGAACAGTGGGATGTCCATCTGGTGGTTGATAAAGCTGTCCACCTTGAGCACGTTGCCCTCGCGCACAATGCCGTCCCTGCGGATACGATCTTCCAGCATCTTCATAAAATATGTCCTCCAACCCTTGCAGGCGCGTTTCCTGCCGTCGGCTTTCTCGCCGCGAAAAGCGCCCGCCTGTTTTCCATTCCCGGGTGCGCGCCACACGCACCCATGATATAATGTTTCACCTAGTATACCGGAAGCATCCCGCTTTGACAAGGGGTTTTCTTACCAAAATTCGTAAAAATACGGTGCCGATCCTCTTTGTTTTTTCTAAAAGTATGACCTTGTCCAAAAATACCGAAACTTCGTGAGGTTGTCGGGTCATTTTTGGTTTATCCTCCCTTGTTCTTTCGCGGTTTTTGAGTATACTATTCTTAATAGGAGAAGGGTAATATCCGGGATTTTTGACCGGACGAGGAGGAAAATGGTATGAAAACTGGACTTGTGCTGGAAGGCGGCGCTATGCGCGGAATGTTCACCGCTGGCGTACTGGATGTGCTGATGGAGCATAACATCCAGTTGGACGGTGCCGTTGGTGTGTCGGCGGGGGCAGTGTTCGGCTGCAGCTACAAGTCGCACCAGATCGGGCGCACCATCCGCTACAACACGGAATACTGCACCGACAAGCGCTACGCCAGTTTTGGCAACCTGCTGCGCACTGGCAACCTGTACAGCGAGCAGTTCTGCTACCATACCGTGCCGGAAAAGCTGGATCCCTTTGACACCGAGGCTTTCCGGGAGAACCCCATGGACTTTTTTGTGGTGTGCACCGATGTACGCACCGGCGAGCCTATCTACCGCAAGTGCCGCACCGGCGACGCCGAGGATATCCAGTGGATGCAGGCTTCGGCATCCATGCCGCTGGCGGCCAAGATCGTGAAGATCGGCCACTATCAGCTGCTGGACGGCGGTGTTGCGGATTCCATTCCTGTGCGCTTTTTCGAGTCCATCGGCTACAAGCGCAACCTGATCATCCTGACCCAGCCCAAGGGTTTTGTAAAGCAGAAAAACAAGATGCTGCCCCTTATCCGGGCGAAGTTCCTGCGCTACCCTGCCTTTGTGGAGGCCGTGGCAGACCGGCACCAGCGCTACAATGAAACGCTGGCCTATATTTCTATGCTGGAGCAGTCCGGCCGGGCATTCGTCATCCGCCCGCCCATCCCGCTGGAGATTCCCTCTATGGAGCGCGACCCCGCCCAGCTGCGCCGCGTATACGAGACCGGCCGTGCCGTGGCACAGATCCAGATCGACAAGATCGCAGCCTATGTGGAGAAGTGCAAGGCTGCACCGGAGGAATAACGCGAAAGGCTGCTGCACAGATTTTGTGCGGCAGCCTTTTTTGATAAGGAAACGATTGAAAATGCCCTCCGCTTGTGCTTTGGGCATCTTCAGCGGAAAAATATTTTTATAGAGCAATCCCGGAAAGTCTGCGGACTTTCCGGGATTGCATTTTCACGGGAGAAAAAAGAGGCCTGCACCTTACGGTGCAGACCTCTTGATGTTCAAGAAAGAACGGTAAGAGAAGGGGTTAAATTACTTAACCTCAACCTTAGCGCCAGCCTCTTCCAGCTTCTTCTTGATGTCGTCAGCCTCAGCCTGGGAGACCTTCTCCTTGACAGCCTTGGGAGCGCCATCAACGATAGCCTTAGCCTCCTTCAGGCCCAGACCGGTGATCTCCTTAACGACCTTGATGACCTGCATCTTGGTAGCGCCAGCCTCAGCCAGGATGACGTCGAACTCGGTCTTCTCTTCCTCAGCGGCAGCAGCAGCGCCAGCAGCAGCGGGAGCAGCAGCAGCAACAGCAGAAACACCGAACTCCTCGCAGTAGGTGTCGATCAGTTCCTTCAGCTCCAGAACGGTCAGGCCCTTGACGGACTCGATGATGGCAGTAATCTTCTCAGAAGCCATGGTAATAACCCTCCAATATCAATGGTTTTAGTTTGTTTCAGTTTTTTGTTAAGCGGCGGTCACGCAGCCATTAGGCAGCGGGCTCCTCCTGCTTGTCGGCATAAGCCTGCATTGCAACGGCCAGACCAGACAGAGTGCTGGTGAGGGCGCCTGCAAACATGGACAGCATACCTTCGCGGTTGGGCAGCTTTGCGATAGCGTTGGTCTCGGCGGCGTTCATAGCCTTGCCTTCCATGAAGCCAGCCTTCACGACGAACTTCTTGGACTTATCGCCATCCTGATACTTGCACAGGATGCGGGCAGCAGCCATGGGATCTTCTTCGTGAGCAAAAGCGACAGCGGTGTCGCCCTTGAAGTTCTCAGCCAGACCCTCCAGAGCGGTACCCTTAACTGCCAGACGCAGCATGGTGTTCTTCACGACCATGTAATCAACGCCTGCCTCACGCAGCTCCTTACGGAGCTTGGTGTCGTTCTCGACGTTAATGCCGCCGTAAGCGACGACGCAGCCGGAAACCGCACTCTCAAACTTTGCCTTCAGATCAGCGACGTAAGCCTGCTTTTCAGAAAGAATCTTTGCACTGGGCATTCGGTTTCACCTCGTTTCAAAAACTTGTATCGAAAGCCGGAGCAATGAAAAAAGCCTCTCTCCCGCGCACTGCGCCGAGAGAGAGGCATAAAGCAACTTTACGCACGTTTCTCGGCAGGCGGTAAAACTTTACACTGGACTCCAGCGCCTGCTGTCTTAAAAACAGCATGATTATAATACCGCAAACGTGCGGCGTTGTCAAGTACTTTTTTCAATTTCCGACAAAATTTTTCTGCCATTCTGCAGAACGGCAGAAAAACATCAGAAATTCAAATTAGACACCGTACTTCAGGGTGTTCAGACGGATGCCAGGGCCCATGGTGGTGGCGATGGTAGCGCTCTTGAAGTAGGTACCCTTAGCTGCAGCGGGCTTTGCCTTGGCAATAGCCTCCATCACAGTGTCCAGGTTGGTGTACAGCTTCTCTGCACCGAAAGAAGCCTTGCCCACGGGCACATGGATGATGTTCTGCTTGTCCAGACGGTACTCGATCTTACCAGCCTTAGCCTCGCTGACAGCCTTGCCCAGATCGGGAGCCACAGTGCCGGCCTTGGGGTTGGGCATCAGGCCACGGGGGCCCAGAACCTTACCCAGACGGCCAACGCGGCCCATCATATCGGGGGTGGTCACGACGACGTCAAAATCCATGAAGCCGCCGGCGATCTTTGCGATCAGCTCGTCATCGCCAACGATATCAGCGCCAGCAGCCTCGGCAGCAGCTGCTGCGGGGCCCTTAGCAATAGCGCAGACGCGGACGGTCTTGCCGGTGCCGTTGGGCAGAACGACAGCGCCGCGGACCTGCTGGTCAGCGTGACGGCCATCAACGCCCAGACGGACGTGCAGCTCGACGGTCTCGTCGAACTTGGCAGAAGCGGTCTTGCAAGCCAGCTCCAGAGCCTCGTTCACATCGTATGCCTTAGTAGAATCGACCAGCTTTGCAGCGTCGACATAGTGCTTGCCATGTTTCATTGTATATCCTCCTGTGTGGTCATGCGGGCAGTGTTATGCCCTCCCACTGTTTATGTCTCAGCCCTCGACGGTGACGCCCATGGAACGGCAGGTGCCGCGAACCATGCTGCAGGCAGCTTCCAGAGAAGCAGCGTTCAGGTCGGGCATCTTGGTCTTGGCGATCTCCTCCACCTGAGCGGCGGTCAGAGAAGCAACCTTTTCCTTGTTGGGCTTGCCGGAAGCGGTGTTGATGCCAGCGGCCTTCTTGATCAGAACAGCTGCCGGAGGAGTCTTGGTGATGAAGCTGAAGGAGCGGTCAGCGTACACGGTGATGACGACGGGGATCACATAACCCATCTGGTTCTTGGTACGCTCGTTGAACTCCTTGGTGAACGCCATGATGTTGACGCCCTTCTGACCCAGAGCAGGGCCAACAGGGGGAGCCGGAGTCGCCTTGCCGGCCTCGATCTGCAGCTTAATGTAGCCAGTAACTTTCTGTGCCATGATAAATGCACCTCCAAAAATCTGTGGTGAGTTGCGGCGCAGTGTCTCTGCGCCTCCCACGAGCGCGTGCACGCTGCACACGCTCTATAAGAACCGCACTGCGGTCTTACCTTGGTAAACGGAACTTGCCGATTGGTTACGGCAGCTCGACCTGACCGATCTCCACCTCTGCGGGGGTCTCGCGGCCGAACATGTTGACCTTGAGCTTCACCTTGAAGTTCTCGGTATCAATGGCCTCCACAAGGCCCATAAAGCCTTCCAGAGGACCGGCGGTGATCTGCACGGTATCGCCGACAGCAAAATCGACGCTCAGCGGTGCAGCCTTCTCCACGCCCATCTTCTCCACTTCCTCAGCGGTCAGCGGAACGGGCTTGGAGGCGGGGCCGACGAAGCCGGTGCAGCCGCGCGTATTGCGCACGACATACCAGGTATCATCGTTCATCACCATTTTGACCAGAACGTAGCCGGGGAACAGCTTGTGCTCCACCATCTTCTGCTTGCCGTTCTTGTCGATCTCAGGAACCATCTCGACGGGAACCTTGATATCGCAGATCAGCTCCTGCAGGTGACGGTTCTCCACCATGGTCTGCAGGTCGTTGGCGACCTTGTTCTCGTAACCGGAATAGGTATGCACAACATACCAAAGAGCCTCAGTGGACTCATCTACCAGCTTGGTTGATTCTTCCATTTTGGTTGACCCTCCGTTTCAAGATGATTCTCAGGCGCCGATGATCAGGCCCAGAATACCACCAAAGATGGCATCCAGCAGGATCATCACAACCGCTGCGATCGCGACGGTCACGAGCACGATGATGGTGTTGGTCTTGACGTCCTGCTTGGACGGCCAGACCACCTTCTTCAGCTCGCTCTTGGTATCGCGGAAGAACTTTGCGACCCGTGCGCAGAAGCCCTTGACAGCGGCTTTAGCTTTGGCCACAAAGCCCGGCTTTTTCTCGGTTTTGTCTGCCATTATGCTCCGCCTTTCTTTTACTTGGTTTCGCGATGAACGGTGTGCTTCTTGCAGAAACGGCAATACTTCTTCATCTCGAGACGATCGGGGTTGTTCTTCTTGTTCTTCGTGGTGTTGTAGTTGCGCTGCTTGCACTCGGTGCAGGCCAGAGTGATTTTAACGGTCATTTGTTGACACCTCCATTATAACGGTTGTTTTGAACCTCCCTCGGGTGCGGGTGGCAGCTGTAAAAACAGGCGCACTTAATAACCCCGCAAAAGAGGTGATATCATTGTACCACGCACTTTTCAATCCGTCAAGCAGAAAAAAGCGATTTTGAGAAACTTTTTTCGCAGCCGCTGTCTTTTTGTCCCAACGCGGCTTTTTTGCATTCTGCTTGCATCGCGGGCGTAGATATTGTATAATGAATCGAAACGGCATTTTACCGGTTTGAAGCCGCCCCTTTACCGGGGGCTTTATAAATAGGAGTGAGATATCATGCAGTCTGCAAATAAAATGTGTGTGGCGCTGCTGTTCGGCGGTATGTCCAGCGAACATGAGGTCAGCTGTGTCTCTGTGGGCAACTTTGTCCGCAACATCGACCGCAGCAAATACGAGGTGCTCACCGTGGGCATCACCAAGGAGGGCCGCTGGCTCTACACTGAGGCCACGGCGGAGCAGATGGCCGATGGCAGCTGGGAAGAGCTGCCCGGCAATATGCCCTGCGTGATCAGCCCGGACCGCGCCGACCACGGCATGATCCTGTTCACCCCGGACGGCCGGGTGGAAAAGATGCACCTTGACGTGGTGATCCCGGTGCTCCACGGCCTGTGGGGCGAGGACGGCACCGTGCAGGGCCTGCTGGAGCTGGCAGGCATCGCCTATGTGGGCTGCGGCGTGCTGGCAAGCTCTGTGTGCATGGATAAGGCTGTGGCCAACGCCCTGTTTGAAGCCAACGGTGTGCCCCACACCAAGTGGGTAGCCGCCAACCGCCGGGAGATCGAGAAGGATCTGGAGGGCGTTTGCGCCGGTGTGGAAGAAAAGCTGGGCTGGCCGGTGTTCGTCAAACCCGCCAACGCAGGCTCCAGTGTGGGCATCTCCAAGGTGTCCAGTCAGGAGGAGCTGAAGGCTGCCATCGCCCTTGCGCTGGAAAACGACCGCAAGGTGGTGTTTGAGGCCTTTGTGGACGGACAGGAAGTGGAGTGCGCCGTCATCGGCTCCGACCCCGCTGTTGCCACCCGTCCCGGTGAGATCCTTGCCGGTGCAGAGTTCTACACCTATGATGATAAGTACAAGAACGGCGTGAGCCAGACCGTCATCCCGGCACACCTGCCGGAGGCGAAGCTGGACGAGGTAAAGACCTACGCCGCCATGGCCTACACTGCACTGAACTGCGAGGGTCTGGCACGGTGCGATTTCTTTGTGGAAAAGAACACCGGCCGGGTGCTCATCAACGAGATCAACACCTTCCCCGGCTTTACCGCCATCAGCATGTACCCCAAGCTCATGGAGCACGAGGGTCTGCCGGTGCCGCAGCTCATCGACCGCCTGATCGCACTGGCGGTGGAAAGGACGGAAAAGCAGCATGGATAATCGCCCCATCGGTGTGTTCGACAGCGGTCTGGGCGGCCTGACCGGCGTGCGGGAACTGCGCAAGCGCCTGCCCCATGAGGATATCATCTACTTCGGCGATACCGGCCGGGTGCCCTACGGCAGCCGCAGCCCGGAGACCATTCTGCAGTACGCCCGGCAGGATGTGGCCTTTCTGCTTTCCAAAAACGTCAAGTGCATCATGGCAGCCTGCGGCACGGTGTCCAGCACCTACCCGGCTGCGGAGGCAGCCCAGCTGCCGGTGCCCTATCTTGGTGTAGTGGACGCCGCCGCCCGGGAGGCTGCCTTTGTCACCCGCAACCGCCGCATCGGCGTTATTGGCACAGCCGCCACCATCCGCTCCCGCAGCTACGAAAAGCTGCTGCGGCAGCTGGTGCCCGGGGTGGAGATCACCGCCCGCCCCTGCCCGCTGTTCGTACCGCTGGTGGAGGCCGGGTATGTGGATCACAGCGAGGCCGGAAAGCAGCAGGTCACAAAGCTGGTCATTGCCCAGTACCTGACCGAGGTGCGCGAGGCCGGGGTGGATACCCTGATTTTGGGCTGCACCCACTACCCGCTGCTGAAAAGCATGATCGGGGAGTTTATGGGGCCGGGCGTCACGCTGGTGGACCCCGCCATGACCGCCGCCCATCATCTGGAGCGGATGCTCGCCGAGCGCGGGCTGCGCGCCGACCACGAGAACGGGCAGGCACACTTTTACGTCAGCGATGTGCCGGACTGCTTTGTGCAGACGGCAGACCTGTTTCTGGGCGAGTACAAGGGCGGCCCGGTGGAGCAGATCGCCATTGATAAATATTGATAAGGAAAAACAACGTGAGCAAGCCACTGAAGGAAGACTATATCATCCGCATCAAAAGCCGCATTGAGCAGCGGCTGGACGAACCGGCTGCGGAGGAAGAAAAAGAAGAATTTGTGGAGCTGATGACCCGGGGCAGCTTTGTGCTGAAGGGCGGCAGCTACTATGTGACCTACCGCGAGACCGAGACCACCGGCTACGAGGGCTGCACCACCACCCTGAAGATCGCCGCAGACGGCAGCCGGGTGGCCATGCTGCGGTTCGGCAAGGGCGGCGGGGCAGGAACCCAGCTGCTGATCGAAAAAGGCCGCCGCAACCTATGCCACTACGAGACCGGCTTCGGTTCCATGACTTTAGGCGTGACCGCCGACGAGATCGACTGTCAGCTGACCGAAAAGGGCGGCACCGCCCGGTTTGCCTATCTGCTGGACGCCGACAGCGCCGACCTTGTGAGCCGCAACCGTCTGGAAGTTACCGTGACCCATGTGAATTGACGAAGTTCCCTGAGACTGTGAAAGGAATCCGACCCATGACTGATTTTGAAAAGACCTACCAGAACTACAATCCCCGGCAGGCTGCGCTGGACGAGGCACGCGCTCTGCTGACCGCAGCCGCCAAGGCTGCCATGGCAGACGGCACCCTGCCCGATGCAGAACTGCCTGCCTTTATCGTGGAGATCCCCGCCGACGTGAAGAACGGCGATATCGCCTCCAACCTCGCCATGGCCGGTGCACGCACCTGGCGCAAGGCTCCCAAGATGATCGCAGACGCCCTGCTGGCACATCTGCCCTCTCTTGAAAACAGCGTGTTCTCCAAGGTGGAGGTTGCCGGTCCCGGCTTCATCAACCTGTTCCTGTCCCAGAGCTTCTGGGCAGGCGTGGTGCTGGGTGCCTGCGCCAACAAGGAGTATGGCCGCACCGACCACGGCAAGGGCGCAAAGTACAACGTGGAGTTCGTTTCCGCCAACCCCACCGGCCCCATGCACATGGGCAACGCCCGCGGCGGCGCACTGGGCGACTGTCTGGCCGCTGTGCTGGACTGGTCCGGCTACGATGTGACCCGCGAGTTCTATATCAATGACGCCGGCAACCAGATCCAGAAGTTCGGCAAAAGTCTGGCAGTGCGCTACCTGCAGCAGTTCTGCGGCGAGGAGGCCTATCCCCTGCCCAAAGAGTGCTATCAGGGCGGTGACATCAAGGTGCTGGCCGGTGAGTTTGCCGAGCTGAACGGCGACAAGTACGTTGCTGCCTGCTCTGGTCTGAGCGAGGAGGCTCTGTTTGAGAGCGAAGCCTTTGCCGCCCTGAAGGACGCACTGGTGGCCTACGCCCTGCCCAAGAACATTGCCGCCCTGAAACGCGACCTCGGCAGGTACCGCATTGATTACGATGTCTGGTTTCACGAGAGCACCCTGCACGAGTCCGGCGCAGTTTTGGCTGTGGTGGACAAGCTGCTGGAGCTGGGTGCCTGCTACAAGGCCGAGGACGGCGCCATCATGTACCGCAGCGCCCAGTACGCTGCCAAGTACGGCACCGTGAACAAGAAAAAGACCGAGGACGGCACCGAGGAAGAGGCCAAGGACGAGGTACTCGTCCGCGCCAACGGCATCCCCACCTATTTTGCCGCCGATATCGCCTACCACTACAACAAGCTGGCTACCCGCGGCTTTGCCAAGGCCATTGACGTGTGGGGCGCAGACCACCACGGCCATGTGGCCCGCATGAAGGGCGCAATGGATGCCATCGGCCTGCACGGCGAGGATCTGGATGTTGTGCTGATGCAGATGGTCAACCTGATGCGCGATGGCAAACCGGTGCGTATGAGCAAGCGTACCGGCAAGGCCATCACCCTGACCGACCTGCTGGACGAAGTGCCCATTGATTCCGCACGTTTCTTCTTCAACC
>Ga0129312_1000479_pt1 | contig 34005 bp, 34 predicted proteins | sample O827metagenome_FD_94434 | JGI IMG/M metagenome (GOLD analysis project Ga0129312, IMG submission 94434) | Orangutan group fecal microbial communities from Wisconsin, USA - O827 metagenome | ecosystem: Host-associated > Mammals > Digestive system > Large intestine > Fecal | place: USA: Wisconsin... | reverse complement strand
TTTCACAAACTCGTCCGGGTTGCGCTGGATGCCCGCCCGCTGCATCACCGTGTAGTTGGGCTGTGTGCGCTCGATCACCTTCTGGTAGGTCTCGTTCACCGCCTTCCAGTATTCCTCGCTCCCCGCCTTGGCTGCTTCTGCGCTGAACTCCGCCGGGTGGTTCTTTACATAGGCCTTGCTGCCCTCCCACAGCGCCGCCACCGTGATCTCGTCCATCCCGTTGATCCACCCGGTCAGCGCCTTGGGCAGCTTGTCCATGGCCTTCTCCGCAAGGCTTCCGTCCCTGCCAATGCTCGCCAGCTCTCCGCGCTGGCTGCCCCGCTTGCGGTATTCCAGCAGCGCGTCCCCGTGCTGGGTGATCTCCGCCTCCAGCGCCGCCCGCTGCTTTGCCGAAAGGTTCTTCACAAATGGCACCACCGCCGCCATGGTATCCATGCCCAGCACTGCGCCCGCTGTTGGCAAGCTCGCCGCCTGCGCAATGGCAACGCCCGGGTTCAGGGTCAGCACCGCGCCCGCGTAGTTGCCCCGCAGCCGCGCCGCCATCCGGCTCACGCCGTTGTCCCGCCTGCGCTGGGTGGTCTGCAGGTCGGTCAGCAGGTCGTTGATGTAGTCCACCGTGCCCTTGCCCCACTGCTCCTTAATGATCTTGTTCTTCAGGTTTCCCAGCCCGTCTGCGGTCTCTACGTTGCTGTTCAGTACCTTCTGTACATCCCGGATCGGCAGCGCCAAGCCCGCATACGCCGCCGTGTCCCGCAGGCTGCGCTGCACCACGCTGCTGCACTCCTCCAGCAAGATGGGCTTGCTGCTCTTTACACGGTTCTTCAAAAAGCCCCGTCCCTCAATGGTCGCGTCAAGGTTCAACCCCTCGATCTGGGTCGCCAGCACGCCCTTGTCCACCGCAATGGGGTAGTAGTTCTTCACCTGCGCCCGGTTGTACCCCAGCAGCTGCATGCTGGTCTCGTTGATCAGGTTCGTGGTGTAGCTGCCAAAAAACTCCTTCATGTCCGCGATCCACGCCCGGTCGTAGTCGGTCAGCGCCGCCTCCACCGTGTTCAGTACGCTGTCCGGCATGGGGTTGCCCTCTGCGTCCTTCAGCATACCCAGTTGTACGGTCTGCCCCTTCTGGTACGCCTGCTCAATGTCGCCCGCGCTGTACAGCTTTGCGTCCGGCAGCACCATGCCGCCGGTCATCAGGTGCTCCACACTGTCCTTGTTCTGTAAGTGCATGTACAGGCTGCACAGCTGCGCGTGGGTCAGCGGCACCGCCTCGCCCTTGCTGTCCACAAGGCCAATGTCCACAAGCTTCGCTCCCGGGCCCGCAAACTCCGCCATCTCCTTCAGGTGCTCCTTGCCGGTCACGTTGCTGAACTTTTTCTCGCCCTCAATGGTGATCTCGGTCTGCCGCCGCTGTCCGTCGTTCAGCATCCGCGCCAGTTTCTCCATCTGTCCGTCCTTGGCATACCCGCCGATCATGCGGAACACCCGCTCCGCGCCCAGCATATCAAGGTTGTACTTCGTCAGCAGGTTGTGCAGCCCGTCCAGCGCCCCGCCGGGGTGGTTGCCCTTGCTGGCGCGCACCTCTCCCGCCGCCGTCACGGCGATCTTGTCCACCTCTTCCGCCTTTGCAAGGCTCAGCGTCTTGTTTGCAGTGCGGATCACATGCAGCGTGCTGCTGGTAATGGCATTCAGCATCCGCATCTGCTCCAGCGTCAGGGGCAGGTAGGTGCGGTTCTCGGTGTCCCGGATCCGTGCTTTCAGCCGGTCGCGCAGCATCTCCGCCTTCTCGCTTTCCGGCAGCGCCTCAGCCTCCGCCAGCTGCTCGCGCAGCTTTGCAAGCCGTGCCTCTTTCGCGGCGGTCATGTCCTCCCGCAGCGTCTGGATCAGCACCGGCACCCCGCTCTTCTTCCAGTCCTCGGTCATGGCCGTGGGTGCGCTGTCCGTGCCCATCGAGCGGTTGATGCTGTCCTGCAGCGCCGTCAGCCGGTTCACCGCCCGGTCGTTCAGCACTGCCTGATTTGCCAGCTTCGCCACCTCGGCCGCCTGCACGATCAGGCTCTGCTGCACATACTTGCCCGGGCTCGGCCGCAGCACCAGCTGGTTCAGCGCCGCTGCGTTGCGCTGTACGCTCTTGCGCACCTTGTCCATCTCCCTGCCTTCCCGCGCCTTCTTCACCCGCTTTTCCGCCAGCGCCTTCGCCACCGCAATGTCCTCGTCCCGCTGCTGCCGCGCCGCCTCAATGGCAAGGGCATTCCGCTGCGCCTGCTTTTCGGCAAAAGCCTCCCGCTTGCGCTCGCTCTCTGCCTCCCACTCTGCGATCTCGTTTTCCTGCACGATCAGCGAGTACTCCGCCGTGTCCGCGCGCCGGGTCTCCTGCCGCAGCTGCCATGCCAGCTCGTTCTTTTCGCTGCGCAGCCGCTTTACTTCCAGCTTCGCCTCGTCCAGCATCTCCTGCCGCTCCGCCTTCAGCCGCTTGGCTTCCTCCTTCCACGCCCGCTCGTAGCTCTCCCTTAGCACCGTCATCTTCTCATTCAGGTCACCAAGGTTCGTAATGTCCACGCCCTGCGTTTCCAAAATATCGTTCAGCTGCTTTTCTGCCTTCGCGTTCGCCTTTGCCTTCTGCACCTCCGCGTGCTGCCCTGCATCCCGCCGGTTCTGCGCCAGCTTTTCCCGGAACAGCGCCTTCTGCCCCTTCTGGATGCCCTTCAGCTCCCGGCTCACCTCTGCAGCCCGCTCCTCGGTGCCCGCTGCGGCTCTGGCCACCTGCATATTGTGCTGCATGATGCCCTCAAAAATGGCCTCCGCGTCGGTCATCTCCGGCACGTTCATCACATCGCCCAGCATCCGGCCCGCCAGTTCCACCCGGGCATCCTCGTACTCCGCCACGTCTGCAAACCGGCTCATCATCTTCGGCTTAATGGCATCATGCAGGTTCATCAGCACGTCCAGCCACTCGGTGCTCTCCATGCTCAGCGCACCGTCCACACCGGCCTGCTCCGCAGCGCTTTTCCACAGCGCCCGCGCGCCGTCCCGCACATAACCCGCCGCGCTCATATCGTTCACAATGCTCTCGTACTGCTCCGCCGGGTTGCCGTCCCGCACGCCCTCGGCCTGCCGCAGGGTCACGCCGTGCCGCCGTGCCTCGGCCACCGCCTCGCCCCAGCTGCCGTACCGGCGCACCAGCTCTGCCTTCGCCGCGCCGGTTTTGTTCACCGTGTACTCCAGCTTGTGCAGCTCCGGGTATTCGTCCCACAGCTCGCTGTTGCGGTAGGTCGCCCCGTCCAGCACCTCGCCCGCCAGCGTCTCCGCCAGCGCCTGCGCCTTGCCCATGTCCGCGCCCTCGGCCTTCAGGTACTCCACCAGCACCTGCGCCTCGTTTGCCAGCTTCGTCCGGTCAGCCCGGCTGCCGTTGGTGCGGGTCCACCGTACTGCCAGCCCCTCCAGACTGTCCCGGCTTACCTTCACACCCCGGGTCAAGCCAAAGAACTGCCCCAGCGTGTCCAGCGCCGCTGCCTTGTCCGCAATGGCTCTGCTGGCCTGCCGCTGGTCGCTGCCCTTTGCCTCCCGGTCTGCCTGCTGCGCCAGCTGATATCTGAACTTTGCAAACTCACTTTCCTGTGCCAGTTCTCCGGTTTTGTAGTATGCCTGAATTTCCCGCACCACTTTGTCCGCATCCACACGCCCGCTGTATTCCTTGCTGGCGGCCACCTTGCCGTCCGCCGTGGAGATGTCCAGTGTGAACTGCCCGCGCTCACTGCCCAGCTGCTCGGTCATCTTCCTGATCTGTTCCAGCTGCTGTGCAGTCGGGGCAGTGTCTGCCGAAAGGTCGATACCCGGTGCTTCTGCCATCACACGCACATTACCGTCCAGTAAAAATTCATTCAGCGCTTCCGTGCCGGTCTTTACTTCCGCCGGGCCGAATACGTTCATAATTTCCCGGTGGTCGGTGTCCCGGCTTCTGTCATTCTGCGCAAAATCCAGCATCTGGCCGTCCGGTAGGATGTACCCTGCTTTCTTAAAGTCCTCTGTCACACCGAACTGTTCCTTTGCCAGTACTCGCCGATACTCCGCTTTCCCGCCGTGTTTTTCTGCTTCCGCATTATAGGTCAGCTGCCGGTCGTTCGCCTTTGCGTTCGCCCGTGCCCGCATCCGCTCTCCTGCTTCCCGCATCCGGTCGCCCAGTGCCGCGCTCCGTTCTTCCAGCTGTGCCAGACGGCTGTTGTAGTCCTTGCGCTTTGCAAGATAGTTCTGATACTCCGCACTGTCCCGGTAGTTTTTCGCCTCTGCGGAAAAAATGCCCAGTGCCTTTTTCTTTGCTTCGATCTCTTTCACCGCATCGCTTTCCAGCCATGCGCTGCGTTCTTCCTCAAGTTCCCGCCGCTGCTCGACCAATTGCCGCTGTTCGTTGCGCAGCACTTCCAGTCCTTCCGCTTTCTGCGCCACTTCATCAGAAAAATACTTGGTAAAGTTCGCATCATGGTTGACAAGGCGGTAATAATCAAGTATATTGAGATCAGAAGAACCGGTAGGGGTTTCCATGCTGGAAGCAATTTCAGCATCGTACCCTTCTGATCCGGTTCCTTCTATAGAACCGGTTAGGGCAGCTTCCTGAGCCAGCAATGACTCTTGACGCACCTGAAGACCCGGTTCTTTTTTGTTTGCAGCGTTCCGGCTTTCCTTGGCTGTTGTTTCCGCGATTGCAAAATACAGTGCCGTCGGCCGGTTATCATACAGCTTCAGTTCTGCGCGCACCGGGATGATCCGCTCTCCGTCCTGTAAAGCAGACGCCAGCACGATCATGCCGTCCACATGCGGCTTTCCTTTTTTGTCTGTATGAGCTTCCAGAGGAACCGCATTCGCAAGAACTTCTTCTATGTTCGCCTGAACCAGAGCAAGATCATTGTATTCTCTCGGCGTAAGCTCTGTTTGCTTGCTCACACTTTCGTGAATATTATTGTTCCCGTAGCTAAAATTCACATCGAGTTCTTTTAATTGAAACTCTTTGGTCTGAATTCCAAACTCAGTTAATACCGGTTTAATTGCTTTCAGTGCATCCTGTGGTCTCAGTCCAGACCACTCCTGTCCGCTCACCTTTGCAGTCCGCTCCGCATTCTGCTCTGCCGGCCGGATAGTCAGGGTCATCTGCCGCTTTGTTTTTTCTGTCTCCGTTTCTTTTGCCATTTCTGGCAGACTGTACCGCACCCCCTGCGCCGCGCCGTTGCCTTCAATGGCAGCGGCGTTTTCTTTTGCCGCCCGCAGGTTGTCCATCGCCTTTTCCGCGTGTGCAAAATAGGCATCCTGCAAAGCCTTCTTCTGCGCCTGGGCAAGGTTCTTTGCGTGCAGTGCCGCCCGGTTCTCCGGGTCTTTGTTCAAAATCTCCTTTGCCTTGCTGATGATGCTGTTCAAAAGCTCCTTCACCGCGTTCACGGCCTTGGTAATGGTGCCTGCCTTGCCCGCGTTCTTGTCTGCCTGCTCCCGCTGGAACTGTGCCCACCGGGTCATGTCCTCCACGGTCTCAAAAATGCCGCTCCAGCTGTCGGCCACCAGCTCCTCCGCAGCCTGTTCATAGGTCAGGTTCTGGGCTGCGTAGTCCTGCATTTTCTCCCGGATCATCCGGTCCACGTTCTCGTAGCCCTCACTCTCTGCCATGTACTCCAGCGCCCTGTCCATCAGCGCCTTTGCGCCCTCCGCGTCCAAAGCGTTGTACCAGTGAAAGTCCTCGTGCAGGATCGTTGCAAACACATTTTCGTTCCCGTCCGCAAAGAAAATGCGTCCCGTCTCTGTGTCGATGTACGCCTTCACCCGCTTGCTGGGCGTTCCGTCCGGTCCCTGCAGCACGCTCTTTAAAACAGCATCCGTGCCGGTGCCCGCCGCGTTCAGCCGGATCAGCTGGGTCGCCATCTCGTCCGCCGTCCGCAGACTTCCTTTCCAGATCACCCGGCCCTCGCCGCTGGTGCTCTGGCTGCTAAGCGCACCGCCCAGCCCGCCTGCTGCTTCGGTCTCTCCCTGCCCCTGCGTCCACGCTGCCTGCAAAGCCTCCTTGCCGCCGGGCTGCTGCAGCACATAGTTTGTAAAACCCGCCAGTCCGCTGGTGCTGCCCGCCAGCTCCAGCGCCTTGTCAAAGGTTTTTACCCCCTCCATCTGTCCAAGCCGGTACATACAGCTCGCCGCCGAGGTATACCTGTCAAGGTCTGTAATGCTGTCCGGCACCATCCGGCTGATGGTCTCGCTCGCGCCCCGGCTCACCTTCCACCGGCTCAGCTCCCGCTGTACGCTGCGCTGCTTTTCGGTCAGGCTCTGCTGCCGCAGTCCGTAGGTCTCCCGCAGTGCGCCGCTCTGGGTCGTGTCCGCCTCCCCGGCCTGTACCGGCTGCACAGTTTCCACACTTTCCCCGGCTTTTTCCACGTTGACTTGTCCCTCCCGCTGTGTTACAGTAGTAGCAGCGGAAGGATCTGCAGCTACGTTTCGGACGTGCGCCTCAGGGTCGGCAACGGCACTCACGGGGGACTGCAGACCTTCTGCCATCGGAATAGCGGAAGTAACTGCGTTTAACGTTTCGGACGTATGTCTGGGGTCGCTTTCGGCGGCATCCATAGGGGGGCGCAGAGCTTTCGCTATTTCTTTTTCTGGCACTCCCACGGATGACAAATATTCCGAAACAATATAATTTCTGCTCTTTTTCGTATCTGTAACGGCTTCCACGATCACGTGGGAGCCGTCTATTTTTTTCTCAAAGATCACAATGGGTGCCCGCTTGCCATTGCTGGTAAAATACCCTTCCGCTTTCCTCGTTGCCAGATACGCATTGTCAAAGTTGTCAAGCACATACCCAGCCCGCGCCACGTCCGCGCTTTCCTTCATGGTGGCATCTGCGCTGCCGTCCCCACCTCCGTGCCGGTTCGTGATGTGTCGCACCGCATTGGCATCCATCATCGTCACGCTGCCAACCTTGTCCAGCCCTGTCAGCTGCTGCATGGCATCCCGCATCCGGTCGCTGGTTTCCGTCACCATGTAGGGTGCCGGCTGTTCGCCCGCCCGCACCCTGTCCACATATTCTGCCAGCTTTAAGTCTGCGCTGTCCTTGTATTCTGCAATTCTGGCATTCTGTGCCGGGGTATGCTTTGCTGGGTCATCATCCACCGCCGTCTCATTCCTCTGAGAAAGGCTCCCTCCCAGAGGGAGCTCCGTTGCGGCTCCGGCATCGCCGGACTGCAACGGTGAGGGAGCTTCCTCCCGCTGCACCTGCTGTTCCGCCGTCCCCTGCACCGGCGCAGCGGCATCCGCTCCATTCGCCTTGTACTCAAGCCGCTTGCTCATCGCGCCCAGCCCCGTGCCCACAGCACCGCCCAGCGCACCGGACGCGCCGCCGGTCAGGCCGCTCTGCAAGGCGGTCACAAAGGTCTCCGGCTTCAAAAGCGCCTCGGCCGCTTCCGTGTCCCCGCCCAGTACGGCATCAATGGCAGTGTCTGCGTAGGTCTCCACAAAGGCCTGCACCGCGTTGTCCACACCGCCGGAAAGTGCAGCCGCCACCGCCGGGTAATTCTGCTTGAATGCGCTGTCCCCGCCAAGGCCGCGCACCCAGTCCGCGATCTGCCCCGCCAGCGTGTCCTTTGCATAGTCCGCACCCATGCTCCGGGCAAGGTCTGCCGCACCTACACTGTTGATGGCCCATCCCGCGCCAAACTTTGCAAGTCCGGTGGCAAGCGTTCTGCCTGCGCTCTGGCCCTTCTCCACGCTCTGTCCCATGCTCTCTGCCGCGCCCTGCGCGCTCAGAACCGGCAGCACCAGATACGGGCTTACGCCCGCCACCGCAAGGTTCTCCGCCGCGCTGCTTGCAATGCCCATGGCAGTCCGCGCCGCCGGGGTCATGCCCGCCTGCGCCGCCGCCGTGTGCCGCTTGCCGTAGTCGTACAGCTTGTACCCAAGGGTGTCCTTGTCCGCACTGTCCGCCACCTTTGTCCCCGCAATACGGCTGCGCATGGTGTCGATCTCCGCCTGCGTGTATCCCTTTTCCAAAAGCTCTGCATCGGTGTACGGCTGCATGCTCGTTGCCGTGCTGCCCTGCTGGGCGTAGGTGGTCTTGCCGCCGGTCAGCATTCCCAGCAGCTTCTCCTGCCGTGTATCCCCCTGCACCTCTTCCCGCAGCGCCTTCCAGTTTTTCCGGGTCTCCATCTCGTTCCAGATGCTCACCCCAAGGTTCTCACCCACCAGAAGCGGCGCTGCCGCCACCGTTGCCGCAATGCCTTTTGCCGTGTCCGCGCCGCGCCGCACAAACACCTCCGCCGGGTTGTAGGCCGGGTATTCGGTCAGGTACTGCCGCGCCTTGTCGATCTCCTGCTGGCTGTACCCCATCCCCCGCAGCTGCGCGTCCGTGTACTTTGCCTTCGTCTCCTTCTCCCCGCCCGCGCTGCGGCTCGTGCCGCTCTGGGCATAGCTGGTGTATGCGCCGCCGCCCGCGCCCACCGTGGGCGCTTTGGCGCTGGTTCCCTGCTGGGCGTAGCTGGTGTAGTCCTGCTCCTTCTGCCGCATCAGGTCCACCAGCTCCCGGTGCCGCGTGTCCGCGTCCATCCACAGGTTCCACCGGTCAAAGTCGTCCCGCTTTACGGCATTGGCTGCCTGTGCCCGCTGCTGCGGGGTGTTGTCCCCGCCCGCATAGTTCCAGTCCGGTTCGTAGTCCTCCTGCCGGTCGGTCTTTACCGGGCTGCCGGTCGCCGTGCCCAGCACGCTGTCCAGCACCTCGTCCGCCAGCTTCTTGCTGTCCAGCGTCCCCAGCTGCCGCGTGCCGCCGCCCATCCAGCGGGTATCCGTGCTGCCCTGCGGCAGCTGCACCCGGGTCTGCAAGGGGCTTTCCACAGCCGTCCGCACCCCGCTGCCGCTCCGGCTCTGCGCCATACGGTTGCTTACCCTGTTTGCCTCGTTCTGCTTTTTCTGGTAGTTTTCCTCCCACCGGTTCATCTGCTCTTTGGTAGCCGGTTCTGTCTGCGCCGGGTGATAGCTGTCCTCGTTCTTCTTATCCTTGTACTTTCCCTCGTAATTACGGCTCCACTGCGCCATTTGCGCTTTTGTCACTGCCATAGCATTCTCCTTTATTTCAGCGTACCCATCGCGTATGCGATCTCGTCCTCAGAGTATCCTTGCAACCGCAGGCTGTTGTAAATGGTCTGTTCGTCCGAGCCTCTGCTCTGCTGTCCCTGCGCCGCATTTGCCGCCACCTGCATCCGTTTCGTCGTAATGCCGGTGCCCAGTTCCTCGTCACTCTCCTGTTTGTTCTGGTTTTTTTGCGTATTCCGGCCGCTCCCGCCGCTTCTCCCGCTGCTGCCGTACCGGTTCTTCATCTGATACTGTTGCTGCTGGTACTGCAGGTTCACGTTGTTCAGCGCCTGCTGCAACTGCACCTGCCATCCGATGTCCTTCTGTTTCAGCGTGTCAGAGTAGTCCATGCTTCCCGTGTCGATGCCCGCCATCTGCAAAAAGCTCTTTACGCCCGCGTCGTTGCCGTACTTATAATCGGCATCCATCGCCGTCAGCATATTGTCCAGCTTTTCCTTGTCCACATCGCTCAGTCCCTGCCAGTTGTCCACAATAGCGGTATCCATGCCCGCCTGCGTCAGGGTCGTCCGTGCCGCGTCCGGGCTGCCCGCCTTCATAAACGTCAGCGCCTGATTCATCGTATTCACCCGGTTCTGCTGCACCGTGTAGTTTTCCTTCCAGGTATCCACCATGCTTTCGTCCAGATCGTATGTTTTCAGGATCTGTCTTGCGCGCTCCGGGTCTCCCGCATCAAAGGCTTCCCACGCCTGCTGCTGCCCTGCCACCTCGTTGGCAAGTTGGATCTGCGTGTACCCCATGTATCCGTCATACCCGGCCTTCGCCACGCTGCCAATGCCCTTGATGATGTTCCAGATGTTGTTTTTCGCGTCCTCGCCTTCCTGCCGCGCCTGTCCCAGCCGTCCGTACAGGTAGTTGCGCCAGCTCTGGGCATTTGCCGTGTCCTGCGCCGCCGCGCTGCGCTCCATGCTGTCCTGTCCCAGCAGGGTGCTTACCATGTCCGCATTCCCCGCCAGTTCGTTCTGCCACTGCTGCAATGCCTTGCTGCGCAGCTCGGCCAGTGCCGTGCCCGCGCTGGCGGTCTGGTCTGCCGCCGTCTGGTCTGCCACGCTCTTTGCCCAGTCCGTGCCGTACCCGCTGCCAAGGCTCTGCGCTGTCCCCAGCGCTGCCGCTGCACTGTCTGCCGCGTTCCCTGTCACCTTGTCCCGGTAGCTCTGGTACGCCTCGCTCAGCGCCGTGTCGGTCACGCCGGTGCCGTTCAGCCCGCTGATCTTCTCAAGCCTATCATTCACCCGCCCGGTGTACGCACTCTCGTATGCGCCGGGCACTTCCTGCTCGGCCTGTGCTAGTCTGTCCTTTGCGTTCTTCAGCTTCTTCATCGTGCTCATGCTCCGCACTTCCTTTCTTACAGCAGCAGCTTTATAACGGCCTTAATGATATACGGTGCCATACTCGCTATCAGCTGTCCAAAGCCCGTTGCGGTCTGGATGCCGTTCGCCTTTTTCTGCTGCTGTTCGTTGTAGGCGCTGTCGTACTCGTTCTGCCGGTACGCAAGCCCCTCGTTCCAGTTGTCAAGGTTCTGCTGGTAGGTCTGCCGGTCGCTGCTCTCTGCCCTTTGCAGCCCCGCCAGCTCCGTCTCCAGTCCGCTCTTCTTTGCGTTGTACGCCCCAAGGTTCTGGTTATACAGCCCGTCCAGCACGTCGTCTAAGTTCGCCATGGTGGCATCGTAGGCGTTCTGTCCCGCCTGCGTGCCGTAGCTGCTGGCATACCCGCCGGTCAGCGCCGCCGCATTGGCCTGCGCGTTCCGGTTCGCCTTCTGGGCGTTGCGGCTGTACTGGTCCTTGTACTGCTTGTAGGCCGTGTCCGCATCCGGGTCATAGTCAAACTCGCCCAGCCCCTCCAGCTTCCCGGTCACATCGTTGATCTTCTGCTGGTACTGGCTCTCGTATGCGCCGGGCTTTGTCTGCTCGTACCGTTCCAGCTCCGTCTTGGCCTCGCTCAGTCTGCTCATTTTTCCACCTTCTTCAAAAATTCCTCGTTCATGTTCTCCCTGCTCAGGTTCGTCAGCACATATTCCAGCTGTTCGGTCAGCTGGTATAAATAGTTCTTCAGTGCCCTTGCGTCCTCCGGGTCCATCTTGTCCCCGAACTGCGGCATCGCTATGCCGCTCAGCCCCGCTAAACTTGCCATAGCTTCTCCTCCCTATTTTCTCGGCCTTGCCCCCTGCACCCGTGCGCCGCTGCTGTCTGCCAGCGTCAGCGCAAGGCTCCGCAGGGTCATCTGTCCCTTGCCCGTCAGCCGGATGCGCATGGTGTCAAACCGTCTTGGCTCAAACGGCAGGTTCAGCCTCTCGTGGCTGCCCTTCGCCGCGCACGTTGCCACCTTCTCAAAGGGTGCTCCGTCATAGCTTACCGCCAGCGTCACAAGCCCCGTGCCCTCTGCGTCCATCCGCAGCGTCACCCGGCTCACATACTTGTCGTCCGGCACGCTCATGCCAATGTCGCCGCTCACCGCCTCAAACTGCACCACGTCCAGCGCCGCCGGGTCGCTGTCCGCCTCCCGGTCAGGTTCTGCCGCCCACAGGCTGCTCCCGTCCCACAGGTACAGCTGCCGCCCGCTGCTTGCCATCTCCCGGCCTGCCGCGCCCTCTGCGTGCCACATTCCCTTTTCGGTGTCGTACACCAATAGCCGCCCCGCCGGGTCGTCTTTCTGCCGCAGGTACAGGTAGTACCTTGTATCCAGATACCCCGCCGCCGTCCACTCCACCCCCTGCATCCGTCCCGGGTCCAGCGCCGCCGATACCTTTACCGGCAAGCTGCCGTCCCACGCCATCACCCCGTCGGTCGAAAGGTAATACAGCGTCTCCGCGATCACGCACAGGCTGTGCCCCGCGTTCGCCGCCACGCCCCGGCACCGCACGCTGGAAAGCCGGTACTCGCTGGGCTTTGTGCCGTACAGCCGGTGGATGCAGTTTTCTTTAAAAAACAGCACATACCCAAGGCAGCTTGCCGCCGCCGTAAACGGCCCGTCGCTGCCCACGGTCACCGCGTAGCTGTCCGCTGCCGTGCCCTGATAGCTGTACCAGTTGGTGGGGTCGCCCAGCGCACAGCCATAGATCACGTTCTCCTTTTTGCTGCACCCCCACACCCGGTTGTCGCACTCGGTCACAAAATCCAGCTCCGGCACCCGCCGCTCCAGCGTCATACTCTCCCCGGTGCTCTCGTTTTCGGTGCGCAGCATATCCTCGCTGCGCCAGCTGCACTGCCCGCGCCGCAGCACCCAGCTGCCGTAAAACCGCTCGCTCACCCCGGTGCGCTCCATTGCCATCACAAGGGCAAAGGGTTCTGCGGCCTTGTCCACCGCCGTAAGCAGCACCTTGTCCCCGTTAAGCCCGCCCAGCGCTTCCCGCAGCTGTGCCGGTACACCCTGTACCGTCACCGTGTCCCCGGCGCGGATCACGCCTTTCAGCTCCGGCACCGCCAGCTTCACATATTCCAGCAGGATCTGTACCCACTTCCCGGCCTTTTCGCTGTACCTTTCCAGCACGCCGTCGCTTGCGTACACCTTCCCGCTCTCGCCGGTCTTTAAAAACAGCTGTCCGTCCTTTGGGCTTTCCGGCTCCGTTTCTCCGGTAGGCACCCCCTCGTAGGTGCTGCCCTCCGCATCGCAGGGGTACACATACACCGTGCTATCCCCCAGCGCCCATGCCGCACCCAGTGCGCTCAGTTCTCCTGTCTCGGTGTCAAAGCTCATCTTGTCCGGCCAGATCAGTACCCGCGTGCCCATGCCCACCAGTTCCTTCCGGTCGTCGGTCAGCACGTTCTCCAGCACCACGGCTTCTCTGCCGTCGTCCGGCGTGTACTCCAGCCCCGTGCCGCAGCACAGCAGCATCCCGTTCAGGTGGTACGCCCCGTTCATCCGCTGCATCTGCCGTACCCGCCGCCGGGGCTTCCGCGTCTGTAATGCCGGGTATCCCCGGCTGGAAAAATTCATACTCCCGCTCAGCTCCGCCTCGCTGCACCCGTAGGTCTCGTTTAAGCCCCCGAACGCCCGCAGCAGCTGCCTTGCGCCCGAAAGCACGTTCAACTTCGTCCCGTCTATCATGTTTTCATCCTTTCCTCTAAGAAAGGCTCCCTCCCAGAGGGAGCTGTTTCACCGCGCCGCTTTCAGCGGACGGTGAAACTGAGGGAGTTAGTACCTCCACTGCGCCCCACCCGCCGGTGCGTAGGTGCGCCGCATCCACGCCGCAAACTCCTGCACCGCATCCGCATACAGCTGCATCTCGTTGGCAGCCCGCGCCGTCTCGCCCAGCGCCAGATCCATCTGTGCGCACAGCCAGTGCGGGTAAATGCTCCCTGCAAAGGCTTCCGGCACCATCAGCTCGGTGTCGTACTCCAGCCCGTCCCACCAGCTCACGTCCGCGCCCATTGCGTCAAAGTCCCCGCAGCTTGAGCGCTCCACCACCGTTTTGCGCAGCCGCGCATCGCATTCCCGCAGCCAGTTCTGCTTTAACCGGTCGTCAAAGTCGTTATTCGGCCGCATCCCGTCGGCCATCTCTACCGCCATCCCCGCCGTCATATCATTTCTCCTTTCTACCAAAAACACCCGGCACAGCATGTGCCTGCCGTACCGGGTGTCTATCCGTTTTAACTTGCCGGTAACTTGCCAGCAAGCTGCGGCACAATGCCGCCGGGCGGTCTTACAGCCGCTGCAATGCAGGTACGTCCTGCGTTTTTGCAACTGCCGCCGCGATCTTCTCATTTGCTGCGTTGTCCATCTCCTCGCTGTGGCGCAGCACCTCGGCCACCGCCGCAGGCACTTCCACGTCCACACCGCGCTGGATCAGATACGCCTCGCCGTTCACGCTCACAAAGCGTGCGCCGGAATACCGGCCGTTGTCCTTGAACAGATGGATGATCTCCGTCTTGGGCTTTTCCGCCTGCACCGCCTCGGTGCCCACGTCCTCCACAGGCTTTTCCGCCTGCACCGCTGCCTTCTTCTCTGCCATTCTAATTCTCCCTTCTTCATGCGCCGCAGCGCACATCATTGCGCAGCACATCATTTGCCCATAGGAAAGGGGCAAACCTCATTGCGCAGCACATCATGCCGCCCACCGGGCGGCTTCCTCAGTTCGCCTGCGCCTTTGCGCTGTACCGCTCAGAGCAGCTCTCAATGCGCACCATGTACTGCTCGCTCAGGCGCTCTGCGGTCTTCACGGCCTTCCAGCCCACGGACGCGCGCTGGTTCAGCGGGTCGTCGCCGTAGCCCAGCTGCTTCACAATGTGCTGCAGGCCGCCGCCCTCCAGCTCAGTGGTGGCGTAGGCGTGTGCGCCCAACACCAGCGTGCCGAACACCGCAAGGCCCTCCGGGCAGCCGTTGCCCTTCCAGATCTTCGCTTCGCTGGTCTCCACAAAGCGCACGTTGTTGATCTTGCCGATCTCGCCCTCAAAGATCTCCTCGGGGCTCGCGTACTTGTGGGCCTCCACCCAGTTGGGGTCGCGCTTGATGTCGTAGGTGGCATACGGGTGGATGATACACACATAGCTGCCGCCCGCGTTGCCCACGGGGTCAGTGTTCTGCACCTTCAGCTGCGCCACCGCCTGGTCGATCAGGTCCACGGTCAGCTGTGCCGTCTTGTCCAGACCCGCCCGGCTGGTCACCGCCGTCTCCGCGCCGCCCGCGCCGATCTTGGGCGCATAGATCACGTTGGTGCCGCCGCACAGGATGTCCCGCACAATGGTGTCCATGGTTCTGCCGGACTGGCTCGCCAGCACGCTGGTGGCCTGCACCACGTTGTTGTCGATGGTGGTCATCTGCACCATGTCGGTCAGGGGCACCCAGCCGCCGTACTGGTGCACCTCAGCGGTCACCGTGCTCACGGTCAGTGCCTGGCCTTCCGGGGTCACGCCCTCGGTCAGCGGGGTGGTCGCTTTCGGCAGCGCCTCATACTTGCGAAACTCAATGGTCTTGCCGTTGTTCGCCGGGATGGGGTAGCTGTCGCCAAACTGGTCATGCACCAGCGCAGGCAACGCCTGATCGATCAGGCGCTTCTCGTAAAAGGTCTTCATCTCCGCGGTCATACCGCTGGAGCCGGTGGTGTTCTGCAGCTGCTCGTGGGCATCCGCAAACTGCTGCAGGTTCATCTTCTTCCACTTCATTCTTGTGTCCTCCTTCAAAGGTTTATCTCTCTCACGCCCTCGCGTGGGAAATCACAGTACAATTTTCTCTCCCCGCCGTGCCCGGCGTTCCAGCTCCTCCCGCTGTCGGCGGGTGGTATTGCTGATGTCAAACTTCGTGGTCACCGCGCCGCCGGGGCGGGTGCCGTTCTCGCCGGGTCTCGCCGCCCGCTGCTGGATCCGCGCCGTCACGCCCTGCTCCACGGTCTGGGCGGTGCGTGCAGTAGCCTGCTCCATAATGTGGTTAAAGTAGGCCGCCCGGTATGCGTCCGGCAGGCTCACGCCCCGCCGCATCAGCTCGCCCACCTGTTCGTTCGCCAGCACCTCGCCCAGATCAAAGTCCGGGTACTGGGCTTTCAGCTGCGCCGCCTGAGCATCCCACTGTGCCCGGATCTGTGCCGCCCGCTGCTGCCGCGCCGCCTCCTGCTGTGCCGCCTGCAGCTTTGCGTTCTGGTCGTTGGCTCTGCGCAGATCGCTTTCCATCTTGTCCAGCTCCCGCGCCGTTTTCACGCTCACGCCCCGCTGCTGCGCCAGCTCCTCGTAGTAGGCGTCGTCCTTCACCTTGCCGTTCTTCACGGCCTCGATCAGTCCGTCCACGTCCTCGCCGTCCACGCCGTATGCCTCGCTCAGCGCCTGCCGCAGGGCAGCCGCTTTGGGGTCTGCGTGCACCGCCTCGCCCGCCTTGATGATGGCCTGCTGCATCACCTCGTTGAAAATGTCGCTGTACTCGCCCCGCACCAACTCCCCAAAGGCCTTGCGCTTTTCCTCCGGGGTCTTTTCCACCTTCTGCTCCTGCGGCTTCTCCTCGGTCGGCTCCTCACCTTCCTGCGGCTGCGTCTCCTGTGCCGGTTCGCTTACCGGCTTCTGCTCCGGTGCCGCCGGGCTTGCCTTGCTCCGCAGCGCACCGCTGCGCCGTGCCAGCCGCTCCTGTGCCGGACGCAGCGCAGGCTCCTGCACCGCCGGGGCAGCCTCTGCGCCGCCCTCTCCGGCAGCAGCACCGCCGTCGCCGTCTGCAAACAGCTGCAGGTTCATCTTGCCGTCCACCATGTCCGGCAACTCCGCCGGGTCCGGTGCCTTGCCGTCCGCAAACACCATGTTCACCTCAAGCTCCACGTTCTCCGGGTAACTCTCGGCCAGCGCGTCCAGTCCGTCCTGTACCAGCTCCACCCATGCTTCCACCATGTCGCAGCTCTCATGGGTCGGGGTCACCTCCACACGCATCCAGCCCTCGCCGTGTGCCACAGCGCCCAGCGCCACAACACCTGCCCGCGCCGCCTCCTCCACCTCGTTGGCAAGGGTCTGCATCAGGCAGCTCACCGCTGCGCACACAATGTCCTGCCCGTACTTTCCCGCGCCCGCATGGCCCTTTGCCTTCACCTCGTAGCCGGTCTTGCCGTCGTTCCATACCGTGCGCATCACACTTGCTTCGATCATATTATTTCTCCTTTACTTGTTCGGGTTGTTCACGTCCATCGCCCGCCGGGCTGCCTGCGTGGAAAGGCTGTTGTCGCTGCCTCCCACAGCACCGCCCAAGCTGTTGGTGCTGGTCTTTGCGCCTGTGCTGCTACCGCCCACAGCCCCCGCAGCACCCGCCGCCTGTCCGGCTGCACTTGCCGCTGCGGCAACGTTCGTCCCGTTCTGGCTGTCGATGATGGCGGCCATCTTCTGCAGCTGTGCTGCCATCTGCTGCAGCTGCTGGTACAGCGTGCCGTTCTGGCTCACCCGCTCCCGCACCTTCTCAATGCCTTCAAAGTCCATCATCTCCAGCGCAGCCAGCGCCGCATCCGCGTTCGCCGGTGCAAAAAATCCCAGCTTATAGCACTCCTTCGCCGTCTCGTTCTGGGAAAGGCGGCTGAAGGTGCTTTTCTTCGCCGCGCTCACCGTAATGTCGAACACCGGTTCGTGGTCGCCCAGCTGCACCCCGCCCACAACGCCGCCGGGCACCCCGCGCAGCATCTGTGCGCTGAAGGTGGCATACTCCACCCCGCCGCTCTCGCCGGTAATACGGTATACCCGCTGCTCGTCGTAGAACTGCCGCATCAGCTCAATGATCAGGTAGCACTCCTTCGCAAACGCCCGGTACGCGCTCTTCAGCATGTCCCGGCTCAGCTTGCTGCCCGCCTCCTGCAGCGCCGCAATGGCACTGGCAGCAGTCAGGCCGCTGGTGGTGCCGCCCTGGCTCACGTCCCGGTTGCCGCTCACTTCCTTCAGTTCGCTCACCCGGGCATCCCGGTAGTTCATGCAGTTGCCGCTCAAAACGTTCGTCTGCAACGGACGGAAGGAATCTTCGTTCAGGCGGCCCACAACGTGCACGATGTCCTTGGAAAAGTCCGCCAGTTCCGCTTCGTTCACCCCCGCCGTGTCGCTCAGCACAAAGCGCTGCTTTGCCGCCAGCTTCACGTTCTCGTCCATGGCGTGGTTCATCTCGTCAATGGCGGTCTGGGTGTCCTTCATCACGTCGATGAACCCAAACCCCGCCGGGGAATCCTCCTCCATGAACAGCGGGTCAAACACAAAGGGGTATTTCCCGTGGTCGTAAAAGCCCCGCTGCGCCAGCTGCGGGTCGTTCTCGCTGGCATACAGCACCACGCCGTTGCAGTACTTGCAGTAGTGCAGCACCGTCTGTCCGCCGGGCTGCGCCTTCTTGTAGTACCAGTCCACCACCACGCTCTTGTCGGTGGTGTCAATGCTGTCGTCGTGGATGTACTGCCCCACGTCCAGCCCCTTGCCGGTGTGCCCCTCCATCTGCGGGAAGCGCCCCACCAACTGCTCGTTGTCCTCAAGGCTCAGGCTGAACAGGTGCGGCGACTGCTGAATGTCCTCCACGCCCGGCGCCCAGTACAGCATCAGCAAATTCACGCTCTGGATGCTGATGTCTCCCAGCCCGCCCCGCAGCACCGGATCCCAGAAGATGCCCTTCACGCCGGTGCCGGTCTTGAGCTTGCGCCACCATGTGTCGCTGTACACCTGCTCATAGTTGCACTGTTCCAGCACCGCCGGGATCACCTTGGAAAGGGTCCTTGCCGTCTCCTCGTCGTCCGCCGCTCTCGGCAGTACGTTCGGCTCCGGGTAGTTGTCCATGGCATCCGCGTGCTTGTTGGCAATGCTGTTGAACAGCCACCCGCTGGAAGGCTGCGGCTTTCCCTCCATCATCTTGTTCTGGTAGTTCTTCCAGTGCCCCAGCCGGAACCACAGTTCGTTTTCAATGATCCGCTTGTCCAGCGCCGCCTTGCCGGTCTTGTACCGCTGCAAAATCTCTCCCGCCTTGGCCACTTCCTCTGGCCCGATCACCGTCTCCGCAGCCGCACTCACCGGTGCGCTCCCGCCCGCATCGCCCTGCATAAGGCTCTGCATGGCATCATCCCGCCCGGTGCCGGGTCTCGCGGTGCTCACCATCCGGTCTCCCTCGCTCATGCCGCCGGGGTTCGCTTCTGCGGGTCTTGTGTCCGCCGGTACCTGCTGCGCCCCGGCCGCCTTGGCCGCCATCGCCATGATCCGCAGCAGCTTCTCCCCGTCCTGTTCGGTGTCCGGCTGCTGTCCCTCGTATCTTCCTGTCATCGCTTCTCCTTCTGCTTATACCCGCATCACCCGGATGGGGCTGCGGTGCACATCCATGTCCAGCGGGTCGTCCCGCAGCACCACCTCTTTGCGTACCTGCCGGGGACTGATGGGGTTTTCCATCAGCACATACCGGCACTCGTCGTAGATATGATCCTCCTGCGTGGTGTCAATGTCCTCCACGTTGCTCTCGTCGTACACAAGGTTCGGGATGGTGCGGATAAAATGCCGACAGGTGTCAAACACCTGAAACATCGGCCGCCCCTCCGCGTCAAATGCCAGCCGGTAGTGCAGCTGCATCTTGCCCGCAATGCGGGTGTGGTCGCCCGGCCTCCACGTCAGAAAGTACGGGTACTTCTCCTGCATCTGCGCGATGCTCTCGCCCTGGCTTTCGTTAAAGATAGCCGGGTCTGCCACCCCTTGGATCACCCTGCCCTTCAGCATCGGGTCGTTCTGCTCTACCTCCCGGATGCGCCTTGCCTGCTCCACCGGGTCGATGCGCAGCCCCTCGTTGGGCGTGCCGGTGCAGCCGTATAATTCCTTGATGCGGTAAAGCCGCCCTTCCTCGTCCGCTGCATACCACCCCACCGAGAAGGGCTTTGAGTAACCAAAGTCGTACCCGCGCCAGATGTGCCAGTGCGCCGGAATGCGGAAGGGTTTTATCACATGGGTCCACCGCTGATCCTCGTAGTGCGCCGGGTCGTTGCGCCACTCGGTAAATACCTGTCCGTTAAAGCTGTCCCAGTCCCCGTATAACAGCGCCTGCTTTTCCGCCTCCGGCAAGCTTGCCAGCGTGCCCAGATACCCCGGGTCGTTCTCCAGCAGCTTTTTGTTGTCGAACACGGTGGATGGGATAAACACCCGCGTGCGCCGCAGCTTTGCAACGCTGCCGTCCGGCTTCTTCACGTCCACCAGCTGCACCATCCGGGTTCCCGGTGGTGCCGGCGTGATAAACCGCGCCTTCACCCAGCCGTGCCCGATGCCGCCGGGGTTTGCCGTTGCCCGCATATACACCACCGTGCCCGGCCCTGTGGGTCGGTTGCGGCTCATCAGGTAGCTGTACTCCTCCCATGTGAAGTGTGTCAGCTCGTCCACCCCGATAAAATCAAAGGCCTTGCCTTGGTAGTTGTACTTGTCCTGCGTGCGGAACATGGACCCAAAATAGATCTTCGCCCCGCTCGGGAAGGTCCACACATGGCTGGAAGCGTTGTACCGCGCCTTCGGGAAGACCGGCCTGTAATACTGCATCGTCTTGTCGATCAGCTCGGAAAGCTGCGTGTAGGTCTTGCGCACGATCAGCCCGCGATAGTGCGGCACATCCACCTGCCGCAGCGCCTCGATCACCAGCGCGTCGCTCTTGCCGCCGCCCGCAGCCCCGCCGTATAGCGCCTCGTCCTCGCTCCGCCGCATAAAAGCGGCCTGTTTCGGCTGCGGCTTCCACACGATGCTCCTGCCCTTATACCGTCCCGCTGCCATCCAGTACCACCTCCTGCCTTTCGTCCTCGTGCTGCGGCTCCATCAGTACGGTCGGCACGCTCTGGCTGCTGTTCCTGTCCGTGTCCGGCACCAGCGCCGCCGCGTTCGCCGCTGCCGTCAGCAGCACCGCCGCCACGTTGGCTGCGTCCTTGTCGCTCATGGTCATGCTGTCGTACCGCTCCAGCTGCTGTACCAGCGCCTTGCGTTCTTCCTCTTCCAGCCGCCTGTCGTAGCTGCCCGGGCTTGCGTATACCACAAGCCCCACCTCGGTAGCGTCCGCCAGCGCCTCGTCCTCGCTTTTCAAGCGGCTGCCCAGCGCAAAGTCCCGTGCCCGCACGTCCTCGTCCAGTCTCTGGTGCAGCTTTGCCCGCACCTCGGTAGCCCTTTGGTTCTCAGCCACCCGCTGCTGTAAGTATCCGATCTGCGCCTTCGCCCCCAGCGCCGCCCGCGCCGCGATCTCCCGCGCCGCCTCCGCTCTGGCTTTGGCAAATACGCTGTCCGGCTTCCCGGCTTCTTCTGCCATCCAGCTGCGGATCGTGCTCTCCGGCACGCCGTACTTGCGCGCCACCGCGCAGATAGAGTTCGAGCCGATCATGGCCATCACCACCTCTGCCCGCACCGCCGCCGGGTACTTTTTCCCCCGGCCCTGCCTGCCGGGCACCGTGTTCTTGCAATACTTCCGCCCCGCCATGCCGGTTCTGTCCTCCTTTGCCCTATGCTTCCAGTCTACCGCATCCCGCCGCATAAAAAACCTGCGGACATTTTGGGGCAGCGGTCGCCGTTGCAGCACCAAAAGACCGCGCACCTCTGTGCCCAGTCTCTTCCGTCCCGCCGGGAGTTCACTCCTCTCGCAGCAGCCCCGCCTGCGCTGCATAGATCCCCACCGTGCTCAGCACCTCCAGCTCCTTGGTGTAGTAGGTGGTGCGCCCGATGTACAGCGCCCGGATCACCGCGTCCTCCCGCATCCCCTCCATGTACCGCAGCCGCAGCAGCTCCCAGCACACCGGGTCTGTGTGGGCATAGTACGCCCGCGCCTTTTCCAGTACGCCGTTCCATCCCGCTGCCCGGCTGCCCGGCTCCCGCAGCGCCCTGCGCACCGCCTTCCGCTGCTTTTTCGTCACTGTCCGCCCTGCCTTTCCCGCCGATCAGCGCCAGCTACCGCGCGCCCGCGTTAAAAAACGCGCAAAAATTTAATTTTATCTGTCATGTGCGAGCTTTCGCAAACCCTCTCCGCCGCAGGATCAGATAGGCCTGCGGCTCTGTGGCTTCCCATCCACCCGGCCTTGCGTCCTCGCTCTCGTGCAGCTGTCCCGGGTCGTAGATCATCACCTTCACGCACTCCCAGCCCGGGTACCGCTGCTCCCACCAGTAGGCGCAGTCCGCACAATCGGTGCAGCCCTTGTGCAGCTGCTTGCGGCTCCACCGGCTGTCGTTGGGTCTCTGCTCCTCGGGCAGGATCAGGTTGCGCGTCTCTAAGCACCGCCGCCAGCTGTGGCCGTAGATGTACCCCAGCGTACCGTTTTTGCCCTCGCCGGAAAGCCCCAGCAGCTTCTTCATGTCCATCCGGTCCACGTTCATGGTGCCCAGCGGCTCAAACTCCCGCGTCCCCGGGATGCGCCGCCGCCATAGGTCCTCCAGCATCTCCCGCCATTCCCGCCTGTCTGCCTCGCCCATGCCCACGCATTGGGCAAAGCCGTGCATGTGCAGCCGTCCAGCCTCGCCCTTGCGCACCGCCCACAGCATCAGCCGGATCTTCTCCTTCTGCACCCCAAACCGCTTGCAGGTGGCGTACTTCACCCGCCGCGCGTAGTTCTCCACGTCCTTCCAGCAGGCATCCTCGTCCCCGGGCAGATAGCAGTCCTCGTATGTACCGGTCAGGAAAAACCCCCGCTTATCAAAATTCGCCAGCACCTTCCGCTGCTTCTTGCGCATACTGGCGGCCTTGTTCCGGCTCTTCTGCCCCTTGTCGCTCTCCTTGCGCTTCTTTCCCCGCTTGCGGTGTTCCTGATCCGTCACGGCATACACTCCAACGGCCATGTACTCGTCCCCGCACCGGATCTTCTTTTCCCGGATGTAGCTTTTCCGCATAGGCTGCTCCTGTAATTCTCTCTTTTGTGACCCACACAGTCACAGAAATAACGGGTATACTAGCTCCCCAAAGCGCCCACCCGGACGCTTTTTATAAAAAGGTATCAGACAAAACGCCTGCCGCCGAGCCTTCCTCGGCAGCACCCGTTCCTACCTGATGCTTTTGCGGTCACCAAAGCCCCCGGCCACGCGCTCACCGCGCCGCCGGGGGCTGATTTTATCTTCTCCGTTTCCCGATCCAGAACTCCTCGTCAAAGTCGTTCTTGTGGATGCTTCCCGCATAGGTCTCGTTTCTGGTGTGCAGCCTTTCCTTTGCCAGCTCTTTCTTCCACGTCTTGTACCGCTCGCAGTAATCTGAGCAGGCAGGCCGCCGCTCCGGGCAGTCCTTTGTGCAGCATCGCTTCACCATACCGGGGCCTCCGGCTTACCCGCTGCCGCCCAGTAGCCGTACTGCAGCTCCTTGCACCCGGCTTTCCGTGCTGCCTCGTTGTATAAGCACATCCGGTGTACATCTTGCTGCAACGGTGTCTCGTCCGCCTTCTCCTTAGGTTGCGGCTTCTTGGGCTGCCGCTCCTTTGGCTGCGGCTTCTCCCGGGGCTTGTGGTGCCGTACAGCGGCTTGCTGTGCATCCGCTCTCTCCCGCTCTATCCGGTAGCGCCGGGGTCTTGCCCCCTCCACCTGCACCCGGTAGGCAGAGCTCACCGCGCCCTTGCGCTTGTATAGTCCCCGCTCCACCAGCTGCTCCGGGGTGCCGCTGTATAGCAGCTTGTTCGTCTGCGGGTCGTACAGGCTGTAAATGTACTCCATCAGCCCTTCCTCCCTGCACCCCGCCGGTGCTTCTCCCGGTTGCGCTGCTCCTGCTTGCGTTTCACCGGATCCGCCAGAACCCTGAAAACCATATCCCGCATCTCCTGTACCTGTACCCCTCTGGTTCCTGCCATCAGCTTCACAAACCGCTTCCGGCTCATTTTCTGATTCTTGCTCATACTCTGCCTCCGTTTCCGTACAGCTCCACCTCAGCACCGTCCTCCGCGATCAGGATCCCGCCGTCCAGCGCCTGCGCCAGCTGCTGCAGCCGCGCAGCGCTCAGCTTCAGCAGCCCGCCGGGCTTGCACCACCGCCGGACGTAGCCCTCCTGCACCGCCAGCTTGTCGCTCAGCGTCGCCGGGTTCTCGCCCCGGTAATCCATTGCTTCCTGTAAAGTCATCTCGTCCTTCTCCTTTCCCAGCTCGTGGGCACCTGCTGCTCCATCACAGCCCGGATGCGCCTGTCCATCTCGTCCTTTGCCAGCGGCAGGGTGCAGGGCACCCGCATCCGGCTCACCTGCGCCCGGATCTGTGTTTTCTGCATTTTCCACACCGTCTCCGCCGTGTGTTGGCGGTAAGCTTCCAGTTCCCGCTCCTCCGGTACATCCAGCACCTCCACCTTGGCGCCGTATCCCTGCGCCGCCGCCCGCCGGAACCATTCCAGCGCCACGTCCACGCCCTCTTCCAGCACCCACTGGTTCAGCTGCCGGTAGTTGTCCATCGTGGCATCATATAACCGGTTCATCCGCGCCGCGCGGAAGCCCAGCACCTCGGCGCACGCCACGGCATACACCCGCCACTCCAGCGTGGCGGCCTCGTCCACCGCGCCCTTGATCTTCAGCTCCGCGTGCGTCTTGGCTACGCCCTTTGCGTTCGGGATCAGCAGCTCCCACGGCGTACCCTCCGGCATCCGGCTGCGCAGCCACGCCTCCGCGTTCTGCGTTGCCTCAAGCGGCCGACTGCATTTGGCCATGATCCGCAGCACCTCGCCGTTCACCTCGTTCCGGCGCTTGTTCACCTTCTCCAGCCGTTCCCGGCCAAGACCAAACACCTCATGCAGCGCAATGGTCACGCAGGCGTGTGTAAAGTCGACGGCATTGTTCTGCGCCAGCGTGATCCGGTTCTCAAGGCTCATTTTCTTCTTCATCTGGCAGCCGTCCTCCTGTAAAACTCCTCGTTCAGCTTTCCCCACTCGTCCGTCGTCAGGCTCCTGTCCGCCGCCGCCCGCGCGATCACCCGGTACGCCGGGCCGTTGCGGTCCCGCGGGTGCATCCAGTCCACCTCTTCCAGCGCCTTGTCCAGCTGCGCCCGGTATTCCTCGTAGGTCATCAGCCCTGCACCTCCCCCTGCCGCTTCATCAGCTCTGCCATAAACGCTGCATCCTTGCCTTTAAAAGTCTGCGTGTGCACCTTGCAGCTCTTGCCCTCCATCACGTCCAGCAGTTCCTCTGCCATCATCTTGCCAAAGTCAGCCGCACACTCTATCTTTTCATCGTCGGTCAGTTCCTTCTTCAGCAGGCTTACCACCAACGCAAGGTACGCCTTCTGCATGGCATCCAGCGCCTTTTCCTTGCTGGTGTTCTTGCCGTGGCACTGCATCATCACTTTTTTGCCGTCGCTCTTGATCACGATCTCAATGTTGCTTTCCATCTCTGCATCCCTTTCTCATTTCAGCTTTTCCGTATGGTACGGCGTAAAGCTGTCGTACTCCACATAATGCTGCCTTGCCATCTCCACGGCCTTTGCCCGGGCAATGCCCTCGGTGGGCGCGCCCACCACATAGCTCAGGCACTGGACGTACTGGCTGTTCTTCTCCGGCAGGGTCTTTGCGCACTCCACGTGCACCCGGTACTTGCTCATCAGCCTGCCCTCCTGCTGCGCTGCACGGTGTTCCCCGGCTGCTGGTGGATCTTCTTCGTCTGCTGCTCCCGGTCCTGCGCGGCAAAGCCCAGCCGCATAAATACCACCGCTGCCACCAGCAAGCCGATTGCCGTGCAAACCTCGCCGTCCGTGATCACGCCGCCCAGCTGCGCACCGCCCTCGATGCCCATGCCTACCAGCAGCCCGGTCAAGCCGCACCCTGCCGCCAGCCAGTGCCATACCCCTGATTTGATCCTCATTGCAAAATCCTCCGTTTCGTGTTAAACTTCTGGTGATAGGTCGTCACATCTATCACCTTGCAGGGCTCGTCGGTGCTGTCACACCGCCGGGCTCTCTTTTTTTGTTGTGCCGGTCCAGCTGCGCAAGCTCTTCCGCCGTCAGCTCCTCCACCAGAAAATCGTACTTCCGCAGCGGCTTCTGCCCGCCAGCGCCTTTCCGGTGGTGGCTCAGTACGCTGTAAAAGCTGTTGCGGCTCGCGTAGCCCAGCCGCCTTGCGCACTCCGTGCCCGTACCGCTGGCCACCAGCTCCCCGGTCTTGCGCAGCCAGATGGTGTACCAGTTCACTTTTTCGCCTCCGTTCCGCCCGCCGGTGCTGTTGCCCCGGCGCTCTTTCTTTTTTTCCATGCCTCAAACGCCGCCCTGTTCTCCGGGTCTGCGTAAAACAGGGCGGCCATGTCCAGCACGGCCTGTGCCTGCCACTCTTTCAGCAGCAGCTGCCCGCTCTCCATGCGCCTCTCTCCTTTAACCCGGTTCCAGCTCCTCCGTCTCCGCGATCACCTGCATCACCTTCAAAAGCCGCTGCCCGGCGTGCTTTGCTTCCAGCGCTAAGTACTCCGCGTCATCGTCCGGCCGCTGGTCCATGGTGTTCTGCAGCCGGTCCAGCTTGTCCAGCATATCGCAGCAGATGGCGATTCCGCCCTCCAGCAGCCACTTGCTGGCCGTCTGCATGGGCTCCGCTGCTTTCGGGCTCACCAGCTTGCCCGCCGGGGCCGTCCTCCGCACCTCATCGCACTCGTTCTTCATCATACGCCCGTGCCCTCCTGCGTCAGGCCCGCTTTTTCTGCGTCCTCAATGCTCACGCCGTCAAAGCTCAGCTCCAGCTCCCGCAGCACCTTTTCCTGCGTTTTCACATTCACCCCTGCCCGCCTCATGGCGATCAGGCAGTAACCCATGCAAGCCGCATTGCTCCACGGCCCGTTCAGGTTCATCAACAAACTCTTGTCCATCATGGTTCGTACCTCCTGTTGCATTCCACGCCTTTCCTGTGCTACAATCGGCACAAAGAAAGGAGGTTTTTTCTTATGGCTCCGCAATTCCATATCCGTTCACAGGATATTCCGCTGCTCGTCCGTGCGCTGCAATCGCTCGAACAGGCACCAGATTCGTGGTTTGGTCCCGTGGACGATCCCACGCTGATCTCTGATATGAAAAACGCTGCCCGTGCGCTTCCTGTTGCGCTCAAGCTCAAGACCCTGCGCCTTTCAGCGTTGGATCTTCTCGCGCTGCAGCAGGCCTGTGCGTATCAATGCCTGACCGCCAATCCTTCAAATCAAGACTACAAGCTGCTTGAAGATTACAACAACCAGTTTTCTGTTCTTCTGGCTGCGGGCAATCTTGATACGTTCCGTTAAACACCCTGTCCTGTCTGCCATTGCGCAGCGCCATCCTCTGTGCCCGCTTCATGCGGGCTTTTTTGTTGCCGTCCATCCCTTCACCTCCTTGTGCTTACGCGCTCTTGCCATCCCGGGCAGGATGGAACAGGTATTCCATCCGCATCCCGGGAAACAGACTGTTGCGTACTTTTTCTGCTTCCGGGTAAGTAAAGTCCGTTTCGCCGTTGATTTTGTTTCTTGCAGTCTTCTCTGAGCAGCCAATGGTTTCCATAATGTCCTTGACCGTCAGTCCGTTGCGTTGCATCTCTGCTTTCAGATTGTCCATTCAACATCCTCCGTTCCTTTTCGTTTTACCGTTTACGGTAATCCGTGATTTGATTTTACATCCGCAAAAGGTAAAAGTCAACCCTGTTTTGGAAGAATTTTATATTATTCGGTAATATATTATTGACTTGTCGCCTGCGCTTCCTTATAATAGAGAAAAAAAGAGAAAGGAGAATCTTACCGTGTGGCTTGAAAAACTCAATCACCTAAAAAAGCTCAGTGGTATGACCATTGAACAGATTTCGGCGGCGTCCTGTGTTCCAAAAGGAACCCTGAACAAGTTGTTCGCCGGTCAGACGAAAGATCCCCAGCTATCTACCGTTTCCGCCGTTGTGCATTGCATGGGGTATACGCTGGACGATCTGTCCGATAATACCGTAAACGGTAAAGTCGCCCTCACCCCGCAGCAGTCTGCCCTGCTTTCCTCTTTTGATCTGCTCAACGAGGAAGGCCAGCAGAAGGCTCTGGACTATGTGGACGATCTGGTGCTCACCGGGCGCTATAAAAAATGTGCTTCGCTGGGCGTGGATAGAAATGAAGCGTAAATAAAAACCGTCCCGGTGCTGTCCGGAACGGTCTGTCAGTATGGGAGTAGTATTATGTCCAGTTCATCCTACCTCGGTCATGGTGCCAAGTATTGGGCTGATAAATATTATGAATTGCAAACCCAGACCCGCCTGCCGGATGATCCTGCAGATCTCAGCTGGCGGGAAAAATATCTTGCTCTGGAGAAGGAGTGCGCGCACTATCAGGCCACCCTTTCCGATATGCGGGTAGAGATCGAAGATCTGCGCAGCAAATCAGCATCCCATGTTCCGGTCTCTGATCATGAAGCCGAAAAATGGAGAAACGCCTACTGGAAACTGTGTGAAACACTCAAGAAAAAGGAAGCACAGTGCGATGCGCTCAGCGTTGAAAACCTGCGCATCTCGCGTAGCCTTCAAACACTCCCGAAAGGGCACGATACCTATCGAGGAAAGACGGCAGAACAATGGGCAGAAATAGCCGACTTGCGTGAAAAGAGCGTTTCCCAATCGGACGATCAATTAACGGAAAACTTCAAAGCCATCCTCTCTGATAACAAGAAAGTGTTGAAGGATTTTGAAGATTCCTGCAGCGCCACCTCTAAAAAATTAGAATACGCCGAAGAAAAAATTAAAGCACTTCAAGACAATTTAAAATTTGCAAATGATAAATTAGATTTCTATCTTCATCATGAATACAAATTGTTGGCTAAATATCTTTTCTTACTTTCCATTTTTACTTTAGGAGCATTTTTTCTCGGCAGACTCTCCATGGATTCAGCTTCCGCTTTATATTTAAACCTTATCCCATGTTTTATTTTTCTTGTTTCTGGCTGTGCGGCCTCGTATGCGTTCTGTTCTTCTAAATATGCCGATTCCAGAAAAGCGCAAAAAGATTCCTATGACGAGCAATTAAAAAACCAGAAAGAAACTTTTGCAAAAGATTTGGCTGCCATTGTCGATGGACTTGACCTTCTCTCCCTGAGCAATGCACCAGAATCCAGTTATCTGGATCAAAAAGGTCTTCCGCATATCCTAGTTGATGGTGAAGATATCTGCATCGTTGTGTACACTCCTACCGGAGAAGTTTTTCATCAGACAAAAAGGCCTTGCATCAAATACCCACAAACAACAAACCTTGCAAACTTAGTTCCTTGTAGTGCGTGCGCACGGTGTAACCCGATCATCCCTGATTTGTCTTGGTATGGTCGTTGCCTTTCAAATGCAGAAATCCTCCAGCGTTATGGTATAACCATACACGTTCCTCTTTCATCAGATGAAGCCGTTCATCGTCAGCAAACAAGTTCTATGTGTTTCGTATCTTTTGGCACAACAGATGTTCGTCTCAAAAAGAGGGCTTTGGATGCTATGATCAATTCTCAAGTTGCAAATTCTCGTGACAAAGCAAAACCCCCTCAGCCGTAAAGCCAAGGGGGTCATGCCTCAAACAGGGGATCCAAAAAGTAGGAGGTAATTGTTATGCCTATCAACCCGCGTATCCTGCCCTTTTATGGTAGCACGGGCGGTGCAGCGGGTCAAGCGCTCAAAACGCATTACGCAAAATAAAATGTCCGGGTGCTGGTACGAACAGCCCCCGGACGGAATGCAACAACACATCAATCTGATAATGCGCCTGCCGTGGATAGTATACCACACTCCCGGCAGCCGCGCAACCGAAAGGAGTGTGATCTCATGCCCCGCAAAAAAGCCGCAACCGGCGCTCCTGTGTGTCTGGTGGCCTATTACCGTTATTCCGGCGGCAGCCGCCAGAACGAGCAAAGCATTGAGGGGCAGCGCCACGACTGCGAGGCCTACGCCCGCAGCCACGGCCTCAGCATCACAAAGGAATACATCGACCGGCATATCTCCGGCAAAACAGACGATCGTCCCGCCTTCCAGCAGATGATCTCTGACAGTGACCGCCATGCCTTCGATGCTGTCATCTGCTGGAAGACCGACCGCCTTGCCCGCAACCGCTACGACAGTGCCATCTATAAAAACCGTCTGCGCAAAAACGGTGTCAAGATTCTGTATGCAGCGGAGACCGTTGTGGACGGTCCCGAGGGGATCATTCTGGAAGGCCTGATGGAATCTCTTGCCGAGTATTACAGCGCCGAGCTCTCCCAGAAGCTGCGCCGTGGCCAGCGCGAAAGCGCCATGAAGTGCATTGCGCTGGGCGGTAATCGCAGCTTCGGCTACGATATCGGGCCGGACAAGCACTACTGCATCAACCCGCAGCAGGCCCCCGCCGTGCGCTACATCTTCGAGCAGTACGCCGCCGGGTTCACCGCCGCCGATATCGTTGCCCACCTCAACGCCAACGAGATTCGTACCTCTCGCGGCAACGCCTTCAATAAAAATTCCATCCTGCGCATCATCACCAATGAGATGTATCTGGGTGTCTATAAGTACGCCGATATCCGCATCGAGGGAGGTGTCCCCGCCATGATCGACCGCGATCTGTTTGACCGCTGCCAGCGTCAGCTTGCCTTCAACCGTGCCCACAGCGGCGGCACCGGTCCCCGCGCCGACTATATTCTCTCCGGCAAGCTTTTCTGCGCCGCCTGCAGCCGTCCCATGAAAGGGGTCAGCGGCATCAGTCACAGCGGCGAAAAGTACTGCTACTATGCCTGCCCCGGCCATACCGAGAAAAAGGGCTGCACCAAAAGCAACGTAGAGAAATCTGCCCTCGAATGTGCCATCGTCCGCGCCACCGCGCAGTACATCCTTGCCCCGGACAAGCTGCAGCAGATCCTTGATCAAGTCCTTGACTTGCAGGCGCATCAGACCGCCCCAAAGCCAGACCCCGAAAAGCAGGCACTGGAAGCCGAGCTTTCCGAGGTTCTCCACAAGCAGACCAACCTTCTCACCGCACTGGAAAACGGCAGTAGCGCCCGCCTCGTCCAGCGCCTGCAGGAACTTGAGCAGCAGGAATCCACCATCCGCGTCCGTCTCGCTGCCATCCCGGATCCCCCTGTGCCGCCCCGCTTCACCCGCGACGAGCTGGAATTCATGCTCAGCCAGTTCCAGCGCGATGAATCCGAGCAGACCCTCTCCTACCAGCGCCGCCTTCTGGACACCTTCGTGTCCTCTGTCACCCTCTCCGACGAGCAGGCCGTTGTTTGCTTCAACCTCACCGCCCCCGGCACACACTCCCCCGAGCGCCTCACCGTCCCCTTCTCCACAAACAAAAATCCCGCAGAACCCAGCGATTTAACGCCAGATTCTGCGGGTTCTACCGCGTTGCGGTTGGTGGAGGCGATGGGAGTCGAACCCATGTCCGAAAAGAGCTCAGTGCAGGTGTCTCCGGGTGCAGGCGATCTACAACATTCCCGCCGCGCCACGCCGATCGTCAGGCTAGCGCTTTGGTAGCTTCATGAGTTCCTGCCGGTCCGCAAAGCTTAGGTCCGTTCAGGTGCTGTGTCTAAAGGACGCCCCGACCCCACACGACACAAGAGTGGGCGGAACGCGCAGCACTCAGGCTGCGAGCAACTGATAATTATTGTTGTCAGTTAATTGTTTTGGAGGAGTTATAGAGCAGTTCCCCCGCTGCTACCCGCTGCCCAGACCTCGCTCCCCCCGTCGAAACCTTTACGCCCCCTTATAAAGCACATCTTGCGATGTGCGGAAAGCTTGGTTTCTGCGGTGAGCCGCAGTCTGCAATTGGAATGCTTAATAATACTTGCCGTTGGACTTCACAGCCCGGTCAATGGAGCGCTTTGCATCGCGCTGGGCGGCATCGGCACGCTTGTCGTACAGCTTTTTGCCCTTGCACAAGCCCACTTCCATCTTTACGCGGCCATGCTTGAAGTAAAGCGAGAGCGGCACCAGCGTATAGCCCTGCAGCTTGCACTGCTGGTGCAGACGCCGGATCTCACTTTTGTGCGCCAGAAGCCGCCGGACGCGCATGGGATCCTGATTGAACAGGTTGCCGTGGTCGTAGGGGCTGATGTGCATCCCCTTTACCAGCAGTTCGCCGTTTTCAATATCTACCCAGCTGTCCTTCAGGTTGACCCCGCCGGCCCGCAAGCTTTTCACCTCGGTGCCCTTGAGTTCCACACCGGTCTCCAGCGCTTCCAGAACAAAATACTCGTGGCGCGCTTCGCGGTTGGTGGCGATGGTCTTGGTCGCCGGGCGCTCCTTTGTGGGTGCCATGCTGCGCGCCTCCTTTCTCCGTTCCGTTTGTTGTTTCAGTATACCATTTTTTCAGGGTAATGCAAGGGCTGTTTCTGACAGAATTGTAAATTTTTACGAGTTTACAGCTCTCCGCGGCCGGAAAGTGCCCGGTACAGGGTGGTCTCGTCCGCATATTCCAGGCTGGCGCCCACCGGCAGACCGGAGGCAAGCCGGGTGACCCGGATGCCCAGCGGCTTGATGAGCTTTGCCAGATACATGGCGGTGGCTTCGCCCTCCACGGTGGGGTTCATGGCCATGATGACCTCCTTCACCGTGTCGTCCTTCAGCCGCGCCAGCAGCTCCTTGACGGTCAGCTGCTCTGCGCCCACACCGGCCAACGGATCCAGCAGACCGTGCAGCACATGGTACAGGCCGTTATACTCCCGGGTGCGCTCAAAGGCCTGCACGTCCCGGGGCTTTTCCACCACGCAGATCACCGAGGTGTCCCGCTTGGCGCTGGCGCACACCGGGCACAGCTCGGCGTCCGTAAAGTTCTGGCAGATGCGGCACCGGTGCAGCCGGGTGTGTGCGCCGCGGATGGCATCGGCCAGCGCCGCAGCGTCCTTATCCGACATACTCAGCACCTGATAGGCCATGCGGGTAGCACCCTTGCGGCCCACGCCCTGAAACTTGCCGAACTCCTCGATCAGCTTTTCCAGCGGTGCGGCAGTGTAGTCCATGGTATCTCCCCTTCCCGGCTCAGAGACCCGGAATGTTCAGGCCGCCGGTCAGTTTGCCCATCTCGGCCTCGGCAGTCTCATCCACCTGCTTCACGGTGGCGTTGATGGCAGCAGCCACCATGTCTTCCAGCATCTCGATGTCATCCGGGTCCACAGCCTCGGGCTTGATGGTGATGGACAGCACCTCATGCTTGCCGTTCATCTTCACAGTCACCATCTCACCGGCGGCGCTGCCGGTGTACTCGGCAGCTTCCAGCTCGGCCTGCTTGCTCTTCATGTCCTCCTGCATCTTCTGAGCCTGACGCATCAGGGCGTTCATATCGGGGCGGCCGTAGCCTGCGGGCATTCTTGCTTTCATAATGGTATTCTCCTTTATTATAAACAGTTTTTATCGCTTTTTGCGGGCGGTATCCTCAATGCTGACCTCTAACCCCAGCTTTTCCAGTGCCAGAAGGGACCGCTCCGCGTTGGAGGCGGTCTTTCCGGCTGTTTTGGGCTCGTAGGGGCCGATGGGCACCGGCACGCCGGATACCTCGGCGATCAGCTTTTTGATCAGCTTCTGGCTGTCCTTGTTCACCCGGATAAAATCCCGGAAGGTCTTGCCGCCGTCGATCAGCACGCGGGTGCCGTCAAAGTAAGCCTTGGACTTGCGCAGATACATATACAGCATGGGGTCGATGCCTTCCAGCTTCTGTACAATCTGTCCCCAGTACGGGAAGGGGGTCGTGCCCTGCTGCGCCACGCTGCGGGGCTTGGTCAGCACCGGGTCGGCTGGGTGCTCCTGCACCAGGGCAGGTGGTTCCTCCGCTGCCGGGGCGGGTTGTGCGGGTTCTGCGGGTTCTGCGGGGGCGGGCTGCTCCGGCTGGCTGACCGGCTCCGATTCCTCCGGCGGCGGTGCCTGCGGGGCAGGCTCGTCCCACGGCAGGGCGGCATCGCTCTGCTGTACCGGCGGTTCCTCTGGCATAGGCGGCAGCTCCTCCGCAGGGGCGGGCGGTGCTTCCTGCGCGGCAGGCTGCGGAGGGGTCTGCTGCACGGCAGGGGCAGGCTCCGCAGTAACTATCGGGGTCTGGGGTGCAGTTGTAGCCGGTGCGGGCTGCACCGGGGCGCTTGCAAAGGGCTGCACCGCTGCCGTAAAGGGGCGGGGTGCTTCCGGCTGTGCCGCGCGGGCGGGGGCTGCCTGTACCGTTACCGCCTGCAGCTGCTGGGGCGGCTCAGACAGGCTGAACAGTGCCAGTTCCAGCTCAATGCGCTGGTCGCTGCCGCGGGTCATGTGTTCCAGCGCCGTGCCTAAAGTACGGATGGCGCGGATGGCTTCCCGCTGGCCCATCTCCGGGCCTTTTTGCAGGTACAGCGCTTCTTCCTCCGGCGATACACCGGACAGCAGCGCCTGCCCGCCGGGCAGCGCCGCCAGCATCAGAGCGCGGTAGTGAGCGATCAGTTCCTCGGTCAGGCGCTTTACGTCCACCGACTGCTGCCGCAGCTGCGCCAGCTGTGCCAGCGCGGCGGCGGCGTCCTGCGCTTCCAAGGCGTCAGAAATGTGGAACAGGTAGCTGCGGTCGGTCACACCCGCCATGCGGCGTACCACGTCCGCGTCGATCTTTGCGGTGACACCGGCGCAGGTGTCCAGAATGGACAGCGCATCGCGCAGCGCACCATCGG
>Ga0129312_1000478_pt1 | contig 34119 bp, 30 predicted proteins | sample O827metagenome_FD_94434 | JGI IMG/M metagenome (GOLD analysis project Ga0129312, IMG submission 94434) | Orangutan group fecal microbial communities from Wisconsin, USA - O827 metagenome | ecosystem: Host-associated > Mammals > Digestive system > Large intestine > Fecal | place: USA: Wisconsin... | reverse complement strand
TGAGCCTCGGCCTCCTTGATGGCCTTGATGAGCTGGTTGGGGTTGGCGCCCATGGAGCACTGTGCCACGTACACGTTGTCGTAGGTCATCATCAGCATACCAAGGTCTTTCTTCTTGGTTTTCTTGCCGCTGGCCTGGAACTGCGCCACCGCGCCGATGGGCGTGGCCTTGGAGGACTGTCCGCCGGTGTTGGAGTACACCTCGGTGTCCACCAGCAGCACGTTCACGTCCTCGCCCATGGCGAATACGTGGTCGAGGCCGCCGTAGCCGATGTCGTAGGCCCAGCCGTCGCCGCCGTACATCCACATGGTCTTCTTGGACATATCCTTCTTGCGCTTGAGGATCTCGTCCACAATGGCCTGCTCCTCGGCAGAGAACTTGCCGTTCTCCAGCAGCGCCACCAGCGCCTCGGTAGCGGGAGTGGAGGCGTCCAGATCCTCGTAGGTCTCCAGCCACTTGGCGATAGCGGCCTTGACGGCCTCATCCTTGGTCAGCGCATCCAGCTCCTTGACGTAGCCGGTGACGCACTCGCGCAGCTGCTTGACAGCCAGGCACATACCGTAAGAGAACTCGGCGTTGTTTTCAAACAGGGAGTTGGACCATGCCACGCCCTTGCCCTCGGCGTTCTTGCAGTACGGCACGCAGGGCATAGCAGCGCCCCATGCCTGGGTGCAGCCGGTGGCGTTGGCCAGATACATCTTGTCGCCGAACATCTGGGTCAGCAGCTTGATATAGGGCGTTTCGCCGCAGCCGGCGCAGGCACCGTTGAACTCCACCAGAGGCTGCTTGAACTGGCTGCCCTTCAGGGTGAACTTGTCCACGCGGGAGGTCTTTTCCTTCACGCCGGTCAGGAAGTTCCAGCCGGTCTGATCCAGAGACACCTCGTGGGCGGGCACCATCTTCAGCGCCTTGCCGCTCTTGGGGCAGGAGGCCACGCAGCTGCCGCAGCTGGTGCAGTCCAGCGTGGACACGCCCATGGTATACTTCAAACCGTCCAGACCGGGACCCTTGGCGTCCACCAGCGTCATATCCACGGGAGCCGCCTTGACCTCGCCCTCGTCCAGCAGGAACGGGCGGATAACGGCGTGGGGGCAGACGAAGGAGCACATATTGCACTGGAGGCACTCTGTGGCATCCCACACAGGCAGATGGGTGGCGATACCGCGCTTCTCATAGCGGGAGGTACCCAGCGGCATGGTGCCGTCCTCCATGCCCTTGAAGGCGGAGACAGGCAGATCGTCGCCCTTCTGGGCGTTGATGGGCACCAGAATGTTCTTGATGACGTAGGGCAGGCTCTCGTCGGCGGGCTTCAGCGCCTTGTCGGTGAGGTTCGTCCACTCGGGCTTCACCTTGACCTCCACCAGTGCATTGAGGCCGGCGTCCACGGCGGCGATGTTCATGTTGACGATCTTCTCGCCCTTGAGGCCGTAGGTCTTCTTGACGGCGTCCTTCATGTGGGCCACGGCGTCCTCCACGGGGATGACATTGGCCAGCTTGAAGAAGGCAGCCTGCAGCACCATGTTGGAGCGGTTGCCCAGTCCCAGCGCCTGCGACTCCTTGTTGGCGTCGATGATATAGAACTTGATATCGTTGTCGGCGATATACTTGAGGATCTCGCCGGGAACGTGCTGCTCCAGCTCGTTCTCCGCCCACTCACAGTTCAGCAGGAAGCTGCCATGGGGCTTCAGCTCGTGGATGATGTCGTACTTGGTCAGGTACGTCTGGTTGTGGCAGGCGATGAAGTCCGCGTTGGACACATAGTAGGTGGAGCTGATGGGGTGCTTGCCGAAGCGCAGGTGGCTCTTGGTGATGCCGAAGGACTTCTTGGTGTCGTACTCGAAGTACGCCTGACAGTACATATCCGTCGTCTCGCCGATGATCTTGATGGAGTTCTTGTTGGCGCCCACCGTGCCGTCGGAGCCGAGACCCCAGAACTTGCAGGAGATGGTGCCCTCCGGCTCGGTGAGCAGAGGTGCGCCCACGGGCAGGGACAGATGGGTCACATCGTCCACGATGCCGATGGTGAAGTGATTCTTCGGCTCATCCAGCAGCAGGTTGTCGAACACAGCCTTGATCTGGGCGGGGGTGGTGTCCTTGCTGCTCAGACCGTAGCGGCCGGCGTAGATGGCAGGACGGTCACTCTCGTTGATATAGGCAGCGCAGATATCCTCGTACAGAGGCTCACCGATGGAGCCGATCTCCTTGACACGGTCGAGAACGGCGATCTTCTTCACCGTCTTGGGCATAGCCGCCATCAGGTGCTTGCGGGAGAAGGGGCGGAACAGGTGTACCTGCAGGAAGCCCACCTTCTCGCCCTTGGCGTTCAGATGGTTGACGACCTCCTGTGCGCAGCCGCCCACGGAGCCCATGGCCACGATGACGCGCTCGGCATCGGGTGCGCCATAGTAGTTGAACAGGTGGTACTCGCGGCCGGTCAGCTTGCTGATCTGGGCCATGTAGTCCTCCACGATGTCGGGCAGCTCGGCATAGGCCGTGTTGTTGGACTCGCGGAGCTGGAAGTAGATGTCGGGGTTATCCACCAGAGAACGCATCCGGGGATCCTCCGGGTTCAGAGCGTTGGCGCGGAAGGCGGCCAGCGCGTTGCGGTCCACCAGCTTGGCGTACTCGTCATAGCTCAGCACGTCGATCTTCTGGATCTCGTGGCTGGTACGGAAACCGTCGAAGAAGTGCAGGAACGGGATGCGTGCCTTGATGGCGCTCAGGTGCGCCACGGCAGCCAGATCGGCGGACTCCTGTACGCTGCCGCTGGACAGCAGGGCAAAGCCTGTCTGACGGCAGTTCATCACGTCGGAGTGGTCGCCGAAGATGGAGAACGCGTGGGTACCCACGGTGCGGGACGCCACGTGCAGCACGCCGGGCAGACGCTCGCCGGAGATACGGTGCAGGGTGGGGATCATCAGCATCAGGCCCTGCGAGGCAGTGAAGCTGGTGGCCAGCGCACCGGCCTCCAGTGCGCCGTGGCACGCGCCGCAGGCGCCGGCCTCGGACTGCATCTCCACCAGACGTACCGGCTGGCCGAAGATGTTCTTCTTGCCGTTGGCCGACCACGCATCGGCGTGCTCCGCCATAGGGCTGGAGGGTGTGATGGGGTAGATGGCTGCGACCTCGGAGAACGCATAGGCGACATATGCCGCCGCCTCGTTGCCGTCGCAGATCTTCATGATCTTGCTCATAAGGTTCTTTCCTCCTCTTTTCTATCAGTTCCTCCCCGCTTTGACACAGGTGAGGACTTAGATATACCGTGTAAGAGTATAGCATTTCGGATGCCGCAGGTCAATGAACAAAAGAGATTCTGTGACATACGACACAGAATCTCTTTTCGCTTTGTATAAAAAACCAATAGCGGCAGTCCTCGTCAGATCACCACGGGGTATTCACCCAGCGGCAGCCTGCCGTCCCGGACGGTGACCTCCCCGCCCAGACGGTTCGGGTACACGCCGTCCGGCAGGCTTACAGACACCTCGCCGCCTTGACCTCGCAGGTCGAAAACGCCCAGCGCCTGCCCCTCCGGCCCGTCGTAGTGACCCAGCACCACACTGTCGTCCAGCGCCTCCCACCAGAAGCCGCCGCCCAGCGGCAGCGTCTGCTTCATGGCCTTGCAGCGTCCCAGATACAGCTGCACATCCAACCGCATATCGCCGTAGTTGTCATCGGCGTCGAACAGGCCCACCTGCTTTTTCGGCGCGTACTCCATGCCGCTGTACAGCATGGCGGCACCCCGCTGGAAGTAGAGGAAGCCCAGCCAGTGGTATAGTTGGCGGTCGCTGTCCAGCCACGAGGCTGCCCGGGGCGTATCGTGGTTTTCCAGACAGCGTGCCTTGATGTAGCCGGTGGGGTATGTCAGCTCCTGATAGTTCAGGATATCCGTATAGGCGCGCAGGGACAGCTCCCCCTTCAAAAACCCCTCATAGAAAGGCCACACGTCGTAATCGTAGGTCATGTCGAAGGCGCGGTACAGCTCGGTGTCCGTGGCACAGGCCGCACCAATGCGGCGCAGCCCCAGCACATGGGCGCCGTGGACGCTCTCCGCCAGCCAGATGCAGCCGGGGCGTACCGCCTCTACCTGACGGCGTGCCTCGCACCAGAATTCCAGCGGCACGCTGCTGGCCACATCGCAGCGGAAGCCGTCCACAATGGCGGCCCACTGCTTCAGCGTGTCGATCTGGTATGTCCACAGTTCTCGATTGGTGTAATCCAGATCCACAACATCCCACCAGTCCGCCACCTTGCGGGTGGGACGCCCCTCGCTGTCGCGGAGGAAGTACGCCGGGTGGGTCTGCGCCAGCACGGAGTCCGGCGAGGTGTGGTTGTACACCACGTCGATGATGCACTTCATGCCGCGGTCGTGGATGGCGTCCACCAGATGGACAAAGTCCTCCCTTGTGCCGTATTCCGGGTTAATGCCGCGGTAATCCCGGATGGCGTAGGGACTGCCCAGCGTCCCCTTGCGTCCCTCCACGCCGATGGGATGGATCGGCATGAGCCAGATGATGTCCGCACCAAGCCCGCGCAGACGATCCAGATCGCCCTCCAACGCCCGGAATGTACCCTCCCTCGTGTGGTTGCGTACAAAAACGCTGTAAATGACCTGATGCAGCAGGTTCCTGTCGGTGTTCTCCGCCATATCATTTACCTCCCTATTTCAGAAGCGCCAAAAATTCGTCCTCGGTCAGCACGGGGATCCCCAGCTGCTGCGCCTTTTGCAGCTTGCTGCCGGCATTCGCGCCCGCCACCACATAGGTGGTCTTCTTCGAAACGGAGCCGGATGCCTTGCCGCCCCGCTTTTCGATCATCTCCCCCGCCTCGTCGCGGGTGAACTTCTCCAGCGCGCCGGTGAGCACGAAAGTCATTCCGGCAAAACGGTTGTCAACCATTTCCTCTTTACAGGTCATATTCAGTCCGGCCGCCTCCAGCCGCGCCAGCAGATCCTTCGATTGGGGGCTATCCATCCACTGCCGGATGTATTTCGCCGTGATGGGTCCCACATCGTCAATGGCGGTCAGCTCCTCCTCTGTGGCGGCAACCAGCGCACCCATGGTGCCGAACCGCGCAGCCAACACCTTGGCGGCCTTCTCCCCTACCTGCCGGATACCCAATGCGAAGATGAGACGCCACAGATCGTCCTCCTTGCTCTTTGCGATGGCGTCCACCGCATTCTGGGCGGACTTTCGACCCATGCGGTCCAGCACCTCGATCTGCTCCGGCCGGAGGCTGTACAGGTCGGCGGCGGTCTTGACAAGCCCGCTGTCCACCAGCTGCTGTATAACGGCGGGGCCGAGGCCATCAATGTCCATGGCGTTCCGGCTGGCAAAGTGGGTCAGGTTCCGCAGCAGCTGGGCGGGACACTCCGCACCGGTGCAGCGCAGCGCCGCGCCATCCTCGTCCCGCACCACCTCCGCGCCGCAGACGGGGCATCGCTCCGGCAGTGTGTAGGGCTGTGCGTCCGCCGGACGCTTGTCCGGCACCACCGCCACGATCTCGGGAATGATCTCTCCCGCCTTGCGAACCAGCACCGTGTCGCCGATGCGGATATCCTTCTGGGTGATATAGTCCTGGTTGTGCAGGGTGGCGTAGGTCACGGTGGTGCCCGCCAGACGCACCGGCTCCAGCTCCGCCTTGGGCGTCAGCACACCGGTGCGGCCCACCTGCACCACGATATCCCGCAGCACCGTTTCCTTCGTCTCCGGCGGGTACTTGTAGGCGATGGCCCAGCGGGGACACTTGGCGGTGCTGCCCAGCACATCCCGCTCCGCCAGCTCGTCCAGCTTGATGACCGCGCCGTCGATATCGAAGGGGAAATCCTCCCGCCGGTCGCCCAGCCGTGCGATCTCCGCCAGAATGTCGGCGGGCCTTGACAGCTGCTTGTGGGGGATGACCTTGAAATGCTGAGATGCCAGATAGTCGATGGTCTCCGTATGGGTAGCGAAGGTCCGTCCCTCCGCCAGCTGGAGGTTGAAAACGGCGATGTCCAGACGGCGCTGCGCCGCGATCTTCGGATCCAGCTGCCGCAGAGAGCCGGCGGCGGCGTTGCGGGGGTTGGCCATCAGGGGCTTCCCCTCCAGCTCCCGGCGTGCGTTGATCTCCTCAAATACGCTGCGGGCCATATAGACCTCGCCCCGCACGATGAGACGGGGCAGCTTCTCCGGCAGCGTCATGGGAATGGAACGGATGGTGCGGAGATTCTCGGTCACATCCTCCCCTACCCGTCCGTCGCCCCGGGTAGCGCCCTGGACGAACACGCCGTTCCGGTACTCCAGTGCCACCGACAGGCCGTCTACCTTGGGCTCCACGCTCCACACCGGCGCGTCCAGCGGGATCTTTTCCAGAAACTGGCACACCTCGTCGTCGTTAAAGACGTCCTGCAAGCTCTCCAGCGGAACGGGATGGGTCACCTGCTCAAATTCGGACAGCGTGCGTCCGCCGACGCGCTGGGTGGGCGAGTCCGGCGTGATCTCCTCTGGATGCGCGGCCTCCAGCTCCTCCAGCCGACGCAGCATATGGTCGTATTCGTAGTCGGAGATGGTCGGCTCATCCAAAACATAGTAGCGGTAGCCGTGGGCGTTCAGAGTGTCCCGCAGCTCCTTCATTTCTTCACGGTAGTTCATTGTGTGACCTCTCAAGCGTTGTTGATGATGTATTCGTCGGCATAGTTCTCGATCTCGTCCGGCGTGGTGCTGAAATAGGTATACGTCTCCGGTACACCGCCGACGATGACCGTCTCCGCCACGGATATCTCGTTGGACACCTTGGTATAGGTGGTCAGTCCCGGCAGCAGGATGCTGACATGGACGTCCACATTCAGGATGATACGGTGGCGGGTCTGATTGATCCCGGCGGAGGAGAACTGGTTATCGAACCGGGCGGTGGCCGTCCCCACGGACTGCATCCGTACACGGAGGCACGGCCCTCGTCCCGCCAGCAGCGGCGAGCCGGTCAGCGTGCCGATGGGAATGGCCAGATCGGTGGACGACACCTCCGCCATGCGCTGTAAAATATCGTCGGCGATGGATGCCTGCAAGCGGTTGAATGCCGCCATGTTGCTTCTCAACGCCGTGACGTGGCCGTCGGCGTCTTTGTCAAAGTCCACCAGCTGCTCGTAGTCGATGTGTCCGCTGTCCACCGCGTCGTTGACGGCGGCCACCACGATGCGGTTCACCGCGTTGGATGTGCGGGCCGTGGCCAGATCCACCACAACGGGCTTCATGTGCAGCACGACCGCCACGGTCAGTGCCAGCAGCAGCGCAAAAATACCGGTCAACCAGAACAGCACTCTCTGCCGCCCTGTGAGCCGCAGATAGCGGAGCCTTCCCATGGCGCTCACCCCCTTGCAGGGAGTCTATGACGCCACAGCTTTTCCTCATTCCTCCGGCCAGCCGTTGACGATCTCCTTAAAGGTCTTGCCACGCTCGGCAAAGTTCTTGAACTGGTCAAAGGCGGCGCAGGCCGGGGACAGCGTCACCACGTCGCCGGATACGGCGCGGTCGCGGGCGGCCTCCACCGCCGCGCGGAAGGGCGTGACCTCCAGGATCTCCGGGTGGCCGGGACGGTAGTCCGGCGCGGCCTCTACCGCGGCGCGGATCTTCTCCGCCGTGGCGCCGCACAGCACCAGCAGCTTGACGTGCGCCGTTACCTCCGGCCCCAGCACATCGAAGGGGATGTGCTTGTCGTAGCCTCCGGCGATGAGAATGACCTTCTCCTGAAAGGAGCGCAGTCCGGCGATGGTGCGGGAGGGGCTGGACGCGATGGAATCGTTGTAGTACCGAACGCCCTTGTAAGTGCGTACCAGCTCGATGCGATGCTCCACGCCGCCGAAGCTGCGGGCAAAATCGCGGATGATATCGTCCGGCACAAGGCCGTCCACGGCGGCGATGGCCGCCATGTAGTTCTCTACGTTATGGACGCCGGGGATCTTGATATCCGCCGTGGTCATGATGACCCGTTCCCCCGCCGCACTGCGGCAGACGATATCCTCCCCCCGCAGGAACACGCCGTCCCGCTGCTCAGACTGCCTGCTGAACAGGCGGCTGCGTCCCACAGCACGGGACGACTGCTCCGCCGTGATAGCGTTGTCGGCGTTGAACACCGCGATATCGCCGGGGCGCTGGTGCCGGAAGATGTTCTCCTTGGCGGCCACATATTCCGCCATATCCCGGTGCATATCCAGATGGTTGGGCGCCAGATTGGTCACCACGGCAATGTGGGGGCTGCGCTCCATGGTCATCAGCTGGAAGCTGGACAGCTCCAGCACCGCATAGTCCTCCGGCTCCATCCGGTCCGCGTCGCACAGCAGCGGGTGGCCAATGTTGCCTCCCAGCCACACCGTCTTGCCGGCGGCCTTCAGCAGCTCGGCAATGATCGTGGTGGTCGTGGTCTTACCGTCAGAGCCGGTAACGGCGATAATGGGACACGGGCAAACCTGAAAAAACGCCTCCATCTCACTGGTCAGCACGCTGCCGCCGGATACAGCGGCGGCGATCTGAGGCATATCGGGCCGCAGACCCGGTGTGCGGAAGATCACGTCTTCGTGCAGTCCCTCCAGATAGTCGGGCCCAAGGCGCAGCGTACAGCCGCCGCGCTCCAACTCATCTGCCAGCGCACCCATCTGCTGCCGCGTCCGCTTGTCACAGACGGCGACGGAGATGCCGTTTTGCAGCAGCAGCCGTACCAGCGGCGTGTTGCTGACGCCGACGCCCAGCACCGCCACCGTTTTATTTCGTAAGGAATCCACATATTCCCGCAGAGTCATAGGGTCATTCCCCTCCCTGAATTGATTTGATGATCCTATATTATACTGCACCGGCATCATTTCTTCAATGCGTTTTCCAGTTTCCGCAGGAAACTTTTCCGGGCATCGTATGCCATTTCGCCCGCACCAGAATGCTGTACCGGCAGTTTTGGATAGCCTGCACAAAAGTTTGCCGGATACTTTCCCTACAATCGGCGGAATTACTTCTTTACATTATCGCGCTAAAGTGTTAGTATGTTAGCGTAATGAATGAGCGGTGCAGCACAGACCGTACCGCAGGCACACCGGACCGGGCGAAACGCCCCAATATTAAAATGGAGGTACTTCCTATGAAAAAGCTTCTTGCAATGCTGCTGGCGCTGGGCATGATGATGAGCCTTGCGGCCTGCGGCGAACAAAAGGACGACACAGACACACCGGATGACGCAGATACCCAGACGGAGATCACCTACGCCGTAGAAGCTGGCTCCGCCGGCGAGGAGGTCGCACTGGCCAACGGCTTCAAGACCGTTTCCGTCGGCTCTCAGGCCAATGCACTGATGGAGGTGGACGCCGGTACGGCGGACGCCGCGATCATCGACCTGCTGATGGCGGGCGCCATGGTGGGTGAAAACACCAGCTATCCCGACCTGAAGGTCACCGACCAGAAGCTGAACTCCGAGCTGTACGGCGTGGGCTGCCGCAAGGGCAGCGATCTGGCCTCCTTCATCAACAGCGTTATGGCTGATGCCTATGCCGACGGCACCATGGTGGAGCTGGCCAAGACCTACGGCGTGCAGGAGGCTCTGGTGGAGCAGCCCGCCAGCGAGTTTACCGCCTCCGCATCCGACAGCGATGTGCAGTACATCAAGGACAAGGGCAAGCTGGTGGTAGGCATCACCGAGTTTGAGCCCATGGACTATAAGGATGCAAACGGCGAGTGGATCGGCTTCGATGCCGACATGGCCAAGCTGGTCGCCGAGAAGCTTGGCGTCGCGGTGGAGTTCCAGATCATCAACTGGGACATGAAGGTGGAGGAGCTGGACATCAAGCAGATCGACTGCGTGTGGAACGGCATGACCCTGACCGACGGCGTACAGGCGGCTATGGAATGCACCAACGCCTACTGTGAGAACGCACAGGTAGTCGTCACCAAGTAAAACCAAATACTATTCGATTCCCGCGGCGGAGGGCGCAACGGCGTCCCCCGCCGTGGGACAGCGTATCCCCTCCCCCCGCGCAAGTAACCACGAAGGAGCTTTTTTCATGTTTTGGACTGTCACACTCTCCCTGCTGGCCGGTATGGGACAGCTTTTGAAGCTGTTCTTCCTGACGCTGCTTTTCTCCCTGCCGCTGGGACTTCTCATCGCTTTCGCCCTGCGTAGCCGGTGCAAGCCGGTGAGCTGGTTATTCAACGTGATCGTCTGGATCATCCGCGGTACGCCGTTGATGCTCCAGCTCATCATCATCTTTTACGGCCCCGGTAAGTGGTTTCACTTTAACCTGTGGGGGCAGTTCGCCGACGGGCGCATGGCGGCCTGCGTCATCGCCTTTGTCATCAACTACGCCTGCTATTTCGCCGTGATCTACAAGGGCGGCATTGAGAGCGTGCCGGTGGGGCAGCAGGAGGCCGGGCAGGTGCTGGGCATGACCAAGTGGCAGATCTTCTTCAAGGTCACGCTGCTGCAAATGGTCAAACGCATCGTCCCCCCCATGTCCAATGAGGTCATTACGCTGGTGAAGGATACCTCCCTTGCCAAGACCATCTCCATCATGGAGCTGATCATGACCGGCGAGTCCTATATGAAATCTGCCGGCATCGTCTGGCCCCTGTTTTACACGGCGGTGTTCTATCTGGCCTTTGTGGGCATTTTGACGCTGCTGTTCAACTACACGGAGCGCAAGCTCAGCTATTTCCGCTAAGGAGGAGGTGCCGCACATGGCAATTTTGGACGTACAGCACATCGAGAAGCACTTTGGCGACACCCCGGTGCTGAAGGACATCAGCTTCTCTCTGGAGGAGGGGCAGGCGCTGAGCATCATCGGCTCCTCCGGCAGCGGTAAGATCACGCTGCTGCGCTGCCTGAATTTTCTGGAGACGCAGGACAAGGGTGTCATCTCCGTCCGGGGCGAAAAGCTGTTTGACGCGGCGGAGCACGACTCCCGCTCTGAAAGCGATATCCGCAAAAAACGGCTGCACTTCGGACTGGTGTTCCAGAGCTTCAATCTGTTTCCGCAGTACACGGCGCTGCAAAATGTGACGCTGGCGCGGGAGCTGATGGCCAAGTCGGAAAAGACCGGCGAGAGCCACGAGAGCATCGTCGCCGAGGGACGGCGGCTGCTGGAGGATATCGGGCTGGGGCAGCGGATGGACAACTACCCCCACCAGCTGTCCGGTGGTCAGCAGCAGCGGGTAGCCATCGCACGGGCACTGGCTATGAAGCCAGACATCCTGTGCTTCGACGAGCCCACCAGCGCGCTGGACCCCGAATTGACCGGTGAGGTGCTGCGGGTCATCCGCGACCTTGCCGACCAGCACACCACCATGGTCATCGTCACCCACGAGATGGCCTTCGCCCGGGACGTAGCCGATCAGGTGATCTTCATGGACGGCGGCGTGATCGTGGAGCAGGGCCCCGCCAAGGCGGTCATCGACCATCCCGCGCAGGAGCGCACCCGCCAATTTCTGGCGCGGTACAGTGAGATGTAAACAACGAAAAAAAGGGAAGCCCACCGCACATGCGGAGGGCCTCCCTTTTTCTGGTGCGAGCAGGCCTATAAGCCGGGTTCTGTTTCGACAGTCATCTATCTAGGCGCACCGTTGCCGGTACGCTCAAGCCACCCCGGGAGCGGCCGGGCCGGCCATGCGCTCCCATACCGGTGTTGCTCCGAATAGAGTTTACAGCGACGGACGCTTTCACACGCCGTCGGGTGAGCTCTTACCTCGCCTTTCCACCCTTACCCCGCGCCTCCTTGCGGAGGCGGACGAGGCGGTATATCTCTGTTGCACTTTTCCTGAAGTCGCCTTCGGCGGGCGTTACCCGTTATTCTTGCCCTGTGGAGCCCGGACTTTCCTCATGAACAGGCTTTCGCCTTGTCCCCGCGACTGTCCAGCCTACTCGCATCCGTTATTCTACCCCACAGGCACCGGGAAAGTCAATGCACATTTCAACGAACACGGGGGATCAGCAGCATTTTATCCGGCAGCTCCTCCCCCTCCAGCCGGTTGACGGCACGCAGCAGCGCCTCATCGGTACGGTACTGCTTGGCTGCGTCCCACAGCGTCTCACCCGGCAGCAGACGGCGCAGCACCAGAGACGGCGTCTGTTCCTGCTCCTCCGGCTCCAGCAGCTCGCCGCCGCAGACGGTGACCAGTGGCTCCTGACGCACATCCTCTGCCAGAAACTCCACCACCTGCCGCACGTCGCAGCCGCCGGTACCAAGCTGCACCCCCGGCCCGCCGGACAGTCCGCAGCACAGCCCCTGCACCGCCTCCTTCACAGGCAGCACCACCTCCGAGGTGCGCTCGGTCACGGCGGGCGAGTCGTTCTCATCCAGATACAGCAGCCTCGTCCGTACCGTGGTACGCAGCGCCGTCCGCCCCTCCTCCGTCGTAACGGCGGCGTTGGCGCAGTCCGTCTCGGTGATGAAGAAAAACGGCTTGTTCCCGCCAAAATCCAGATGCTCCACTGTCTCCTCCCGCAGAACGCGGTCAGGGTGCGCGGCCGGGAGAGTCACCGTCTCCTGCTCCAGACGCACCGGCTGGCGGATGCTGTACAGATCCTCCACGCAGGTGCAGCGCTCCGTGCGGTAGGCGCACAGCAGCAGCCGCAGCTCCACGGTGACGGAGAGCCCGCCGCCATTGTCGGAGCGCAGCACCCGCGCCTCGCCGCCGGTGAGGCAGAGCCGTACGGCGTATTCGCCGTCCTCCGGCAGACCGCCGCCGTCCAGGATCTGGGACAGGGGCAGCTCCGTGTCGTATGTATGCAGCTGCTGATCCTGTCCGCGGTACAGCGCGGACAGCGCGGCCTCCCCCTTTACCACCAGCTTATTTCCCACCGTGCGGCAGCTGGTGAGCCGGGGATACAGCCGGTACAGCAGCAGCTCCTCCGGCACCGGTGACACCTGCACCTCCTGGGTCACGGTGATATCCCGCTCCACAACTGCGTCCAGCAGACTGCACGTATGATCCCGGCACCGGACACGCAGGGCGGCGTTCTCCTCCGTCCCGCTGCAAACGCGGCGAACGGCGCGGACATAGCCGGTCATGGTCACCTCCGGCAAAAGGCGTATGTACAGCTTCCGGGCCGTAACAGCCTGCGCCTCTACCAGCAGCAGCCGCCCCGTGGCCCAGATGAGCTGCGCGGATGCCAGCTCCCGATCCTCTGCCGTACAGGAAAAGGGTACGGATGCCGTCAGACTGCGAAGACCGGTGCTTTCCTCCGACGTATACAGCACGGTGACACGGATCGTACCGGACACCGTGACCCGCTCCTCCGAGGCAGTTTTCTCCCGGATATACAGCTGCCCGCAGGCGGTGACGATCCGCGTCATGTCGGGGCAGTATTCCGCGATGGCGGTCTCCATTGTCTCCTCATGGCTGACCACCGCGTGACCTGTCTTTTCCCAGCAGGTCAGATCTGTAAACTGTAAGCCTAATTCCATGGTCTTGCCCTCTCATTTCTCCATGATACTTCATGGTATGAGCAGGCGGTCTCCGTTATTCCCGCATCCCGAAAAGGCTCCGCAGCAGACCGCGCAGGATGCGCGGCGACTTCCAGACAACGATCTTCATACAACTTACCTCCTATTTCTCAGACAGACGATCCCGCAGGCGATCAGCAGAAATGCCACCAGAAACATCAGAACCCCCACAGGAAAAACAGCCGCGATCAGGATGCCCAGTCCCAATGCCAGCGCACAGACGCCGATGATCATTCCGCCGCAGTTCCACCCTCTCATAGCAGGACCCCCTCTGCTCCAGTATATGGACGCAAAAAAAGCGGAGTGCATCGCACTCCGCTTTTTTATTTCTTTTCCCACGCCTTCAGATCCTTCAGTTCGTCGTACAGACGGACGTAGCTGCGGTGACGGCTGGGATGGATGTCCCCGTCCTTCACCGCCTGCAAAATGCGGCAGCCCTTTTCCTTGGTGTGGCTGCACCCCACAAAGCGGCACTGCCCCAGATAGGGTGCAAACTCCGGAAACGTCTCCGGCAGATGTGCCTTCAGCTCCAGATCCATCTCCTGCGTGTCGCAGGAAGAAAAGCCCGGTGTATCAATGACCCATGTGTCGCCGCCAAGGGAGAACATCTCCACATGGCGTGTGGTATGGCGTCCACGGCCCAGCGCCTTGCTGACCTCGCCCACCGGCAGCGTCAGTTCCGGCAGCAGAGCATTCAGGATGCTGGACTTTCCTACGCCGGAATTCCCTGTAAAGGCATTCAACTTACCAGCTATTGCGGCACGCAGCGCATCCATGCCCTCCCCTGTTGCGGCGCTGAGACGCAGCACCTGTATGGCGGAATGGCAATAGATATCATACAGCTCCTCCGCCGGATCGAGGTCGCACTTATTCAGGCACAGCAGCACCTGGCAGCCCTTCAGCGATGCGATGGCGGCTATGCGGTCAACGAGGTACGGCTCTGTCACCGGAATGGCGGCGCTGGCGATGATGACCAGCTGGTCGATGTTGGCCGCAGCGGGTCGTAGGAACAGGTTCCGCCGAGGCTCCACCGCCTCCACGAAGCCCTCGCCGCCGCCCAGCTCGCGCACCTGCACCCAGTCGCCCACCAGCGGGCTCAGTCCCTCGCGCCGGAATTTGCCGCGGGCGCGGCATTGCAGCACCTCCGCGTCGGTGTTCACGTAATAGAAGCCGCTGAGGGCCTTCTCAATGCGCCCCCGGCTCAAAAGGTGATCTCCTGTGAGGGGGAGGACGCCACCGTGTTGTCATTGATGCAGGTGAAGTAGGCGCGAACCAGAGAGCCCCGGCCCACCTGGCCGGTAAAGGTATAGCTGGTCTTCTTCAGGTTGGAGCTGAGGTACTGGCTGTCCACGATCGCGCCGTCCTGCTCGAACTCCACCTTGATCATGCCGTCCATATCCTCCGGCAGTGAAAATTCCACCGTCTTGGTACGGGTCACGATATCCTCCTCGCCGGTGCCGCTGACGGTAAAGACGATCTGCGTACCGCCCTCCACCACCTCGCCGGGCTGAATGCTCTGGTCGGTGATCCGTCCCGTCTCCACCTCTGTGTATGGGTCGAACTTCGGTTGACCCACGGTCAGTCCCATGTCCTGGGCGTCCTTGATGGCGATGGCAATATCCTCTCCCACAAAGCTGGGAACGGTCACCGACTTGGGGCCGGTGCTGATGTAAAGCGTGATCTTCTGTCCCTTTTTCAGCTGCTCACCGGCCTCCGGCACGGTGGAGATCACGGTATCCTTGGCGCGGGTATCGGAGTTCTGGCTCAGGAACTCTAATTGCAGATCCAGGTTCAGCTCCTGCAGCTCGATACGCGCCTGCCGGTATTCCTTACCGGTCATTTCCGGCATAGGTACCTTTTCCTCCTCCGCCGCCACATAGACCTCAATGACGAAGTTGCTCTTGCGGCTGCGTCCTGCCTCCGGAGACTGCTCGACGATCTGCCCCGCCGCGTAGGCATCCGAGCGCAGCGCACCCTTGACGACGATCTCGAAAACATCCTTTACGCCGTCCGTGAGCTGGGCCTCCTCCACGGTCATACCGCGCACATCAGGGACCTCATAGCTCTTGTTGTTGCCGGCGGGGCCGAAATCGCCCAAGATCAGCTTGAACAGCAGGAACACCAGCACCAGCGCCGCCGCGAAGATGCCCGCCATGATGGCGATGGACTTCTTATCCCGGAAGCGGACATCCTCCTCCGGCTCATCGCGGCGCACCTGCTCCGTCCGCTTTTTTACAGCGGTAGCCACCTGCGCCGTAGGCAGAGGCATGGTCGGTTCGCTGTCCGGCTGCACCGCTGTCAATTCCTTGCGGATATAGTCCATGTCCACGGTGGGGTCCTTGCGGAATTTCTCCAGATCCTCCAGCATGGCGTCCGCCGTCGGATAGCGCTTGTCCGGATCGCTGTTCATCGCCTTCATGCAGATCAGCTCCAGCGGCTCCGGAATGTCCGGGTCTATATCCCGGGGCGCCAGCGGCACGGAGCTGAGGTGCTGGATGGCCACGGACACGGCGGAATCCCCCTCAAAGGGCAGCCGCCCGGTCAGCATCTCATACAGCACCACACCGGCGGAGTAGATGTCGGAGCGGGCGTCGATCCGGTCGCCCCGGGCCTGCTCCGGCGAGATATAGTGAACGGAGCCGAGGGCCTCCTGTGTCAGGGTCTGGCTGGCGTTGGCCAGACAGGCGATGCCGAAGTCGGCCACCTTCACGCTGCCGTCCCGCAGCACCATGATGTTCTGGGGCTTGATGTCCCGGTGGATGATGCCCCGGCTGTGGGCGTGGCTCAGCCCGCGCATGATCTGGGTGATAAAGTGCAGGGACTCCCGCCAGTCCATGCGGCCCCGCCGCTCCATGTACTGCTTCAGCGTGATGCCGTCGATCAGCTCCATGACGATATATTCCGTCTCGCCGCTGGTGGACACGTCGTACACCGACACGATGTTGGCGTGGGACAGCTGTGCCACGGCGCGGGATTCATCCCGGAAGCGGCGGCGGAAATCGGCGTTCTCCGCCAGATCGCTCTTCAATATCTTGACGGCCACCAGACGGTTCAGGCGATGACATCTGGCCTTATATACATTTGCCATGCCGCCGGAACCGATCAACTCCAGAATTTCATAGCGATCGTCCAGCATACGTCCTATGTATTGATCCATGTTGTCATCTCCTTCATTCGTTCATCAGCAGCACCGCCGTGATATTGTCCGGTGCGCCGCGCCGCAGCGATATCTGCAGCAGGTGATCCAGACAGCTCTCAATATCGCCGTCATGAAGCACCTCAAAAAGCATCTCCTGATCGGAGACGGTGTTGACCAGTCCGTCGGTGCACAGCAGGATGAAATCCCCCTGCCTCCAGGGCACGGAGAAGCTGTCGGCCTGCGCCTGTGCATCCGGTCCCAGTGCGCGGGTGATGAGATTGCGGCTGGGGTGACGGCGCGCCTCCTGCGGCGTGATATCGCCCTTCTCCACCATATTCTCCACCACGGAGTGATCCCGCGAGATCTGCCGGATATCCTCCGCCGTAATGTAGTAGGCGCGGCTGTCGCCGATGTTGCCCACCATCACAAGATCTTCCCGCGCCAGTGCGCAGACCAGTGTGGTACCCATGTGCTGGTAGTCCGCATTCTTGGCAGCCTCGCGGCGGATGGCATCGTTGGCCAAGGAAATGGCGTACAGCATCGCCTGCCGCAGCTGCTCCTCCTCGGCGCTCTCCTGCAAAACCGCCCGCAGCTCCTTTTCAAACTGCTCCACAGCGATGCCGCTGGCAATGCGGCCCCCGTTGGTGCCGCCCATACCGTCGCAGACCACCGCTGCGCTGTAGCTGCCCACCGTAAACGCCGCATAGGCGTCCTGATTCTCACTGCGCACCAATCCGGTGTTGGTAATGCCCCACATTTTCATCACAGGCCGCTCCTTCCCTGCTCCTCCATGGCCTTGCGCCGCAGCTGGCCGCAGGAGGCGTCGATATCGCCGCCGAGACTGCGCCGCACCGTGGCGGTGATGCCATGGGATTCCAGACGCTTCTGAAACGCGGCAATGCGGCGGCTGGGCTTGTAGGGGCTCTCCACCACATCGTTCAGCGGGATCAGATTTACATGGCCCGGCATACCCCGCAGCTTTTTGGCGATCAGGTCTGCCTGCCAGTCGTTGTCATTGACGCCGTCGATCATGGCGTACTCAAAGCTGATGCGCCGTCCCGTACGCTGGAAATAGCGGTGGCAGGCGGCGAACAGCAGCTCCACGTCATAGGCCCGGTTCACCGGCATGATGCGGCTGCGGGTCTCGCTGTCCGGCGCGTGCAGCGACACGGAAAGCGTTAACTGTAATTCCTTCTCCGCCAGCGCGTCGATGCCCGGCACCACGCCGCAGGTGGACAGGCTGATATGCCGCATACCGATGTTCATGCCGTCGGGGTGATTCACCAGCTCCAGAAAACGCAGCACGTTTTCCATATTATCCAGCGGCTCACCGATGCCCATCAGCACGATATTCGATACCTCCCGCCCGGAATCCAACTGGGTGAACAGTACCTGATCCAGCATCTCCGAGGGGCGCAGATCCCGCACCTTACCGGCGATGGTGCTGGCGCAGAACGCACAGCCCATGCGGCAGCCCACCTGCGACGAGATGCACACGGTGTTGCCGTGGTGGTACTGCATCAGCACCGTTTCGATGCAGTTGCCGTCGGACAGCTCCCACAGGTACTTGATGGTGCCGTCCAGCCGGGACTCCTGCTTCCGCGCCACCGTGGGCGCCGTGATAAAGCAGCACGCCGCCAGCTTTTCCCGCAGCGGCTTGGAGAGATTCGTCATGTCCTCAAAGGATGTGACGCCCCGGTGCAGCCATGTAAAGACCTGCTTGGCGCGGAACGCCGGCTCCCCCAGTTCCTTGAGGAACCGGGCAAGCTCCTGCTGGGTCATGGATTTGATATCGGTCATAAAAGCTCCTTGCTTATTTCTTGCGCATCCGGCAGATGTAGAACCCGTCTGTACCGTAGCGCTGAGGCCACAGCGTCAGCTGTCCGCAGCAGCCGCCGATGGGCTGCGGCAGGGAAAAGGGTTCCATCTCAAAGTCCGGGTGCGTATCCAAAAACGCCGTGGTGACGCCCTCGTTTTCCTCCGGCAGCACCGTACAGGTGGAGTACACCAGCACACCGCCGGGCCGCACATAGGCGGCTGCATTGTCCAGAATGGCACTTTGGATGGCCGGCAGCTCCGCCAGCTCCTTGGGGTCCTTGTAGCGGATATCCGGCTTCTTCCGGATGATGCCAAGCCCTGAGCAGGGTACATCCGCCACCACAAGGTCGGCGGCGTTCTCCCACGCTGTGTGGCGCTCCCGCCCATCGGCCAGCGCCGTCCGGACGGAGTGGATGCCAAGGCGCTCCGCGCCCCGCTCAATGAGCGACAGCTTGTGGGGGTGGACATCGCAGGAGAGGATCTCTCCCCTGTCCTTCTGATCAATGGCCAGCGCAAAGGATTTGCCGCCCGGTGCGGCGCACATATCCAGTACCCGATCCGTTTCCCCCGGCGCCGCCACTGTCGCTACCAGACGGGCGGCGGCGTCCTGCACGGTAAAGTGTCCATCCGTAAAGGCGGGCAGGCGCTCTAAGTCGCCGGTGGCGGACACCTCAAAGCATCCCGCCAGCCACGGATGGGCGCGTACCGTCACGCCGGCGGCCCGCAGCTCCTTTTCCAGCTCCTCCGCCGTGATCTTCAGCGTGTTGGTCTGGATGGTGGTGGGGACGATCTCATTGTTCATCCGAAGGTAGTCCTCCGCCTCCTCCGCGCCCACCACGTCGATGAGGCGGCGCACCAGCCACTTGGGGTGGCTGTACCGCACGGACAAATAGTCCGCCGTCGTGCCCTGGGGCAGCGCCGGCATATCCATCCAGTTGGCGACGAACTTCCGCAGCACCGCGTTGACCATACCGGCGGCCTTGGGGCGGCCCCAGCGCTTGGTCATCTCCACCGCCTCGTTGACGGCGGCGCGGTGGGGGATCTTGTCCATAAACAGGATCTGATACCCGCCGATCCGCAGGATGTTCAGGATCACCGGCTCCAGCCGGTGGGGCTTCTGGCTGCACCAGCAGCCGATATAGTAGTCCAGCAGACCGCGGTTCTGGATAACGCCGTAGGCAAGGCGCGTGCAAAGCGCCGCTTCCCGGCTGTCCAGTCCGTTCTTCGCAATGGTGCGCTTCAGGCTGCCGTCCGACCACGCATTGGCGCGGCTGACCTGCATCAGCACCTCCAGCGCCGTGTCCCGGGCGCTGCTCCGCTGCATCTCGCTCATGCGTCCACCTGCACGGGATGCCCCCGCAGATAGTCGACCGCTGCCATGCGCTTGCCGCCCTCCGCCTGCAGCTCCAGAATGCGGAGCAATCTCCCGTCGCCGCAGGCGATGGCGAGCCCCTGCTTTCCGGCCTCGGCGATCTTACCGGCGGCCAGCGCCGTCTCGCCGCCCACGGCGGTGCGGTAGACCTTCACGCTCTTTCCATCCAGCGTCATGGACGCGCAGGGCCACGGGATAAGCCCCCGCACCTGATCGTGGAGCTGCCGGGCGCTCTTGGAGAAGTCCAGCGGCGACAGGCTGCGGTCCAGCATAGGCGCGTAGGTGTAGGCGCTGTGATCCTGCGGCGTCCGGACGGCGGTGCCGTCATGCAGCCGCTCCACCGCCTCGGCCAGCGCATCCGCGCCCAGCACGGCCAGCCGCATCGTCAGCGTCTGTGCGTCCTCATCGGGGTCAATGGCCGTCTCGCGGCAGAGGATCACATCTCCGGCGTCCAGCTCCTTGGCCATATACATAATGGTAACACCCGTGACGCTGTCCCCATTGAGGATCGCCCAGTTGATGGGCGCCGCGCCCCGGTATTTCGGCAAAATAGAGGAGTGAACGTTGATAGAGCCATAGGGCGGCGTGTTCAAAATATCCTCTGGCAGTATCCTGCCGTAGGCCGCCACCACGATCAGCTCAGGCGCCAGCTCCTCCACGAGGCGCAGCGCCTCGCCATCCCGCATTTTCACCGGCTGGTACACGGGGAGGCCAACTGTCAAGGCATATTCCTTCACAGGAGAAAACGCCAGCTTATGCCCCCGATTTTTGGGCTTGTCCGGCTGGGTGAACACGCCGCACACGTCGTGGCCGTCTTCCACCAGCCGTTTCAGGGACGCCACGGCAAAGTCGGGCGTACCCATAAACAGTATTCTCATTCGTCCTCGTCTCCGTTCTCCGCCTCGCACTGGCGGATGTACGCCTCCAGCTCCTCCTCGGTCAGCAGGTGATCCGTATGCTCCACGAACAGATGGCCGTCCAGATGCTCGATCTCGTGGCAGAAGCAGCGGGCGGTCAGTCCCTCGTCCTCCACCTCGAACCAGTCACCGTTCCGATCCTGCGCCCGGACGCGGACGATCTCCGGGCGGGTGACCTCGCCGTATTTCCCGGGAACGCTGAGGCAGCCCTCCAGACCGGTCTGCTCACCCTCGGTGCGGATGATCTCCGGGTTCACCAGCTCGATGAGCTGCTCCTCCTCGTCCAGCACCACGCAGACACGGCGCAGCACGCCGACCTGCGGGGCGGCCAGACCCACGCCGCCGGAATCCGCCAGCGTATCCGCCAGATCGTCCAGCAGCGTATGCAGACGGCCATTAAAGTCCGTCACCGGACGGCATACCTTGGTCAGGCAGGGCTCTCCCTGTAAAGCAATTTTCCTTAACGCCATTGTTCTTACCTCGCTTTTTCAGAGTCAATCCATCAGATTGCAGTCGGTATAGATGTGCAGGCGGCGGTTCTCACCCCGCTGCGCGAACTCTCTCATAAATGCGCTCAGCAGCTGTCGAAGCTGCCGGTCGTTGCGGCCCAACACCATGGTGCGGTAGCGGTAGCTGCCGTTCACCTTGACCACCGGCGCCGGCGCCGGCCCCAGTATTTGCAGCTCCATGGCGCTGTACGGCGGCTTCTGCGCCGCCTGCCGCAAACTACGTGTCAGCAGGTCAAGCGCCTGCCGCACGGCGTTTTCCTCCTGCCCCGTCACCGTCAGGGTGAACTGGTCGGCAAAGGGCGGGTCACGCCGCAGCTTCCGAAGCTGGATCTCCGCGTCATAGAACCGCTGATAGTCCTGCTGCGCCGCCGCTTGGATCACATCGTTCTGGGGCGTGTAGGTCTGGATCACGGCCCGTCCGGCCTTACTGCCCCGTCCGGCCCGTCCGATCACCTGCGTCAGCAGATTGAAGGTGCGCTCCGCCGCCCGGTAGTGATCCACATACAGCGACGTATCCGCGCCGAGGACGCCCACCAGCGTCACGTTTTCAAAATCCAGTCCCTTGGCCACCATCTGCGTTCCCAGTAGGATAGGCACTCGCTTCTCCTCAAACTCCCGCAGAATGGCCTCGTGTCCCACAGATACGGTGTCCGCATCCATCCGCAGCAGCACCGTGCCGGGGAAGATCCTGTGCAGCTCTTCCTCCACCCGCTGGGTACCCACGCCGATGTGCTTGAATTGTCCGCCGCATTCGGGGCAGACCTCCGGCGCTTTTTCGGAATAGCCGCAGTAGTGACACATCAGCCGTCCGTTGGCGCTGTGGTAGGTCAGGTACACGCTGCACCGCGGGCATTTTGGTACATAGGTGCACTGGGGACACAGCAGCTGGCGGCTGCTGCCCCGCCGGTTGAGGAACAGAATGCTCTGCTCCCCAGCCGCCAGATTCTTTTGTAATTCCTCGTAGAGCGGCCAGCTGATAATGCCATTCCGCCCCTCCCGCAGCTCCTGCCGCAGATCCGCTATAATGACCTGGGGCAATGCCTGCCGGTTGTAGCGCTGCCGCAGCAGCGCCTTCTGATAGTCGCCCTTTTCCGCCCAGTACGCCGTCTCCACTGTAGGGGTAGCGGAGCCCAGCAGCAGCCGCGCGCCCTCTTGCAGACAACGGTACTTGGCGATGTCCCGGGCGTGGTAGCAGGGTGACGTCTCCGACTCATAGGAGCCTTCCTGCTCCTCATCCATGACGATGAGGCCAATGTCCCGCAGCGGCGCGAACACCGCCGACCGGGTTCCAAGCACGATGTGCGCCTCGCCCCGGTGGATGCGCTTAAATTGATCGTACCGCTCCGTCAGGCGCAGACCACTGTGCAGCAGTGCCACCTCGTCCCCAAAGTACGCAGTAAAGCGCGCCATCATCTGGGGCGTCAGCGCGATCTCCGGCACCAGGATCATCACGGACTTGCCGCGGTGCAGCAGCTCCTGCGCCAGCCGGATATAGACCAGCGTTTTGCCGCTGCCGGTCACACCTTGCAGCAGTGTGACGCCCGCTTTCCCGGACAGTGCCTGCTGTAAAATGTCCTCATAGACCTGTTGCTGCTCGTCATTTAGTGTAATGGTTTCCGCCTTTACAGCATACTGTTTTTCAGTAATTCGGTACGTTTCCTGCTCCCGCAGGGATACGGCGCCGTTCAGCGCCAGCAGCTCCACCGTCTTGCGGGCCGCGCCGGTGAAATAGCACAGGTCGTGCATCCCCGTTTCGCCGTTTTGCGCCAGAAACGCCACCACCTCGCGCTGACGGCGGGCGGTCTTTCCCACCAGCTCCAGCGCCTGCTCCGCCGGCACCGCCAGCTTTGCAAACACGTCCACCTTGTCCCGCACCTTGCGGCGGGACTCCGTCTCGCGACAGAGCGTCCCCGCCTTTTCCATGCGCCGCAGCAGCAGCGCCGTATCATCGCCAAGTGCCTGCTTCAGAGCCTCCGTTTCCATCGGCCCATCCAGCAAGAGGCGGCATACCGCCGCCTCCTTTTCCGGCAGCGTCTCCGGCAGTACATCCCTTGCCAGACGCCACATCTCCCGGTAGCGGTACCATACCGCCGCCGGCAGGATGGTATGCAGGGCATCGTAGAACGTGCAGAAATACCGCTGCCGCATCCACAGCGCCAGCCGTATCTCCTTTTCCGACACCACCGGCTCCGCGTCCAGCAGGGTGCGTACCGTTTTCAAAGGCTTGTCCGGTACGCCCTCCCCTGTTGCCAGGATCACCGCCTCGCTGAGACGGTTTCCCCTGCCAAAGGGTACCAGCACACGACAGCCCACCTGCCCGCCCACATCGCGGGGCAGCAGGTAGTCGTATACCTTGTCAATGGCATAGGGCGCCGCCTGCACGGCCACCTTGGCGATCACAGCCATGTCAGATGTTCTCTTCCTCGATGACGGGATTGGCCACGAACTTGCCCTCCGCCACCTCGTTGATGGCCTCGGTGACGGGCTTTTCCTCCAGATGCTCGCCCTTGGCCTCGGCCTCGGCGGCGATCTGGCGGGCGCGGCGCGCCACCACATTCACCATCATATAGCGGTTGGGGATATACTCCGTCAGTTTGTTCATTGCAGGATACAGCATCATAATAGTCACATTTCCTTTCCGTTGAGAATGTATTCCATACGCTCGGCGGGCTTGCAGTGCTCGGCGCACAGGATCGCGCGCAGCTCCTCCACTGCCTGCTCCACCGTGTCGTTGATGACAAAATAGTTGTAGTCGCTGGCGTTTTTTAGTTCCACCTGCGCCCGGAGCAGGCGCTTCTGCACCTTCTCCGGCGTATCCGTGCCGCGGGCGGTAAGGCGGCGCTCCAGTTCCTCCCAGCTGGGGGGTGCGATGAAGATCCGTACCGTCTCCGGTCGCTTGGCGCAGACCTGTGCCGCGCCCTGGATCTCAATGTCGAGGATCACGTCCTTGCCCTGTTCCATGGCCTCGTCCACATATTTTTTCGGTGTGCCGTAGAAGTTGCCCACATACTCGGCATACTCCAGAAACGCATCACCCTCGATCATCTCGCGGAAGCGATCCGCATGGATGAAGTGATAGTCCACGCCGTCCCGCTCCCCCTCACGAGGTGCGCGGGTGGTGGCGGATACGGAAAAATACAGATCGTCCCGTCCCTCGAACAGGGCGTGGAGCACCGTGCTCTTACCCACACCGGAGGGCCCGGAAATAATGAAGGTTTTTCCTCTTTTATTCAATACTTATTCCTCCTCTGCCAGATCCTTCACCGTCAGACCGAGACGGGGCGCCATCTTTTCCGTGCTGAGCGCCGACAGCACCACATGGTCGCTGTCCATGATAAACACGGACGCCGTTTTACGCCCGAATGTGGCGTCGATGAGCATACCGCGGTCCCGCGCCTCCTGCACCAGACGCTTGACCGGCGCGGAGTCGGGGCTGACCACGGCGATAAGCCGTTCGGCAGAGATCAGGCTGCCGAAGCCGATGTTGACAAGCTGCATGGCTCAGCCCTCACTCAATGTTCTGGATCTGCTCGCGGATCTTCTCTACCTCGGCCTTCATGTTCACCACGTCCTGCGCGATGGTCAGGTCGTTGCACTTGGAGCCGATGGTGTTGCACTCGCGGTTGATCTCCTGCACCAGAAAGTCCAGCTTCCGGCCGACCGGGATATCCCCCGCCAGCATGGTGCGCAGCTGGGCCATGTGACTGTGCAGCCGCACCGTCTCCTCGTCCACCGCCACCTTGTCGGCAAAGATCGCTGCCTCGGTGAGGATGCGGGACTCGTCGATGGTGGCGGATTGCAGCACCTCCATCATCTTGGTCTCCAGCCGCTGGCGGTAAGCCGCCACCGTCTCCGGGGAGCGCTGCTCCACGCGGCACACCGTCTCCTCGATGGTATCGGCGCGGCTGCCCACATCCTCGGCCAGCTTTGCGCCCTCCACGGCGCGCATCTCGTTGTAGGATGCCAGCGCGCTGTCCAACACGGCGCAAATATCGGCGGCAATGGCGTCCACATCCTCCTCCGCCTTGGTGACGGTCAGCACATCGGGGAATTTGGCCAGCATATCCGGCGTGATGCTCCCTTCCAGGCCAAAGGACTCCTTCAGGCGCGTCAGCGCCTCAAAGTAGCCGCGAGCCAGTGCTTCGTTGACGGAAACCACCGTCTCATCGGCGCCGGTGGCGTCGATGGTGACGAACACATCCACCTTGCCCCGGGACACCGCCTTCTGCACGCGGGTCTTGATGGCGTCCTCCGCAAAAATATAGGCGCGGGGCATCTTCACGGTGCAGTCCAGATAGCGGTTGTTGACGGAGCGTACCTCCACCGTGATATCGCGGCCGCCGCGCATCTCGCGGGCGCGGCCGTAACCGGTCATACTTCTGACCACTCGATCATCTCCTTCGTTTTATTGGGAAAAGAGAGGCCGCGCCTCTCCTGTGTCAGCAAAAGCAAACGGGTACGCCCAGTGCGTTGCAGCACAGGCTGATGCCGCACAGCCGCAGGCAGTCGGTGTTGTCGCAGCCGCCTGTGGTGACGCTGCCGTAGCCGGCAGGACGGTAGGTGCTCTGACGCCCCTCCGCCATGTCCAGCGCCTGCTGGTACTCCGGATCGTCGGGATCCATCTGCACCGCCGTCTGAAAATACCGCCGCGCCTCGTCCAGCCAGCCCCGGCGGGTGCAGATCACACCCTTGAGGAAGTTCCACTCCGCATCGTGGTCGGTCTGGGCGTTCAACAGCTCCTCCGCAAGGTTCAGATTTCCCTGTGAGATGGCCATTCGCACACGCTGGAGCCGCGTAGCGCCAGCGCCGTAGGGAGAGGAATAGCCCGTGCCGTACCCGCCATAGCCCGCACCTCCGTAGCCCGTAGTGCCGCTGTATCCGCCGCCGTTCCGGGCGGCCTTGCGCTGACTCTGGATGCTCTCGTAGGCCTCGTTGATCTCCTTCATACGCTCCTGCGCCAGATCCGCCAGCGGGTTATCGTGGTAATTGTCCGGGTGGTATTTCCGCGCCAGATCTCGATAGGCTTTCTTCACTTCATCGTCCGTCGCGGTGCTGGGTACCCCCAGCACCTGATAGGGATCACGCATCGTTGGTGTCCGCCTTTCGTATAGCTTGTCTCTCTCGTCTCCGTCGGTGGAAGGTGCCGTTCAGCACGGCGGCGCCCACCAGATATAGTCCCTCATAGACGGTAGCGCGGATCACCGGCGTATACACGCCGAAGTCCGCCAGCTCAAACGCCGCCGCCATAGCCCGTACCGAGCCGTCCAGCGTGGCGGCAAACTGCTGCCGTCCCTCCGCCGTCAGCGCGCCGTCCTTCAGGGAAAATCGCAGTGCCAGCGGGTTATAGCTGCCGGTGCGCAGGTCGTCTGCCAGATCGTCCGCCGCGTCCACCAGATAGACCCAGCGGCCCAGATGATACAGGAGCTGCTCCGTTACACGGCGCTTCACCGGGTCTGCAATATGTTGGGCGGCGCCGGCCAGCAGCGCCGCAAACGTATCCGCCGGACGATCCAGAGACGGGCATTTTTCCTTTTCCAGCGCCGCCAGCGCCGTCAGGTGCCGCTGTGTCTCCCTGTCAAAATCCGGCTGCCGCTTCTGCGCCTTGCGATAGGCCCGACGCAGCAGCAGCGCGGCCGCCCTGTACTTCAAGCCCTTGAAAAAGCCATGGTCGGCGATGCCGTCTCGTATCTGCCACCACGTCAGGATCACGCTCATGTCAGCTGCCACATCCATGGCAGCGTCACCGCAGGCACACCGCCGTTTCCGGACAGGGTGGACGGCGCACCGTCTCTCGCAGGTGCCGCCGCCCTCCGACAGGAGCATGGCCAGAAATGTCAGGTCATAGTTGAGGATCATCCGTCCCGCCGTGCCGTATCGCGCACCAAGTGTGTGGCACAGGCCGCAGTAGGCGGCTCGGAACGTCTGCCGCTCCTCCTCCGTCAGCCTGTCACTCGAGGGCCGTACATATCCGAACATTCGTCAGAACAGCCGCAGGATGGTGTAGGTCAGGCTCTCATTTTTCCTTGCATGGCGGTCATAGAACACGCTGGGCAGGAAGAACAGAGCCGCCGCCGCCAGCGCCGTGACGTAGCGCCAGTTTTCCGTCATCAGTCCCTCTGTCAGGAAGTATCCCAGCAGGAAGCCCACCACCGGCAGTAAATACACCAGCGCTACCACGCCCAGCAGCTTTTTGGTGCTGCTCTCCACCACGACCTTGTCACCCGGCTGGGCGTCGGCGTTATTCTTTGCCCGGGCGTGGATGGCCGCGCCCGTCATGCCGCATCCGGCGCATTCCTCGCAATCGTGTCCGCAGGCGGACTTGCGGGGTACGGATATCTCCGCATACCCACCGGGCAGCAGCTTTTCCACTGTTGCGATCTGTGTCATTCTTTACCTCCGCGCCAGCCTTACGGTTTTTTCACCGGCTGGCTGTCTGTATCCGCAGGCGGCTCCGGCGCCACATCGGTGATATACACCGTCACCTCGTAGCTGCCCTTCACCGTCACATCCTTATAGCCGCTGACCGTCACCGTTACCGGCACACGGTAGCTGCCCGTCTCCGTCACCTCGCTGAGATCCGCCGTGGCCGTCAGCGCGGAGGCATCCAGCTTCTCCAGCTCCTCGCTGAGCCCCCACAGCCGCACATCCAGCTGCTCGCTGATCTCCGCATACAGGCCGTCCGGCACATTGGTATAGCTGAAGCTGCCCACCGTGACGGTCTTTTCCTCGATACCCTCCATGGAGATCTCCACGGTGGCTACCTCGTTGCTGTTGGCCAGCCATGTACCGTCCGGTGCCGTGACCACGTAGCTGTTCTGCTGCCAGATCTCAAGATCCTCGATATACAGGGTGGCCAGCACGATCTCGTTGATATTCTCCAGCACATCCGCCTCCCCGATGAGCCGCACGCTGGTGGGCGTAACGGTGGTCTTGATGCTCTGACTGGCTGCGCCCGGCACCCCGGACAGCTTCACCACCAGACTGACCTCCTTGGTGGTCAGCACAGGCACCTTGGCCTGGATCAGACTGGCATTGGTGCGGATGCTGCTGTTATCCACGGGGTTGTCGTCATTGTCGTAGAGCTGCACGCTCTCGGTCTTGATGACCGACCTTGTCGCGTCGGTGATATCCACCGTCAGCTTGGCGTAGGCCACGTTCAACAGGTCGTCCCGCTGACCGCGCAGCACCAGCTTGACGGGGTCAAGCACCAGATCGCCGGTAAAGTAACCCTCGGCCACCTCACCTGTCACCGTGCAGTCGACCGGTACCTCCTTGGTGTACAGCTCGCCCACTGTGACGGTCACCTTATACTTACTGGCCCAGTCAACCGACAGGGCGGATGCCTGCACGCCGTCAGGATAGACCACATCCCACCGCAGGGTGTGGACGCCCACGGAATCGATGCTGGACGTACTGGCTACCAGCCGCACATTGTCCTTGCCGATCTTGACAAGCTCCCGCTTGGGGCCCTTGATGGTCAGATCCACCGTGGTGTCGTAGCCGGACAGGAGCATCAGGTTCTTGTCCGCCAGCGTGGTGGATTCGCCGGAGAATTCTACCGGGATATCGCGGATGGTCTTCGTGCGGTCAGGCGCCTTCTCCACGTCCACATAGACCCACACGGCGATGGCAACCAGAATGGAGATGATGACCTGCAGCGCTTTCTTCTGGCTGAAGCCGGTCTTCTCATTGTTCTGTTCCATTGTCGCCCTCCTTCCTGCGCAGACCCAGCACCTCCGCCAGACTGCGGCGCGGCTTGTCCTCCGGTTCCTCCGGCTGCGGCATCAGTTCGTTGCGCAGCAGCTTGGACAGTGTCTCGGGCATCAGGTGGCGCTTGAGCATACCGCCCACCGCCACGGAGATGGAGCCTGTCTCCTCCGACACGATGACCACCACGGCGTCGGAGTTCTCGCTCATGCCGATGCCGGCCCGGTGCCGCATTCCCAGATCGCGGCTGAGGTTTACGTTCTTGGACAGCGGCAGCATACAGCCCGCGCCCAGAATGCGTCCGTGCCGGATGATGACGGCGCCGTCATGCATGGGAGCCTTCACGAAGAAGATGTTCTTCAGCAGCTCGGAGGACACAGCGGCATCCAGCGTTGTGCCGCTGCGCACCATGTCGTCCAGCAGGATGTGCCGCTCGAACACGATGAGCACGCCCGTCTTGGTCTTAGCCATCTCGCTGCAGGCGATGACCGTCTGATCGATGGCCTTTTCCAGCTCCGTCTGCCGCTGCACCGGCGTAAACGTCTGCAGCAGCCGGATATTCCGGCTGCCCAGCTTTTCCAGGATCTGGCGGATCTCCGGCTGGAACAGGATGATGAGCGCCAGAATACCCACCTGTACCATGTTGCCCAGAATATAGGCGATGCCGTACAGGTGGAAGATCTCCGACAGCCACAGCGCCAACAGGAAGATCACCACGCCCTTGAGAATATTCTCCGCACGGGTGCTCCTCACCAGATCCAGCAGTTTATAGACGAGGAACGCAATGATGACCACGTCCAGAATGTCCGTAAACCGCACCAGTAATAAGTAATTCCCAATCTTTTCTAAAAATGCCAGCACTGTCTCCATACCGTCAACCTTCCTGTATCAGACAAAAACTTCGCATAAAAATAGATGCTATCATTATATAAAAAATATTGGGAAAATGCAACAAAAAAATATTGGTGAAACCTTGCAGTTTAACGAATTGCCCGCCGCAGTATGGCCGCAAAACGCTCCACCTCGCAGGGCGTGTTGAAAACGGACATACTCAGTCGGATGGTGCCGGTTTCCAGTGTCCCCGCCGTGCGGTGTGCAAGGGGCGCACAGTGCAGCCCCGCCCGCACGGCGGCTCCCTGCGCCGCCAGGCGCTCCCCCAGCTCCTCGCAGTCCCAGCCGTCGACGCGGAAGCTGAGAACGCCCGTTTGATGGGCAAAGTCCCTGTCCCGAAACAGCTCCACACCGTCGATCTCCTCCAGCAGCTCCGCCGCGTGCATGGCAAGATGCCTCTCGTGATCGGCGATGCGCCGGAGCCCCGTCTCCCGGACGAAGCGCAGCCCCTCCAACAGGCCGGCGATGCCGGGCATATTGTGTGTCCCCGCCTCCAGCCGGTCTGGCAGCGCCTCCGGCATATGCTGCAAAAGAGACTGGGAGCCGGTGCCGCCCTCCAGCAGCGGCGCGGCCTCGTCGTCGCCGCAGAGCAGCAGCCCCGTCCCCTGCGGGCCGTACAGTCCCTTGTGTCCCGGCATGGCAGTAAACGCCGCACCCAATTCCCGCAGGGAAATGGGCAGCATCCCCGCCGACTGGGAAGCGTCCAGCACGAAGGGTACGCCTCTTTTTCGGCAGGCGGCGGCAATGCCCTCCGCCGGCAGGCGGTAGCCGAACACGTTGGACACGTGGGTGCAGACCACCGCGTCCGCACCGGCGTCCAGCGCCTGCTCAAACTCCGCCAGCATCGCCTCCGGCCGGAACAGAGGCGTGTTCACCACCGTTAGCTCCACGCCGGGGATACCGTGGAGCGGCCTTGTCACCGCGTTGTGCTCATACCCAGAGATGACGACCCGGCTCCCCGGCTTTACCAGCGTTTTGATGGCGATGTTCAGCCCGTGGGTGGCGTTGGCGGTGAATACCACCCTTGCCGGGTCGTCTACGCCGAACAGCTCCGCCGCCAGAGCGCGGCACTGAAAATCCGTTTCCTCCGCCAGCCGTGTGGCGGGATAGCTGCCCCGCCCCGGCGAGCTCATGGCTGCCACCGCATTGTACATAGCACGGCGCACACGCTCCGGCTTTTGCAGCGTTGTCGCACCGGCATCCAGATAGATCATACCTCCACCTCACTATATCCATGCCCCTGCCGCTGAAACACGCGCAGGGGTGCAAATCCAAGACCGCGCAGCAGCGCCGCTGCCTCCTCCGCCGCCCGGCGTCCCTGCATACGCAGCACATAGCCGCAGCCACTGCCGGTCAGTCCTACCGGCGAACGGCCCATGACGGCGTGATATCCGTTCTGTGCCAATACCTGCATCATGCGCTGGGCGTGCGTGACGGAACGGGCGGTCAGCAGATATTCCTCCATATCGCACCTCCTCACACGCCATTTTATGCGCCCCTCGACGGCAGCGTGAAGGGCGGGGCCATCCCGTTCGGACAGCCCCGCCCTATATCGTATGCTCGTTTATTCTCTGCGTAACAGCGCCACGGCATGACACGCCATGCCCTCCCCCGCACCGGTGAAGCCAAGATGCTCCTCGGTGGTGGCCTTTACAGACACCTGCGAGGCGTCCACACCCATGGCGGACGCCAGCTTTTGCCGCATCTCCGGGATGTAGGGTGCCAGTTTGGGCGCCTGCGCCAGCACTGTGGCATCCACATTGCCGATCTCCCAGCCGTTTTCCGCCAGATGCGCTGTCACCTGCTCCAGAAGGCGCAGGCTGTCCGCTCCCCGCCAACGCTCGTCGCTGTCGGGAAACAGCCCGCCGATGTCGCCCAGCGCCGCCGCGCCCAGCAGGGCGTCCATCACCGCGTGGGCCAGCACATCCGCGTCGGAATGTCCCAGCAGTCCCCGCTCATAGGGGATATGAACGCCGCCCAATATCAAAGGCCGCCCCTCTGTCAAACGGTGTACGTCGTACCCGTGTCCGATCCGTATACCGATCATTGGTTCTCCCCTCTCCTGCGCAGGAACGCCTCCGCGACGGCCAGATCCTCCGGCGTGGTGATCTTGATATTCTCCCGCCAGCCAGGTGTCAAGTAGACTTCCTTGCCAAGCCGCTCCACAGCAGAGCAATCGTCGGTGATGGGCGCCTCCGCGTCGATGGCGGATTGCAGCGCCGCCTTCAGGATGCTGGCCTGAAATACCTGCGGCGTCTGCACGGAAAACAGTGTACTGCGATCCGGCGTGGACAGCACCAGCCCCGACAGATCCGCCACCTTCACCGTGTCCGTCACCGGCAGTGCAGGCGCCACCGCGTAGGTGCGCTGCCCCAGTCGGATCATCTCATCCACCTGCTCCGGCAAGATCAGCGGCCGCGCCCCGTCGTGGATCGCCAGAAACTCTGTGTCCTCGCTTGCCTCCAGCGCCGCCAGCAGCACCGACTCGGCGCGGTTGGCGCCGCCCTCCACCACCCGGATGGGCTTGCGGATACCGGTACGGCTGACCAGCGCCGCCACCTCCTCCAGCTTCTCCGGCTGGACAGCCACCACGATCTCGTCCACCAGCACGGCCTGATCCAGCGCGGTCAGTGTCCGTGCCAGTACCGGCACGCCGCACAGCTGGGAAAACATCTTGTCTTCGCCGCCCATGCGGGCGGACCTCCCCGCCGCCGGCACGATGGCCGCGCAGTGGGGATGCACCTTTTCCTTGACGCTTTTCCGCAGCTTTGCAAACAGCTTTCCCATAGGCGCTCGCTCCTGTCCTTTTCGTTTTATTTTCATCAGTATACCGCATTTCTGCGGCTTTTACAAGGACAATTCCCACCGCCTGCCCGTAAGAGGGTTCTCCTGCCGCATATACTGTGCAAAAGGAGGGTCGCCGTGCGACCCTCCTGCGTTCATCTTCTGTTGTGGGGATACCAGATCTTCTGCTGCTCCGCCGCACGGATCAGTTCCTCCCGGAAGTCGGGATGCGCGATGGAGATCAGCTTCTCCGCACGCTCCCATACGCTCAGGCCCTTGAGACAGACGCAGCCGTATTCCGTCACCACATACATGGTGTTCACACGGGTATCTGTTACCACGGAGCCGGGCTGGAGCGTGGGACGGATGCGGGACTTCATGGAGCCGTCCTTATCCTTGAAGGTGGAGGACAGGCAGATGAAGCTCTTGCCGCCCTTGGACAGATACGCGCCCAGTACAAAGTCCTGCTGACCGCCGGCGCCGCTGATCTGCTTGGTGCCGGCCGTCTCGCCGTTGACCTGCCCGTACAGATCCACGTCCACGGCGTTGTTGATGGAAACAAAGTTGTCGATGGACGCGATGGTACGGATATCGTTGGTGTAACTGATGGGCGCTGCCATACAAGCGGGGTTGTCGTCCAGATAGTCGTAGAGCTTCTGGGTACCGGCGGCGAAGGCAAAGACCTGACGGCCCCGGTCGATGTTCTTCCGGGCGCAGGTGACCTTCCCCGCCATGGCCAGATCCACATAGGCGTCCACGTACATCTCCGTATGCACGCCCAGATCCTTCAGGTCGGACTCACAGAGCATAGCACCCACGGTGTTGGGCATACCGCCGATGCCCAACTGGAGACAGGCGCCGTCGGGGATCTGCTCCACGATGAGCTTCGCCACCGCCCTATCCACCTCCGTGGCTGCGCCGGAGGGCAGGATGCCCATGGGGTCGTTGCGGCCCTCCACCACCATATCCACCTCACTGATGTGAATGCAGTTGTCGAAGCCGCCCAGACAGCGGGGCATATTCTCGTTGACCTCCACGATGACCACCTTGGACATCTGACACACTGCCTTCAGGTGGGACGCGGACAGGCCGAAGCTGAAATAGCCGTGCTTATCCATGGGTGCGACCTGGAACATGGCCACATCCGGCGGTGTGATATGGTCGTAGTAGTAGCGGGGCAGCTCGGAGTAGCGCATCGGCTCGTGGAAGCACGCGCCGCTGGCGATATGGTGGCGCTCCACGCCGCTCATGTGGTGGGAGTTGTAGATAATATGATGCACCGGGTCCTCAATGTCGAAGATCGCCGGCTTCCACAGGCTGATGCCGCCCCGGACCTTCACATCCTCCAGTTCCGGTGCGCGGCGAGCCAACGCCTCGTCCAGCACGCGGGGGTGGATGGCACAAAATCCGTAGTCCACCCAGTCGCCGGACTTGATGATCTTGACCGCCTCATCCGCGGTGGTCAGCTTCTGACGATACATTTCCTGATAATCTGCAAATGGCATAGTGCAGTACCTCACTTTCCCTCTAAT
>Ga0129312_1000477_pt1 | contig 34155 bp, 31 predicted proteins | sample O827metagenome_FD_94434 | JGI IMG/M metagenome (GOLD analysis project Ga0129312, IMG submission 94434) | Orangutan group fecal microbial communities from Wisconsin, USA - O827 metagenome | ecosystem: Host-associated > Mammals > Digestive system > Large intestine > Fecal | place: USA: Wisconsin... | reverse complement strand
AAATTCCGGATTATCAAATGCCGCCAAACTACGAATCTGATTTTGTATTCTTGGCATAAGATTCAGAGTATCAATATAAACTCCATTGCCCAATACCATGTGAAGCTTGCCCACAACATCTGAATTACAAAACTCGCATTTCTTATTCCATGGTTTTAGTCTGACATTCTTCTCAATGTTAGTAAGCATTCCTCTGGCTTCTGCTAATTCTCCCTGCCATTTTTCCATGCATTGTTCAACATCTTCTATTCCTAGCTTCCTTGTTTTATTAAAAAGAGTATCCCATTGATCAGGATATGCATTCCAATTTTCATCTACAAAAGCACTATTTCCATATATATCTGTTATCAAAATATTGCCCGCCCACCGTTGGCGACTTATAAGTGATCGGTTCGAAAATATTGTTTGCTTACCGGAAGCGTCTAATAAATGTCCGGCTTGAAAATTATTTAGAAATTATTTTTATTTTCGATATTGTGTTTTTATCACACATTGCATATACTATAAATACACAAAAAGCCAGAAAAAGAGGAGGTGTTAGTATGGCTACTTCAAGTATTACTCATAATTTTGTCGTATCCAATCCAAACAGCGTAAAGCGTTTTGTCGCAGCGATTGACGAAGCCGACCGTGACCGCACACCAAAGCAGACACTTCCCGGACGTCAGTTAACAAACCCACAGGAAATCTTAGCTTTAATGTCAAAAAGGAAGAAATAACATGTCTGATAAATATTTTACCGTTAATATTCGGGCATATTTGAATAAAGACGAACCGACATATATCGGAGAGGAAAGTCTTTACGACTTGCTCTCCGATTTTTCTTGTCCTGAAAACCCCGATGTTGATTTCTTGAATGCGAAGATAATGAATTTCTTCTGAACTTTTATACACAGAATCATTTCAAACCATTTGATACTCGTATTACCGCTTCTCAGAATAATGAGCCACACACTCTGCATCAGCTTTTGAAATTTATTTGATTTAGAGCACAAAAAAGCGACAGTCTGATTTACATTGTATTCAGTGAACTGCCGCTTCTTTTTCTTCTTTATTCTGTTTTTCTTCCTCCAACTCCTATGCACTAGACCTTGGCAAACTGAAATTTTAATGGCAATGCTGCTACTTCTTCGCATTCTCTTCCAGTTCCAGCATGTACTTATCAAAATCAGACATAAATAATCTGTCCTGAATGACACGATATTTTTCAAATTCGGTTTCAGCTTTTGCCTTGGCAATCTCAGCAGTGATTTTGCCTGCATCCTGAAGAACCTCTCTGTCATCTGCCATCAAGAATAAATCCAGTCGTTTCGCCCAATCCTCCATTGTCATCGGAATATGACGTTCCGCACGATCCTCTGCCAAATCCAGATAAGCAGATACAATACGCTCCAGTGAACACATTTCCTTCTCTGAAAGATAATTCTTCGCAATGCTCACATCGCTTTTTACAATCTTACCTCCCGATGCTGCTGCCCATGTAGTCAATCCCATATGTGGTTTCTCTGCATCTGCACGCTCATAAATCAACTCTGCTGTCGTATGTCCATGAACTGCATAATGCATCTTGTTTTGAACCTTTGCAAAGAACTGCTTTGTTGTTTTTGCTGTTCTGTCATAATCGAGAGCTGTAGCATAGATATCCGTTATCTTCTGATAGAATCTACGCTCAGAAAGACGAATTTCTCGAATTTGCTCAAGCAAGCGGTCGAAGTATTCTACTGTAAGCACAGATCCACCATTTTTCAGACGTTCATCATCCATGACCCAGCCTTTGATGGTGTAGTCTTTCACGATGCCATTGGCCCACTTGCGAAACTGCACTGCGCGCTCGTTATTCACCTTGAATCCAACCGCAATAATCATTTGAAGATTATAATGCTTTGTATCACGAGTCACCCGACGTGAACCTTCGGTTTGAACTATCCGGAAATTCCGGATAGTTGAATCTTCCTCAAGCTCTGAGTCGGAATAAATCTTCTTAATATGCTCATTGATTGTGCGAACATCCACATCATACAATGTGGCCATCATCTTCTGTGTCAGCCATATATTCTCATCCTCGCAGCGCATCTCAATGCTGTCCTGCTGATCACCCACAGAGGCAACATAAGTCAGGTATTCCGCTGCGCTTGAACGGATGGTTCTCTCATCTTTTTTCTTTGCCAAATGAAGCGCCTCCTTTTTGCAGGCTTATTTATCTTTCCTTGAAAGTAAGCACACAGTCTCAACTGTGTTTTCATTGAGCAACCGAATTTTGTCGCCCTCATATTTTCCATAACACACTGTAAATATCAAATTGATTTTTCCAATGATGCTCTCAATTTTTTTTATCAGCTTTCTTTTCCAACAACTTAATTGAATTCAAATAATCTTCTTCTACAGTACTGAGTGTCCGTGCTTTATATTTTCTATATTCATCTGTGGCTTTATCAATAGCTTGTTTGTGTGATATACTTCCATTTCCCTGCAAAAGCTGTTCCCCACTCATTGTCAAAATCCGATCCAGATGTTCTGCCCAATCTTTCATGGTCATCACCTGTTCTCTCTCCGCTTGACGTTCTGCGAAATCAAGATATCCCGATACCAGTTGTCCCATTGCACGCAATTCTTTTTCAGATAAATAATTCTTTGCAACTACTGCTTCTTTTAATGTTGGTTGATTGCCTTTAAAAGTAGTAAGCCCCATAAATTCTTTTTCTGCATCAGCTCTGGTATAAATTACTTCTACTGCAGTTTGTCCATGAATTGCATAGTGAATTTTGTTTTGCACTTTTTTGAAAAATGCAATGGATATTTCCGCTTTTGGATCATAATCAATACTCGTTGCATAGATTTCCAGAACCTGGCGATAAAATACTTTCTCAGATGCACGGATATCACGGATTCTCTCCAATAATTCCCTGAAATATCCGCCTCCTCCGAGATTTTTCAGGCGATCATCATCAAGCGCAAAACCTTTTCTCATGTATTCTTTTAAAATCCCAATTGCCCAGATTCTGAACTGTGTTCCACGTTTTGATTTTACTCTATATCCTACTGAAATAATAACATCTAAATTATAATAATCTACATTATAAACTTTTCCATCAGCAGCAGTGTAGGCAAATTTTGCCCACACTGATTCTCTTTCTAATTCTCCCTCTTTAAAAATATTTCTAACATGTTTTCCAATCACGCTACGATCTCGCTGAAACAATTCTGCCATCTGGTCAATAGACAGCCATACTGTATCTCCATCAAAAGTTGTTTCAACTTTCGTCAAACCATCCTCTGTTGTATAAATAATCATATCTGCTTTTTCTTTGTTCATAAAATCATTTTCTCCTTCAAAATCAGATACATTATCTGTTAACATATTTACAGTTTTCCAATAATAGATCCAACTAAGCGATTCTCGATATAAAAAATTTCAAGTCAATCAACATATCCGAATTATCACTCTCTACGCTTATCTTCTTTAATGCGATAATAATCTTCCATATTTACGTTAAGCTTTACTGCTGTATCCGGTTTTCGTCTGCTCAAGAGGCACACGGTCTCACAATGAACGGTGCCTGGGAACATATCCACGCAATGTACTTTTTTCACTTGATACCCACGAGCGATCAGCACACCCAGGTCTCTGGCCAGACTGGTTGGTTTGCAGGAGATGTACACCATGTTCGGTACCTGATAATCAATGATCTTGTCCAATGCCTTTGGATGGATGCCGTCTCTTGGCGGGTCAAGGACGATGTAATCCGGCTTGTCTTCGATGGTATCCAGCACTTTCAGTACGTCGCCGGCGATGAATTCGCAGTTGTCCAACTGGTTGAGGCCAGCATTAACTTTGGCTGCCTCAACGGCTTCTTCAACGATTTCCACACCCACAACTTTCTTTGCCACCGCTGCCAGGATCTGGGCGATGGTGCCTGTTCCGCTGTAAAGGTCAAAGACTGTCATATCTTTCGTATCGCCGATATAGGAACGGGCGATATCATAAAGCAATTCCGCACCCAATGTGTTGGTCTGGAAGAATGAGAAGGTGGAAATCTTGAATTTCAGTCCCAAAATGTGTTCATAAAAATAATCCTGCCCATAAAGGATCCGTGTCTCATCGCTCTGAACCACGTCCGCCAGTGTATCGTTGATGATATGCATAATACCCACAATTTTCCCTTCAAGCTGCAAGTCAAGCAGGCGATTGGTCAGTTCTGTCAGATCGCATTCTTCCTGACTGGTTGTCACCAGGTGCACCAGCATCTCGCCGGTTGTCTCGGAACGGCGCACCAGGAGATGACGAAGATAACCGGTATGCTTCATCTTCTTGTAATACGGCATCGGATGCTCTGTAAAGTAATCAAGTACTGTTCTGAGTACTGCAGTAAAATCCTCATGGACAATCTTGCAGTCATCCACTGTCAGAATGTCATAAGTGCTAGCTTTCTTGTGAAGACCAAGTGTCAGAGGCCCGTCCAGATGATCATCCCCGAAAGAGAATTCCATTTTGTTGCGGTATGCCCACTGTTTCGGGCTGCCTGTAATGCCTTCGAAAACATAATCCGGCTTGCCTTCTCTATCCACCTGTCCGGCTGAAACGATGGCTGTGTCCAGAAGTTTCTTCACCTGTCCTGCCTTCATCTTCAGCTGTTCATCATAGCTCATGGTCTGATACATGCAGCCGCCGCAGGCCGGGAATTCGTGACAGACCGGTTCAATGGTCTCAAGCGGTGATTTCTCCAATACTTCCATCAATCTGCCTTCACAGCGGTCTTTGCGCTTTTTGTTAATGACAAAGCTGATCTTCTGTCCCGGAATACCGTTTTTCACGGTCACATACTGGTCTTCGACTTTCACACGGCCCTTATTCGGGAAATCAATATATTCAATAACGCCTTCACACATCTGTCCTTTTTTCATATTCGTCTCCATTCTGATTCTATGCTTATTCACTTTATCTCTTTTATCTTTTGTCTCTCTGCCATATGGACTGTCCGGCAGGATCATGCGGTTCTTTACCTAAAAAAGCTGTTACAAATTATCAGTGATCTGTAACAGCTTTCCTATCTGTTGAATTCAAATTAAGTTCCGGATAAAACTATTTCTCTTCTGCCTCTTTGGCTGGAGCAGCTTCATCTTCCTTTACAAAGTCGTCCTCTTCATCTTCGAAGTCATCATCAAAATCGTCTTCAAAGTCATCTTCGAAATCATCTACATCGTTATCTCTGGATAAATACTTGTAGATGCCGAAAGCAATTGCTGCGATTGCTGCAACGCCTGCGATAATCGCAAATACGAGGCAAACTGTTTTCTTCTTCTCTTCTTCTAATTCCTTACGGTGAATGAAATCAGAAATCTTGGCCATGCTTAAATATTCTTCAAACTTATTCATGGTGTCCGCACATCCTTTCTACCAAACAGATTTGTTTATAGTATAGCACTGTTTTTGCTAAAATACTACCTCTTTCGGACCTTTTTTCAGCCCCTCAAGTTCAGACTTTTTTCAGCTTCGCAAATCCGGCAAACATTTTCTTTGGACCGTATTTTGGGAAGTCAACAGTGACTTCATAGTCTTTGCCGCCGTCTTTGATAGCCAAAACAACCCCGGTACCGAATTTGATATGCTTGACGGTATCACCCACTTCATAATCCGGTGCGGTTTTCTTCATATCGCCGCCCTTTTTAGCGAAAGCACTGACATCGAACTTGTGGCTCTGTCTAATGCCCCGGTTGCCCAGGCCTGTACCCATCCGACTGCCGCTGCCATATGTACCGGCTCTGCTGCCGCCAAAACCGGATGCCCCCATTGATGCACCGCCTGTATTCCATGGCAGATCATCCTCCGCTTTTCTAGGAAAACGCTCTCTCGGCATGCTGCCGCCAATGAGCTGAGGCGGAATTTCTTTCACAAAACGTGAAATCTTATTGTACTGTGTCTGGCCATGCATCATACGACACATCGCGTAACTCAGTGTCAGCTTCTTCATGGCACGGGTAATCCCTACATAGCACAGACGACGTTCTTCCTCAATCTCCATGGGATCATCATTGACAATGGTCATATAGCTCGGGAACAGGCCGTCCTCCATACCGCACAGATAAACATATGGGAACTCCAAACCTTTGGCACTGTGCAGGGTCATCAGAATGACTTTGTTGTCCGAGTCATCCATATTGTCTACATCCGCCACAAGGGCAATCTGCTCCAGCAATTCGTTCAAAGATGGCTGTTCTGTCTCCTCCTCATAGGCGACGATTTTGTTGCGAAGTTCATCTAAGTTCTCAATTCGCGTTGTTGCCTCGTCTGTCTGTTCCGCCTGCAATTCTTTGAGATAACCGGTTTCTTCCAGTACATCATCGTACAATTCTGATAATGACATATATTCCACTTTTGTTCTGAAAACCTGTATCAGATTCACAAAACCATTGATCTTCGCAGCTGCGCGTCCCAGTCCTGGGATTCCATCCGCCTGCTTGAATGCCTCATACAGACTGATGCCCCACTGATCTGCGTACTCTGCCGCTTTTGTCACAGTTGTGGCACCGATACCACGTTTCGGCACATTGACCACACGTCTGACAGCCACATCGTCCTGCCCGTTATTGATAATCTTCAAATACGCCAGAATATCTTTGATTTCTTTTCTCTGATAGAAGTTAACGCCGCCCACAACTCTGTACGGAATATTGCGTGTGACAAATTTTTCTTCCAGTACACGGGACTGGGCATTTGTACGGTAAAGCACCGCAAAATCTTTGTATTCCGCCTCATTGCGTTCTGTCTTGGCCGCAATATCATTCACAATGCCCATGGCTTCTTCATATTCTGTCTGATATTGATTCAATGCAATCGGAACGCCCTGTTCATTATCCGTCCAAAGTGTTTTGTCTTTACGTCCCTGGTTATGATGAATAACACCGTTGGCAGCTTCCAGAATCGTCTTCGTCGAACGATAATTCTGCTCCAGTTTAATGACCTTTGCATCCGGGAATGTTTTCTCAAAGTCAAGAATATTGTGAATATTGGCACCGCGGAACTTATAAATAGACTGGTCATCATCACCCACAACGCAAAGATTCCGATACTTTGCAGCCAGAAGGCTGACAAACTGGAACTGAACGGTGTTCGTATCCTGATACTCGTCCACCATAATATATTTGAAGCGCTCCTGATAGTAATTCAACACTTCCGCGTCTGTCTTGAAAAGTTCAACGGTCTTGAAAAGCAGATCATCAAAATCCAATGCATTATTGCTCTTTAAGCGTTTCTGATATTCATCATAAACCTGTCCGATACGCTGTCTTGCAAAATCACCGCCTGCATTCAGCAGATATTCCTTCGGCCCGATCATCTCATCCTTGGCTGAGGAGATTGCTGACAACAGTGTTCGTTCTTTGTAAATCTTTGTATCAATATTCAGCTTTTTGCAGACTTCCTTGATAACGGTCTTCTGGTCATCCCCATCATAGATGGTGAAACTTCTGTCATATCCGAGACGGTCAATATAACGTCTCAAAATACGCACGCATGTAGAGTGAAAGGTACTGACCCAGATATCTTCCGCGCCAAAATCTACAATCTGATCCACACGTTCCCGCATCTCGCCTGCAGCCTTATTCGTAAAGGTAATGGCCAGAATGTTCCACGGGTTGACCTGGCACTCATCAATCAGATAAGCAATCCTGTGGGTCAGCACTCTTGTCTTGCCTGACCCGGCTCCTGCCAGAATAAGAAGCGGCCCCTCTGTATGATAGACCGCTTCCTGCTGGACAGGATTTAATGATTCATAGATACTCATTCAAAAAATCCTCCAAATTCTACTGTTCAACTTTCACAATATCTAAAACTTCGTTCCGCATTCCGGACAGAACTTCTGCCCCGGCTGTGCTTTATAGCCGCATTTCGGGCATACCGGCTGTGTCTGATCCGCGCCGCACTCCGGGCAGAACTTCATATCTGCATTGATCTCAGCGCCACATTTGATGCATTTCTTCTTCTGGACAACAAGTGAGGCTCCACATTCAGAGCAGAACTTTGTCCCTTTCTTAACCTCAGCACCACATTTAGGGCATATTACAAAACTTTCTTTGTGGGCAGCTGTCGGATTGCTGCCCTGCATACCGCCATTCATCTGGCCCGCCATCATACCGCCGAAAGCCATACCGGCAGACATCTGCATTCCCATGCCGGCCATGCTGTTCATGCCGCCGTTCGGATTCTTGGCCATCGCCACCATGGCATCTGCCTGAGCATCCACCTGACGTTTATAAGCATAAGCATCCATACCGCCCAAAGCTCCCAGTGATGCACGTTCATCAATGGCTTTCTTCACCGTGTCAGGCAGTGCCACCTGAACAGCCATCTTCTGCATCTGGATGCCGTATCTTCCAAAGAAATCATCACTCTTTGTCTTCAGAATCTGAGCCGCCTCATAGCAGTAACCCTGCATATCAAAGAAATCCATCTGCTTCTCTGTCACGATTTCCTTGAAATACATGGCAATCTGCGGTGTTACAAAGCCCTTCAGATCTGCAACTGTGTATCTGTTCTTCACACCCATAAGATTCTCCGCAAAAAGCTTCGGATCCGTAATAGACAGTGAATACTTGCCGTTGGCGCCCACATTGACAAGACCAAAGACTTCATCCTTCACCGTAACCTGCTCGCTTGTTCCCCATGGAATATCAATGATCTCATTGGTATTGACAAAGATAATGTCCACGATAAATGTATCATGAAAACCGTATTTCCACTGATTCAGCGTTGTTGTGATCGGCATATTGTTCGTCGTCAGCTCATAGCGTCCCGGCATAAATATATCCGTCATCTGTCCTTCATTCACAAGGATCGCTGCCTGTCCCGGCATAACGGTGAGCACAGATTCATACATGATCCTGCGTCCGTCTCTGTCATAAACAGCTGCCAATTCCTGCGGATCTGAGGAACGATAACTGATGCTTGATAAAAGCTGCCCTTTAATTAAATTCTTTAATCCCATGTAAAGACCTCCCTGTCCTTCTCGTTATTCTGTGTTACGCCTCTGTGTGATGAAACTGCCGCCCGGTGATAATTGATCTCATCCGGCTGTTTGAGCCTTCCAGGTTCACACATATGCTAGCCCACTGCTCCTATGACAAGCTGTTCCCATGTCTCTGTTGTATCGATCTTACAATCATTCTTCCACTGTGCATACTGTTCTTCAAACTTGTCATTCACAACCTTCTCAAGATCACTGTCGGCCATATCTTTATATTCGTCCTCCTGACGAAGATCTGCGGAAATATTCTTCAAAATCTGGTTATAAACATTCATCGAAAGGGCATCCTTCTCATAAATAGCCAGAACTGCATCTCTCTCGACGCTGAACTGTGCAGCAACATCTTCTCCAAGAGATGCCATATAATCATCTGCCTTGGAAGCACATTGCTTCTCTTCATCCTCCGTCAGTGCAGGCACATCATAATCATCGGCCAGATTACAGAGAATCACCTCACGCTCAATCTCATCCAGCATAGCTGCCTTCGCATATTCACCTACCGTCATCCCATTGTCCATCTTGTTGTTCCATGGTTCCTCACCATATTCAGCCACATACTGATCTCTGGCCATATAGGCTCTGGCATTAATCTCCGACAAATAAACCGTCGTCTGGTCAATGGTCAATACCGGTTCATCATCCACCGCATAGCTGCCGATTGGTTCCACTTCCGTCTCTTCACTGCTTGTATCTCCGCTGGATGTCTGTTGGTTCGTCTCCCCGGATTCACCGATTGCCAAATCTGTCTCACTGCCGACCTGCTGTGATTCCGCCGCAGTTTCAGCTGTTGTTTTGCCTCCCATACGATTTCCTGTAACAAAGCCGCCGCAAAAACCAATGCCGATGCCGACAATAAGTGCTGCTGCCAGCATGCCTGCGCCATATCTATGCTTTCCGCTCATATTCAAATTCTCCATTCTCTCATCCAATTCGGTGCCCGGGTCATCTGACAGATAGACGGCCGCCGAACATTTATTTGTCACCTGTATGAATGCATTTTAGCATAAATCAGTTCTACTTGCAATACAGTTGTGTTAACGCAATGCACTATCTTTTATTCAAATCATCTTCTGCACTGCGCCCGGCAAAAACAGTTGCGCCTTTTTATTCCATGCATATTTTATTATATAGCCTATTGAAGGAGGATGTGTATGAAGCCGCTTTTAGATTTGACCGATGTTAATTACACCTACCAAACAGCAGAAGGCGAAACACCCGCTGTCAGAGATTTAAGTTTTCGTGTTTTTCCTAATCACTTTCTCGGTATCATCGGTCCCAGCGGATGCGGAAAATCGACGCTTTTATCCCTGATCGCAGGTTTGATCCAGGCAAATAGCGGAAGAATCGAAGTCTCTGCCGAAATCGGCTATATGCTTCAAAAGGATCACCTGCTTGACTGGTTGACTATAAAAGAAAATATTTCTCTTGGCCTTCGTATTCATCATCAGCTGACCCCTGAAAAGGAAGATTGGATAGATAAGATGCTTTCGGAATATGGTCTGTCCCAATTTGCCGATGCACGCCCGAATCAACTTTCCGGCGGCATGCGCCAAAGGGCAGCTCTGATCCGGACACTTGCATTGTCGCCTCAGCTGCTGCTTTTAGATGAACCCTTTTCGGCTCTCGATTATCAGACAAGACTTACCGTTTCTGATGATATTTACCGGATTCTGCGCCATCGGCACATGAGTGCTGTTTTAGTCACCCACGATATCTCCGAAGCCATCAGTTTCTGCGATCAGATTCTTGTGCTGACGAAACGTCCTGCCTCTGTCCAAAAAGCTTTTGATATCCACCTGACGCTTGAGAACGAGCGTACACCTTTTAAAGCCCGTATGGCACCTGAATTTAAGGATTATTTTAATGAGATATGGGGTGAATTAAATGTCTGAACCAACCATTCTGTATCCTGTTTCCAACACATCCCGGGAAGAATTTCTATCCAGAAGGAAAAAGCAAAAAAATTTCATCACAGGCATGCGCTTTTTTATTCTGATTTTCATATTGGCCGGATGGGAAATTGCCGCCAGATGCCATCTGATTGATGACTTCATTTTCAGCAGTCCATCAAGGATCCTTCAAGTCATGCTTCAGATGATGGCAGATCACAGTCTCTTTTATCATCTTGGTATTACGATCGGAGAGACCCTCATCAGCTTCATCCTGGTTCTTGTATTCGGTACCTTGTTTTCTGTGCTTCTCTGGTGGTGCCGCAGTGCGGCGGACATTCTGGAGCCTTACTTTGTTGTTCTGAACAGCCTGCCAAAAACCGCTCTGGCACCGATCCTCATCGTATGGCTCGGCAACAACATGAAAACCATCATTGTCTGCGGCGTCACAATGGCCATATTCAGTACGATCATCAATCTATATACCGCTTTTATCCACATAGACAACGACAAGCTGCTGCTAATTAAAACTCTTGGCGGCACCCGCCAGGACATTCTGCGCTATATTGTTCTGCCTGCCAGTATTTCCGCCATTATCAGCAACATGAAGGTGAATATCGGACTATGCCTCGTGGGTGTCATCATCGGTGAATTTCTGGCAGCCAATGCGGGCCTGGGATATCTGATCATCTATGGCAGTCAGGTCTTCCGTCTGGATTATGTCATGCTCAGCATTATCATTCTCTGCATTCTGGCCATGATGCTTTATCAGATACTTGCTCTGGCTGAAAAATACTATCAAAAGAAACATTAACTCCGGCATTTTCTTTATTTAATAATATCAATCGATATTGGTAATATGTTACAGATATACAAATGGGACCCAAATAGTTCATTTTTATTGATTATTGCACCTGACAGCATTTTATGCTATCCTAATGACACAAGAAAAACGTCCAATTGCTGTAAGGATGTGCAGACCTGCCCGGATAAACACCATTGGACTTTCCCACCCGTTTTCCATAACGAAGGAGTTGATTTTAATGGCATTAACCTCAGAAGATTTACAGGCAATCAGTGCACTTATACAACCTTTAAGTGACAGCATTTGCATGATACAGAAAGACCTCACTGAAGTAAAAAGCGACGTATCTATCATGAAAAACGATATCTTTTCACTAAAGACTGACGTTGCTGAACTGAAAACCGATGTCGCTGAACTAAAGACTGACGTTGCTGAACTGAAAACCGATGTCACCAGACTGAAAACTGATGTCGCCGGTCTCAAATCAGAAATGATTGAATTAAAAAATCGAGTCGGATGCCTCGAAGACCGCATGCTCATACTTGAAAAGCGCATGGATAAAATGGAGCGTGAATTACATAAGATGAATTTACACCTGGAGACAGAAACAGACCCCGGTGTCCAATTAATTGCCGAAAGCCATATTGATTTGACTCGCAAGCTGAATGAAGCTATTCCAGCTGCTGATAAGAATCTGGCCTATGAAGTGAAGGTCAATTATCTGATCGGTGAAGTCAGAGAATTACGCAATGATGTCGAGATGCTCAAGAAGAATAATCAAACTGCATAGCATATTTTTATAACAAAAGCCGATTAGGAAAACTCTACATTAGAAGAATGTTCCTAATCGGCTTCTATATTTATACTATTTCATTTTCTGTACTGTTTCGTTATTCTGCATACATCCAGCTTCATTCACCAGTCAATACACTTCTAATAGGCTACTACAATGCCGCCGTCATTGGCATACATGGTGGCTACCCCTGCTGTATCAACAATAAAAATACCCTTAAAGGCATATTTCTTCTCGATCTCAACCTTCAGCCATTCTGCACGCTTCAGGCAATTGCAGTGAGAGATCATCAGATACTTCTCTGTTGGATGAATCACAGTCTTGCCAATCTGTTCTACCAGCTTCATTAAAGCCTTCTTCATCCCTCTGCCCATATCCAGCTGCTGAATCGTACCTTCCGGCGTGGAACCCATCACCGGCTTAATATTCAGTACATTGACCAGTGTTGCCTTAAGGCCTGACAAACGTCCGTTCTTTCTCAAAGTCTCCAGTGATTCCAGAACAAACAGTGTAGACTGTTCTTCAATATACTGTTCTACTTCCCTGACAACTTCTTTAAATGCCTTGCCTTCATCCAGACATTCCTGAAGCTTCATGGCAATCAATGTCTGACCTGCACTGGCAGAACGACTATTAAAAACATGAATATTCTTGTCCGGATATTCTTCCTTCAAAAGATCTGCACCAAGCTTGGCGCTGTTGTAAGAACCGCTTAACTCTGAAGAAAGTGTAACCGCATAAGCATCATCATTGTTGTAACCGTATGCCTGCATGTAAGCATCCGGTGACGGACAAGCTGATGACGGCGCTTCCGGGCACTCAGCCACCTTCTTCAAAAACTCAGCCTGATTAAATGTCTCATCATCTATAAACTTCTCATCCCCAACATTCAATGTAAGGGGTACAAGTGTAATATGTTCGTCTTTCTTCATCGCAGCAGTCATATCTGTACAACTGTCGATCGCAATATGGTATGCCATATATTTATCCTCCTGCATCTATCGCAATTATTCCGCCTATTCAATTCATATGATACAAAATAACTACTGTCATCTATTAACAACCATTCAACATAGTTTTCATTACTATATATCATAGCATACCAGACATCTTTTGAAAAGACCAAATTCACATCCATTGATTATAATACTTAATTATGATACTATAAAGAATGAAAAAACTTATTTATAAATAAGTAGGAAATGGAGAATAATTATGCAGACATTACCCAAAGAAGTAGAACAGCTTTTTCATTACCTGCAGAATGGTACATCCGCTTTCCATGTGATTGCCTATACCAAACAGGTACTGACAAAAGCCGGATTTTCAGAATTACATATAAAAGATACATGGAACCTTAAAAAGGGCGGCCGTTATTTCTGCAGTCCTTTTGATACCACACTGTACGCCTTTACAATCGGTGAATCCTGCGACCTTTCCAACGGCATTCATATTGCAGGCGCTCATACAGATTTTCCAGCCATCAAGATCAAACCAAACCCGGAGATTTTTTCCCATGGCTATATGCAGCTGAATACAGAGGTTTACGGCGGACCTATTTTAAATACATTTTTTGACAGACCTTTATCCCTTTCCGGTAAAGTTGTTGTCAAGGGTGAACGCTATGATTGCCCTGTCAGTCATCTGATTGATTTGAAACGCCCTGTTGTTTATTTGCCGAACCTTGCTATTCATATGAACCGCGGCATCAATGAAAACGGTGCGGCAATCGACAATCAAAAACATTTGCTGCCAATTCTCGGCACCCTGAATAATTATTTGAATAAAGATACAACATTTACAGAGCTGCTTGCCAAAGAGCTGGGTGTAGATGCCAAAGATATTCTTGACTATGATCTTTGTATGTATAATCTTGATCAGCCTGAACTGGTGGGCTTTACAGAAGAATTCATCTCTGCACCAAGGCTGGATGACATCACTTCCGTATGTGCATTGATCCATGGCCTTGCCGAAAGCAGCAATTCCGACCGTGTCAATCTTGTCTGCTTATTTGACAACGAGGAAATCGGCAGTCTCAGCAAACAGGGTGCCGACTCAACCTTGCCGTCTATTATCATCGGCAAAATCTGGCAGTCTTTCGGCAAAAATCAGATTGACTGCATGTCCGATATCTCAGATGGTCTGATGCTCTCTGTTGATGTGGCTCATGCTTACCACCCGAATTATCCGGCACCTCAGGATATTACCAATTATCCGATTATGAACGGCGGATTTGTTCTGAAAACAGCCAGCAACCAGTCCTATACTTGGGATGCAGAAAGCCTTGCTTCCCTTGTTGCATTGTGTCAGCAGGAAAATATTCCTTATCAGAGATTTGTCAAACAATCCAACACCAAAGGCGGCGGAACAATCGGCTCCATTATCTCTTCTCATCTGCCAATGCGTGCTGTTGATTTAGGTGTTGGCCTTCTGGCAATGCATTCCAGCCGTGAAATGATGGGCAAAGAAGACCAGGTAAGCCTGGCCAGATTGGCCAAAGCCTTCTTCAATGAGTAAACGCGTGCAGTTCCAGTATAAATAATGAGATAAAAAAGCAACCATCATACACAAGCACGCTCTCGCTGCCTACCACTAGCAGCGGTACATAAGGTACTAAAATACAGTACCTAAGTACCGGCTGTGGTAGAAGCACTTGTGTATGATGTTTGCTTTTTTCTCATTTTCATGAATTTAGACTGCACGCTGTTTCATCATCATAGTGCGGCCAGCAAACTTGATAATGGAATTTAAAAATGCTTCTGAGCCGCACATCATTTTTATTTTGCAAGCAGTTTCAGGATCTCATTGCTTCTTGCAACAAACTTTGTCATGGCTTCTGCACTTAATGGGCAGTGGCTTAACAGTGCCAGGTCATAAATCTGCTGGCAGAACATATTGACATGTTCGCCTTCCGGATTATTCAGTACATACTGTACCAGTGCATTGTTGGCATTCAGCACCAGTGTCTGACCTTCTGTGCCCATCTGTCCCTGGCTCATGCCGTACATCTTCATCATATCCTGCATACGACGCATATCTTCAGATAACGTGATCATCGCTGATGTATCTGAATTCTTCAGTTTCTCAACCTTCACATCCAGCTCTTCCACACCAAGAGCCTTCTTGAAGATATCTGTCAGTTTTGTCTGGTCTTCTTCAAGAACCTTCTTGTCATCTTCGCTGGCTGCTTCCTTGAAGACATCTGCCAGGTCTGTATCAATACGTCTGAACTTCACGTTCTTGTCCTTCATTGCCTCTTCAAGACGGCTGATGAATGGCTGGTCGATTGGGTTCTTCAGGATAACGGCATTCAGTCCCTGTTCTTTGAACATATTGATATACTGAGACTGCTGCAGCTCATCTGTGACATAGAATACCTGATTCTCGTGTTTATCCTTGGCAGCTTCAAGATATTCATCCAGGGAAATATACTTGCCATCCAGGTCTTTGTAGATGATATAGTCTTTCATCTTCTCATTGAACTTGTCATCCTTGATGCAGCCAAACTTGATGAATGGATTGATATCATCCCAGTATTTCTCATAGCTTTCACGATCTGTCTTGCACATACCAGACAGCTTATCTGCGACTTTCTTGGTAATATAATCAGAAATCTTCTTAACAAAGCCATCATTCTGCAATGCAGATCTGGAAACATTCAAAGGCAGATCCGGACAATCGATGACACCCTTTAACAGCATCAGGAATTCAGGAATGACTTCCTTGATATTATCTGCGATAAATACCTGATTGTTGTACAGCTTGATTGTACCTTCGATGGATTCATATTCCATGTTAATCTTAGGGAAGTAAAGAATACCCTTCAGGTTAAACGGATAATCCATGTTCAGATGGATCCAGAACAAAGGCTCTTTGTAATCATTGAAAACCTTTCTGTAGAATTCCTTGTATTCTTCATCTGTACAGTCATTCGGATGCTTTGTCCACAGCGGATGAATATCATTCATCAGAGATGGACGTTTGTTGATCTTATATCTTTCCTTACGAGGAGATACAACAACGGTCTCTTTCTCACCGTTCTCATTCTCCTTCTCCTCTGTCTTTTCATCTTCAACGATGGTCTCTGCGATCACATCATCATCGCGAAGTTCATCCTTCTCGATGGTCTGATATTCCTGTTCACCGCCCTCTTTGCTGAGATAAATCTCAACAGGCATAAAGGAACAATACTTCGTAATGACTTCACGGGCACGATATTCATTGGAGAATTCATAGCTGTCTTCATTCAGATACAGTGTGATCTCTGTACCTCTCGTTGTTCTGCTGCCCTTGCTCATGCTGTACTCACTTTCACCGTCGCATTCCCAGAATACAGGTTCTGCGCCTTCCTGATAAGACAATGTATCAATTGTCACCTTATCAGCAACCATGAATGCAGAATAGAAACCGAGACCGAAATGACCGATAATCTGGTCTTCATTGGTCTTGTCCTTGTACTTCTCAAGGAAATCTGTTGCACCGGAGAAAGCGATCTGCGTAATGTACTCTTTCACTTCATCTGCTGTCATACCGATACCGTTATCAATAAACTTCAATGTCTTCTCTTCCGGATTCACAATGATATCTACACGGAACTTCTCACCTTCCTGAAGCTGGTACTCGCCCATCACTTCAAGCTTCTGTACCTTCGTCACTGCATCACAGCCGTTGGAGATTAACTCTCTGAAAAATATATCATGGTCTGAATACAGCCATTTCTTGATAATTGGAAACAAATTCTCGCTGTTAATCGATAAATTACCCTGTTCCTGTTTAACTTCTGACATATTCAACACTCCTGTTCTTTTCTAAATTTTGTACAAATATAGTCTAAGCCACATTATTCAACACCAAACAGGAAGTCATCCTGTCTGCCGGGAAACGATCTCCTATACACCTTATACAAACGAAAGTGTATTGAATAATGACAAATTGGCAGTCACTAGCGTCTTCTGCTAACAAGTATTGTAATACCTTTGCTTTCAAATGTCAAGAAAAAATTAGCACTCATTTTTAATGAGTGCTAATAGCTTTATCTATCTATATCGAATTTCTGATTCTTGTTTCATTGCCTCTGCCGCAGGAATCCCAAGCAGTCTGCACACCATCGGTGCCACATTCAGCTGCGAAATATAATTCTCCTCAAACCGTCCATTCTCCACTTTATCGCTGAAAACATAGAGTGCAACGTCTCTCTGTGCATGTTCTGTCCCCACATGAATACCAAGATTGTTCATGCCGTGGTCTGCTGTCACCACTATCTGATATCCGTCTTTCAGCCATGCAGGCATCCTTGCTGCAATGAGATGCCCAACAGCCGCCACTGCATTGGCATATTCGGCACTGTCTGCCCCTTTCATATGGCCCCATTCATCCACAGCCATAGTGTGATACAGCATAAAATCCGGGTCGAAAGTTTTTCTCAGGCATTCTCCCTCTGCAAAAACATGAGAATCCGGATAATTATCATCCCAGTAGTACATGCCATACTGAATGGCGCCCTTAGCATCCAGCTGTACTCTGTCTCTGTCTGCTGTATAAGGAGCTCTACTGTAAAGCTCACTCATCCAAGAGTAAGAAATCGCAGCTGTTCTGCCCCCTGCCTTACGGCACAAAGAAAAGACACTGTCATAAGGCAATACACCGCCCACTTCATTGCAGGTCACACCATGCTCGCATACAGGCAGCCCAGTAAAAAGGGTGGCGTACATCGGTTTTGAAAGGGACGGCAGTTCTCCCAACACTTTATATTTTGCACCTCTATTGTAATCAATCATATGCTCAAGATATCCCAGATACTTGCTGGCTGCTTCATACTGACAAGCATCCAGCAGCACAAAGATTGTTTTATCCATGATTCTTCCTCCCATATTTCAGACGGATACACTCAATGCCTTATGCATTCGCATCAATTTCATTTATTGAATCATTTCTGCCGCAGACGCGTCTTCCGTTGTCATACAACCTCTACAGCTTCTACAGCTTTTCCGTCATAATTCCATTCTGCTTCATAAACTGTGCCGCGGTATCATCCCAGACATGTTCCAGCGTCTTGTCCATCACAAAGGTTTTGTAAGAAAGTCCCGTGACACAGACTAGCTTCTTGTCCTGATAGCGGATATTCAGATACAGCCCGGACAACTGCTCTTTTAAATGTTCCAGATGATATTTTCCCAGAAGCCAATCTGTATTCTGCTCCGATAACTGCAAGACAAACTTAAATGACACCGGCAGTTTCTTCCCCTTCATCAGCAAAAAAGCTACCGGCTTGATCTCTGACCAGAGGCTCCATTTTCTGCCCTGAAGAAGTTCTGCCTCATCACTGCCATAGTAATCTGAATTCAATTCTCCATCAATGGAAAAAGTACCGAATGTCGAAACTTCGCCCTCCAGAACATAAAACTGGTCAAAAACATTCTGAATCAGTAATTTTCTTGTAAAATCCCCGATATCTGCGATTTCAAGCGTAACCAAATTATTTTCCCCCATATTCAAACCGGCAGCACTATGCTTTTACACATAATGCTGCCTTTTTAATAATACTTCTATATACTTCAAGCTGTGCTCACATATCCTGCTGCTAAAATTATATTCACTATATAGACATAATTTTATACACTTCAGTTTCTATTCTGTAAGCAGCTTATTATACGTTGATTTCAGCCTTTACGCCCAGTAATTCTTTATTTGCATCCAGAATCGGCTGAATCACTTCTTCGACAAATTCTTCAACCTGCTGCGGTGCACGGCCAACGAAGTTCTCCGGTTTCATAATAGACTGAAGCTGTTCCATTGTCATGCCAAAGGATGGGTCACCGGCAATACGCTCAAGCAGATCGTTTGGCTTGCCTTCTTCTTTGACAACACGGCCTGCGGCCATGGAATGCTGACGAATCTTCTCATGCAGTTCCTGTCTGTCGCCGCCGGCTTTCACAGCGTCCATCATGATATTCTCTGTTGCCATAAACGGCAGCTCGTTCATCAGATGCTGTTCAATAACCTTCGGATAAACAACCAGACCATCTACCACATTCAGATACAGATCCAGAATACCGTCAATGGCCAGGAAGCCTTCCGGTACACTGAGACGTTTGTTGGCAGAATCATCCAATGTTCTCTCAAACCACTGTGTAGCCGCTGTGATTGCAGGATTTAATACGTCCACCATCACGTATCTTGAAAGAGAAGCAATACGTTCACTTCTCATCGGATTTCTCTTGTAAGCCATGGCTGATGAACCAATCTGGCTCTTTTCAAAAGGCTCTTCGATTTCTTTCAGATGCTGAAGGAGACGGATATCATTGGAGAACTTGTGTGCACTCTGCGCAATACCGCTTAATACATTCAGCACACGGGTATCCAGCTTACGAGAATATGTCTGGCCTGAAACAGGGAAGCAGGCATCAAATCCCATCTTCTGGGCAATTCTCTTATCTGCCTCTTTGCATTTCTCATGATCACCGTCAAAAAGCTCCAAAAAACTTGCCTGTGTACCTGTTGTACCTTTGGAACCAAGCAGTTTTAACTGAGAAATAATATAATTCACATCATCCAGGTCCATTGTCAGTTCATTGAGCCAAAGTGCTGCTCTCTTGCCAACTGTTGTCGGCTGAGCCGGCTGGAAATGTGTAAATGCCAATGTCGGCATATCTTTGTACTTCATAGCAAAATCTTTCAATTCTGCAATGACATTGATCAGTTTCTTTCTGACAATGTAAAGAGCTTCACGCATAATGATCACATCTGTATTGTCACCTACATAGCAGGATGTGGCACCCAGATGGATAATGCCCTTCGCCTTCGGACACTGCTGTCCGTAAGCATATACATGAGACATGACATCATGACGTACCTCTTTCTCACGCGCCTTGGCTACATCATAGTTGATATTATCCTTTGCAGCCTTCAGCTCCGCGATCTGTTCATCTGTAATGTCAAGACCAAGCTCCTTCTCAGTCTCTGCAAGCGCAATCCAAAGTCTTCTCCAAGTCTTAAACTTCATCTCCGGTGAAAAAACATACTGCATCTCCTTGCTGGCATAACGCTCAGAAAGAGGACTCTGATAAATCTCGTGATTCATAAATTTCTCCTTACCTACCGGTATTGCAAAACATTTAGTTTTTCGTAAACATATTCAATTGACAGTTCATAGCAGGCACGCTTGCGCTGCCTAACGTTGGCAGTGGTACATAAGGCGGTAAAAAACACCGCCTAAGTACCAGCCACGTTAGAAGCACCTGCTTATGAATCTGCCAATTGAATATGTTTTTCCAAATTACTCAAGTTTTGCAATCACCTAGTATCTCTATAATCTTAGATTATTTTAAGCGAAAATAAACGGATAAATTTCATCCCACTTCGCTGTTGAAATAAAAACTCCAGTTTCCTACTTACATCGCTCATTATAGCATTTTTTTATTTCGGACGCTACTATATTTTTGCAGAAGTATGACATCTGCTTTGTCTGGTTTTCTTCGATTCCCGGCTGAAGTTTAAGGTCTTCTGAACTGCTATTGTCTGATAGCCTGCGGTCAAATACCTTCTAAAATAGAATTAAAATGAGCAACGCAGCACAGGTGCTTATAATGCGGCTGGTTCTTAGGCGGTGTTTTTTACCGCCTTATGTACCACTGCCAGCATTATCGCAGTGCAAACGTGCCTGTGCTGCATTGCTCATTTTTAATTCTATAATGACACGCTTCATCCGCAGGCTTCTTGAACTCTCTAGCTCAGAAGCTTTTAAACTTCCATGTCTCCGCGGATGTCTCTCGTCGGAGGGTCCACAGGATAGTTGCCTGTGAAACAGGCGTCGCAGTATTCAAGGTCTTTGACCATTTCGTTCATTCTGTCGCAGTCCAGATAGCCCAATGAATCCGCACCGAGAAGCTGCCGGATTTCATCGATGGTGTGGTGATTGGCGATCAGCTGGTCACCGCTTGGGATATCTGTTCCGAAGTAACAAGGAAACTTAAATGGCGGCGAGCTGATGCGTACGTGGACTTCTGTCGCCCCTGCATTTCTCAGCATGGTGACGATGTTGGCACTGGTGGTGCCTCGGACAATGGAATCATCCACCATGATAATACGTTTGCCCTTAACATTCTCTTTCAGAACATTCAGTTTAATCTTAACGCTCTGTTCACGCATGCTCTGTTTTGGTTTGATGAATGTACGGCCGACGTAAGTGTTCTTGACAAAGGCCTGTCCGTAAGGAATGCCGGACTCCAGGGAATAGCCCATGGCAGCGGCATTGCCGGATTCCGGTACACCTACAACCATATCTGCTTCTACCGGATGGCTCTGGGCGAGAATTCTGCCTGCCATAATTCTGGATGCAAAGACAGATACGTCATCAATAACACTGTCCGGTCTTGCAAAATAAATATATTCAAAAATACATCTGGCCGGTTTCACCATGTTGCAGTACTGGCGGTTGGATTTCACACCATCCTCAGTGATGGTAATGATCTCACCCGGCTCAAGATCGCGGATAAATTCAGCACCCACTGTATCAAGGGCACATGTCTCGGATGCCACTACATAGGTGTCATCTCTCTTGCCCAGGCAAAGAGGTTTAAAGCCAAATGGATCTCTGGCTGCTGTAATCTTTCTCGGGCTCATAACCAAAAGTGAATACGCACCCTTAATATACTGCATGGCTTTTGCCACGGCTTCTTCAACGGAACGGCTTGTCACGCGCTCCTTGGCTACCAGATAGGCAATGACCTCTGAATCGATAGTTGTCTGGAAAATGGCGCCGTTTTTCTCGAGTTCTTCTCTCAAGTCAACGGCATTGACCAGATTGCCGTTATGTACAATGGCCAATGTGCCTTTAATATACTTGGTTACCAGCGGCTGTGCATTGGCACGGACGCTGCTGCCTGCTGTCGAATAACGCACATGGCCGACAGCAATATCTCCATGAAGCTTGTCCAGGTTTTCCGGTGTGAAAACTTCACTGACAAGTCCCATGTCTTTATAATATCGGATATCACGATTCTCACTGACTGCGATGCCGCAGCTTTCCTGTCCGCGATGCTGCAGAGAAAAAAGACCGTAATATACCCAATTGGCAATATCTTCACCTTTCAGATTGTATGCGCCGAAGACGCCGCATTCTTCGTGAAGTTCATCTTTTATATCTGAGCCGCATTCACTGCGGCTTTTATTCTGAAGCTGCTTTTCCACAATGTCCTCCTGATCCACTGACTTATGCCAGACCGATTCTTCTGTAAATCTCCTCGTAAGCTTCCTCTACATGACCAAGGTCTCTTCTGAAACGGTCTTTGTCAAGTTTCTCGTGTGTCTCGCTGTCCCAGAAACGGCATGTATCCGGTGAAATCTCATCTGCAAGGATGATCTGTCCTTTGTAACGACCGAACTCTACCTTGAAGTCAATCAGGTCAACTTTGATGCTCTTGAAATAATCTACCAGGATCTCATTGATCTTAAATACAAGTTCTGTAATCTTATTAATCTCTTCTCTTGTAGCTGCACCGATGGCAACGGCATAGTAATCATTGATCATCGGATCACCCAGTTCGTCGTTCTTGTAAGAGAACTCCAATGTAGGGCTTAACAGTTTGAAGCCTTCTTCGATACCCAGCTTCTTGGAAAAACTGCCTGCAGCAACATTTCTTACAATAACCTCAAGCGGAACGATTTCAACCTTCTTCACAGCTGTCTCTCTGTCACTGAGTTCTTCAATATAATGAGTCGGAATCCCCTTCTCTTCCAGCATTCTGAAAATATGATTCGTCATGCGGTTATTCACAACACCCTTGCCGACAATCGTGCCCTTCTTCACGCCGTTGAATGCTGTTGCATCATCTTTGTAGTCCACGATTAAAACATCCGGATTCTCTGTTGTGTAAACCTTCTTTGCTTTACCTTCGTATAACAATTCTTTCTTTTCCATGATTGCCTCCATCTTCCGCATTGTGGTTAATTAGACTGATAAATAAAATAAATAGAAACATTTATAAAAGCCACTTATAAATAGTGCTTATAGATGTCCATAAGTATCATCGAGAGTTTCCGTCCTTATTCGACGTATTTTCTCTGTTCGCCCCTATTTTAACGCATATAGATTGTTTAATCAATAGGATTTTTATAATTAAATTTAAAAAAAATGCCATAATTTCCCATGAAAATCGGCATTTTTTCTTTTTATAAGTTTTATTAATAAAAGAGCAATTCATGTACTTATGAAGCAGGTCTTCTTTATATGCTGTAATCCGCATCCATAAAAGACCGCCCCGCAAAGATATTTATTCCTTTCGATGATAATACTCATACTGCTCCGGATGGTTGCGCAGTGCTTCTTTCTCCAGATCTTCTTTGCTCATATACTGAACAAAAATACTTTCAAGGATCAGACTGTCCAGCAAAGCCGCCGCAGCTGGCACGAAAACAATGGCTATTCCAAACAGATAACAGCCCAAAACAGCTGCTGCCAGAATGACAATCAACAGCAGTGTCTTCGGCAGATGCCTGATAGCCATCAGCACACTATTTGTCAAAATATGACGTACATCCTGGGTAAAACGTGCAATATAGGCCAAAGCATAGACCATTACCGCAGATACCATGCAGATACCGGCCAGAAAAACAAACTGCAGTGTCTGTGCCGCAGTATTGCCAAAAGCGCCCATCACCCGGATATCCACCAGCAGCACACCCAACAGCACAAGATAAATCAGCCACACCGCTGTAGACTGCTTCAAATTTGACTTGAAACTCTTCCAGAACTCTCTGAATATATAACTTCTTCCATGGCGGATCACCTTCGTCACTGTATAATACAATGCTGTTGATGAAGCGCCGATGGTAATCACCGGTATTGAAAATAATACCCACAAGACACTGACGTACAGCATATTCGTAATATAAGTCAGGCCTTCAAACAACGGTCCATCCGTTGACAAAAAATTCCCCATTGATACATTCTTCCCCTTTATCAAATTTCATATAACAGGGTTCCCGTCACTGATTCCGGGAACCCCAATTTGAGTACCTACATTTACTGATTCAGAATTTCTGCCAGCATCTTATTCACTGTTCCCGGGTCAGCCTTGCCCTTCATGGCTTTCATAGTCTGTCCTACAAGGAAACCAATGGCTTTCTTCTTGCCTGCATGATAGTCGGCCACAGACTGCGGATTCGCTGCCACGATTTCTTCAATCACTGATTTTAATGCGCCGTCATCCGCTTCAATCTTCAGACCTTTTTCCTCAACATAAACTTCAGGATCCACATTCTCTGTAAATATCTTTTCGAAAACATCTCTTGCTGTCGGACGGTTGATAGTGCCTGCATCCAGAAGTGCAATCAGTTTTGCAAGATGTTCCGGTGAGAATTTCAGATCTGCTGCATCCATTTCATGAACTTTCAGCAAACGCATGGTATCCACGATCAGCCAGTTAGACACTTCCTTCGGCTTTTTGCAGATGGCTGCCGCCGCCTCAAATATATCTGCCACTTTTCTGGATTCTGTCAAAATGGCAGCATCATGTTCTGTCAGACCATATTCTTCCACATAGCGGGCCAGTTTGGCATCACGCATTTCCGGCTGAGCGGCTTTCACCCGTTCAAGCCAAGCGTCGCTGATGGATACCGGCGGAAGATCCGGATCCGGGAAATAACGATAATCCTGTGCATCCTCTTTGGAACGCATAGCATAGCTGGCACATTTGTTGTCATCCCATCTTCTTGTCTCCTGAGTGACGGATTTGCCGTCCTCCAGAAGCTCAATCTGACGGTTCATCTCCCCTTCAATGGCTCTGGCAATAGCCTTGAAGGAGTTCATATTCTTCATCTCTGTACGTGTGCCCAGCTTGTCACTGCCCACTTCACGGACTGACAGGTTGATATCCGCACGCAGGGAGCCTTCCTGCATCTTGCAGTCTGAAACACCCAGATACTGCAGGATCATACGCAGTTTCTCAAGATATGCGATGACCTCATCGGCACTGCGCATATCCGGCTCACTGACGATCTCAATCAGCGGCACACCGCACCGGTTATAATCCACAATGGTACAGTCCTCCCATTCATCATGGATCAGTTTACCCGCATCCTCTTCCATATGAATCTCATGAATGCCGATGCTCTTCTTCACGCCATCCACTTCAATGTCCACATGACCATTTCGGCAGATTGGCAGATAGAGCTGTGAAATCTGGTAAGCCTTCGGAAGATCAGGATAAAAATAATTCTTTCTGTCAAATTTGCAGTACTGTGTAATATCACAGTTCAAAGCCACACCGGCTGAAAGGGCATATTCTACAACCTGTTTGTTGAGAACAGGCAGCGTTCCCGGCATGCCTGCGCAGACAGGGCAGACATGGGTATTCGGTTCGCCGCCGAATTCTGTGGTACAACCGCAGAAAATCTTTGTTTTTGTGGCCAGTTCACAGTGAACTTCAAGACCAATGACTGTTTCATATTCTCTCATGTCTAGTTCTCTCCCTTCACACATGCCGGCCGTTCATAGCTTCTTGTCTGTTCCAGCGAATATGCCGCACGAATTAATGTTTTCTCTGAAAATGCCTGTCCGATCATCTGCACGCCGATCGGCAGTCCATTGCTGTCGATACCGCAAGGCAGACTGATACCCGGAAGTCCTGCCAGATTGACTGAAACAGTATAAATATCACCCAGATACATTTTCAGCGGATCAGACAGATTCTCACCCATCTTCAGGGCTGTTGTCGGTGCTGTCGGTCCGAGGATGATGTCATATTTTGCAAAAGCCTCGTCAAAGCCTTTCTTGATCAGTGCTTTCACCTGCAGTGCCTTGATATAGTAAGCATCATAATAACCGGAACTAAGTACAAAGGCACCGATCATCATTCGGCGCTTCACTTCCATACCGAAGCCTTCATCACGGGTTTTCTTGTAAACATCCTGAAGATCCTCAAAGTCCGGTGTCCGGTAACCGTATTTCACACCGTCAAATCTGGAAAGGTTGGAGCTGGCTTCTGCTGAGGCAATGACATAATAAGCCGGAATCGCATAATCCACCATATCCATATCAAACATTTCCACAACTGCACCTTTTTCTTCCAGGGTTTTAGCCGCTGCCAAAACAGCTTCTTTCACTTCAGGATCCAGACCTTCTCCCAGATAGCCCTTCGGAATACCGATACGAAGACCCTTTACGTCATCCACAAGGGCTTCTGTAAAATGATAATCCTCCATCTTCACACTGGTACTGTCTTTGGCATCATAACCTGCAATAGCCTCAAAAACAGCTGCACAATCGGAAACATTTCTGGCAATCGGTCCAATCTGATCCAATGAGGATGCATAGGCGATCAGCCCATATCGCGACACACTGCCGTAAGTCGGTTTCAAGCCTGTCACACCACAGAAAGAACTTGGCTGACGAATAGAGCCGCCGGTATCAGAGCCAAGAGCATACCATGCTTCCTCTGCCGCAACAGCCGCAGCCGCACCGCCCGACGAACCGCCGGGTACACGCTCCGTATTCCACGGATTCTTTGTCGGACCGTAATAGGAAGTTTCTGTTGTACTTCCCATGGCAAACTCATCCATATTGACTTTGCCGATAATCACCGCCCCCGCTGCTTCCAGTTTCTCAATTACCGTCGCATCATACGGCGGCTTAAAATTATTCAAAATCTTAGAGCTGCATGTAGTCAGGACACCTTTCGTGCAGATATTGTCCTTAATCGCCACAGGTACACCGGCTAAAGGTGAATCATCCAGTTCACCGGCATCTATCTGCTTCTGTACTTCTGCCGCACGCTTTAAGGCTTCTTCCTCCATAACGGTCACATAGCAGTTATACATGCCATCCCGTTCTTTTATTTTCTCAAGCTGGGCTTTAACAGCTTCTTCCACCGTCACTTCGCCCGCTTTAATCTTTTTTCCCAATTCAAGGGCTGTTAATGCTGTGATCTCCATCTGTTTTCTCCTCGCTATTCTACCGTTCTCGGCACTTTGAAACCGCCGTCTTTCTCTTCAGGGGCATTGGCCAGAATATTCTCTCTGTCCGGTCCGTTTGTTACAATGTCCTCCCTGAATACATTGTGATAGGCAAATACATGAGACATCGGCTCAATACCTGTTGTATCTAGCTGATTCATTGTATCCACATAGCCGATGATATTGCCAAGATCCTTCTTAGCGCGCTCTTTCTCTTCATCTGTCAGATCAAGCTTTGCCAATGCGGCTACATATTCAATTGTTTCATCTGTGATTGCCATTTTCATTCCTCCAGTCTCATCTAAACAGTATAACAGACATCATTTAAATATCATACATATCTTACATTCTGTCTGCTTTTATTTATCACATACATTCTTTCCCGAATTCATCGATTCCTTTATCACATTAAATCAATGAATCTTTAATTCCCTAATATACGGTATAGTATAACAAATAAAGAAAAAATAGAGAAGAGTAAGTCAGAAAATTTTTCCAAAAACGTAATATTAAATAAAGGAGATACAATTTTGATGCAGGGGAATGGTATTTTTTTATTAGGTTCATTGGATGAGGCATGCGAAACTCCAAGAAACTTTTCGAGAGTTGAAAAAGGATTGATTCTCAGCAGGCCGCTCTCGCTGCCCAGCACTAGCAGCGGTACTAAGCCGCCTTATGAGAAAAGCATTTCTCATAAGCCGACTAAGGACCGGCTGTGCTGGAAGCACCTGCCTGAGAATCAATCCTTTTTCAACTCATCCGAAGTGTTCTGAGTTTCGCATCTGATATACTTCCCAGATACCTAATAAAAATATGCCATTCTATTTAGGCAGGGTGAACAGGTCAGCAGGTGACTTGAATGTATGATTAAGTTGGATAATTTCCTCCTGATTATAAAAAAAGGTGGGGAGGAGATAGAACTATATATATGACGTAATAGGGGGATAAGGATTATGAGCAGAAATACGAAGCATTTATATACTGAATTGGCTTTTGAGGAAGGGGTGGCTCTGGTTGATGAAGCGATGGCCAGAGAGCAGATCAGACAGAAGCGTTTGAAGAGGCAAAAGGCCAGGAAAAGAGCCAGACGCAGGGCTTTGAGGCGTCGGATAGCGGTGCTGCTTCTTATGGCTGTTGTTGTTTGTTCGGGCGGCTTTTGGATATATGAACAGGTGATGTCCCATCAGGTGGTTCTGGGGGACCGCGTTTATCAAAATCCGCTGAAGTATTATCAGATTCAGGACAGCATTTCTTTAGACGGCGGTGATTATGCGTTATCTAAAGGCTATGAGGGGTTAAAAACGGCCAAAGTGATCCAGACACTGGGGCTTGGCGATGCTGTTGGTATGAACGGTGCGCTGTATACATCTGAAGTTGCCGATGCAGTGGCTGCTTTTCAGGCTGAACATGGTCTTGATGCCACCGGCACTGTTGATTTGACTACCTGGCTGGCCATGGGACTTTCTGAAGATGACTGGTACACCCTCGGTGCTTATGTTTCGCCCCTTCGTATAGACAATACCAGCAGTCGAACTGCCTGTATTGAAGCCATGATCAGCAGGGCTTACGACTATCTCGGTGATAATTATGTCATCGGCGCCTCCGGTGCACCGGGCCTTGGCATCGACTGCAGCGGTCTGATTATGCAGGCCCTTTATGCTGCCGGTATTGATATGAGTCCGATCAACCCCGTTCGGCATGCTTCACCGGGTTACGAATATGAATCTGCGAATATCTGGGCTTCCTCGAAATTCAAACATGTGGACTATAAAGAACGCAAGCGCGGCGATATCATTATCTATTGCAATGAGAAGGGAACAGTCATTCATTCTGCCATTTACCTCGGCGATGACAAAGTCATTGAAGCCTGGCCAAATCAAGTGGTAGAATCCCCGACGCTTACATATCAGCATCCTTTAGTTAAAGGTGTTGTCCGGCCATTCGTATAAAACATAAGCCTCAGAGGCAGCGACAATTCACCATTGCCGTTGTACACTCTGAGGCTTTCTGTCTGATTAAAAAATTATTTGTCCGCTGCAGCAAATTCTATAATAGCATCTGCCGTCTGCCGCTGCTGTTCATCTCTTGATATCTCAGCAGCTCCATCTCCTTTTTGTTCACCATAGTCTCCAAACTGTGCATGATTGCCCCCTGCAATCTGGACTGCCCGGCTGTCTTCCGGCATCAGATCATAGCTGTCTGACAGCTTGTCCATGTTGAGAACGCCGTCATCGGTTCCATAAATATTCATCGTCCGAATATCCAATCCGGATAAATCCGTTGCGGTATAAGCTGCCAGCAGTACCAGACCGTCAAAGTCATCTTCATGTTTGGATATATAATTGGCCGCCATGGCTCCGCCAAGAGAATGTCCCGCCATATACCAGTGGCTGTAATCCGAACCGTACTCTTCCAGTATTGTGTCCGCTTTATTGATTCCGAAAACAGCCAGATGAAAAGGCATTTCCACCAGGAAACAGTCAATCCCTTCTGCTGCCAGTTTTTTCATCAGCGGACCGTAGGCAAGCGTCTCTACCTTTGCTCCCGGATAAAAAATCAGCGCATCATCCTCTCCCGGACCATCATACAGATAGCCTGTATCTATTGGAATGACCTGCACATTTTCCGTATCCGATATGGCTTCCACAGAATCTGAGGCGTGGTAATAATTGCCCACGTAACCTACAAAACCCAATCCCAGGACGGCAATGACAATTAAAATGCCGATGATGATTTTCAGACCAATCTTATTGCTTTTTATAACATTTTTTGAATTCATATCCGTTTTGTTCCTCGTTATGCTGCCATCATATTAGCATTTATTGTTTCAATGACTTTACGTATTCCCATCCACACAGATAAATCGTCAAAAATTTCCACGACACTGCCATGATCAGTAAATGGTGAATCCTGCAAAACAGTAAAATCTTTCAGCATGCCGTTATGAACAATATATTCAACAATCTGATTAACAAAATAAATCTGGTTGCTGTCCAAATTCGTTGAATCCAGGTATTCCGAAAATGCCTCTTTGGCTGCATTCATATCCAGGCCAACAATCTCCCTGACAAATTCGCCTAATGGTTTTTCGCCGTATTCAGCCTCATACTGTTCTTTCGTTCCCAACTCATTCCAGAGAATCTGCTCAAGAGCATCAATATCTTTTCTTGTCAGTGGTTGATTATTTTTCAGCTTCGCAATCACAAAATTATCCTGGTGCTGTCTGATATAATACTCTACCGCTGCCTTATATTCTTTTAAATCATCATTATCCAATTCCGCTTCTTTCCAATCTGTAGAAAGAATTGAATCTTCAAAATGTGTTTCGTAAGGAATAAACTCTCTTTCAGGAATATATTTCATCAAATCACGCAAACGTGTCCTTATTTCCTCGAATTCATCCATTCCGGCCCGTTCAAGATAATCTGTATGCAAAATCTGATGAAGTAAATCAGCCTGCTTCGAAACTTCCGGAATGTTGGCGACTTTCGACACAGCTGTAACTTTTTTCAGCAAATCACTTCTGGCTTTACCATATTTGTTTCCTGTCAGGCTGGCCAGTTCCAGGCCATACATCAACGCATCAAAACGAATCGCTTTGACATCACCTTTATCCGGCAGCAGCAGCGGTGCAATTTCTTTGCGCACAGTTTCCATATCCGAATAGGTCAATGTCTGGAAGCTGGCTTTATCTGAATATAAATCAACATATTTCAGATGCTGACGTACCGCAAAATTATCCCGATTCAATTCTCTTACCTTGCCGTTCATATGCTCAACCAGTGCTTTGCGGTAAGCAATTAATCGCTCTGTCTGATACTGCAATTCCTGCAGCTTGTAAGAAATCTCAAATTCAAGGTTAAAAATAGCCCCCTGTAAAGGCAAATTCTGCCCAGATACCTTTTCTTTTTTCATTCGGAAGAACTCAAAATTACCACAGAAATCGAAGATATAAAACTTCTTTTTATCTTCTCCGTCAATAAGCCCCTCGCTTAGTCTGGTACCTCTGCCAATCATCTGCCAGAACTTTGCCTTACTCATGACTTTCTTAAAGAAAACAAGATTTAAAATTTCCGGCACATCAATACCTGTATCCAGCATGTCGACTGATATCGCAATTTGCGGTAATTTTTTTGCCTCTGAAAATTCATCAATTGCACTTTGCACATGAGATGTCCGATTATCAATCACTTTGGCATATCCCTTCAGACTTGGATATTCTTTTTCAAAGATTTCAAAAATCTTCTCCGCATGATTGTGATTTTTCGCAAAAATAATTGTCTTTCCTATTTTCTCACCATAATCGATTCGCAAGCCTTCTGTCATCAGCACATTTAATACTTTTTTGATGGTATCATAATTAAAAATCCACTCATTTAAAGCCGAGGACTGAATTTTCTCAGGCAGTTCTCCTTCTTCATTTCTAAAGGTATCTTCATATTCAGCCTTATCTTCTTCTGATAATTCATCATATGTAATTCCTTCTTCGACAAATTTGAGCTTCGTCTCAACAGAAGCAAAATCCACCAGATAACCATCTTTTACAGCCTGCGCCAGTTCATAGCCATAAGTAGGCATACCTTTTGCCAGTTCAAATATCCTATAAGTATCTTTCTCAACCTCGTCTTTCGGTGTTGCCGTAAGACCAACTAACTGCGCATCAAAATATGTAAATATATCTTTGTATTTATTATAAATTGAGCGATGTGCCTCATCACAAATCAACAAATCAAAATGACCGCAGGTAAACAATTTTCCCTGCTCATCTTTCACAGAATCTATACAATTCATCATGGTCTGATATGTTGAAAAAACACAATGTGCATGGTAATTATCTTTTTCTTCGCATAAATTTGTCACCGATAAATCCGGCAGCAAATTTGAAAAACTTCGTTTTGCCTGTGTCACCAGTGAATTTCTGTCTGCCAGAAACAAAATATTCTTAGCCCATCCATTCTCAAGTAAAATCTTCGTCAAAGCTATGACTGTTCTTGTTTTTCCGGAACCTGTTGCCATAACTAGCAACGCTTTCCGTCTGTTTTTTCTATCAAAGGCATCACATACCGCTTTAACAGCCGCCTCCTGATAATAACGGCCGGCAATATTTTTGTCCACATTCACATTATCCAGACTCAGGCGCATTAACTGCAGATTAAACCATTTTTCCAAATCTCGCTTGGAATAAATGCCGGACACCCGTCTCTCCGGATATCTGCCGTCATCAATACGCGTGTCAAAACCATTGGTCATAAAAATAACCGGTCTTCTCCCGCACTGTTTTTCCAGAGAATCTGCATAATTCTTCGCCTGCTGACGTCCTTTTACCACATCTGCACATGTTCGCTTTGCCTCAATGACTGCCAGCGGCTGATGCGCATCATCATACAAAACATAATCTGCATATCCTATGCCAGACTTGTTCGCTATTCCCGAAATTGCTACCTCATTCAGCCAATCTTTCCCTTCTACCCATCCGGCATCTATCAACATTGTATCAATATAGGCTTTTCGTGTTTCATACTCTGACAAATCCAACGGTTTCGGAATATAGGACTGATGCTGTTCTTCTCGCCTTGCCGTTAATTCTTCTTTTAACGCCTTGTTCTCATCAATAAGCGCCTGTATATCCACATCCGGAACTTTTTCTTTGACTGTTTCTTTCGACAAATCCTGTTCATTCAGCAGATTTTTATCAAAGGTTCCTTCTGTATAATTTTCCGCATAGCAGCATGCAACAAAATCCATAAAAATGTAGAGATTTTCAAGGCATAACTTTGCTTTATCCATGGTCACTTTTTTATTGTTATGGGCCGCATTATTTCCCCAGACACGAATAAAATCCATTCTCCGCCAGATATCAAGGCCTACAATATCCCGAAACTCATCCGTATTCATCAGGCTGACCAACTTGTCCTGATAAGGCATCACAAGAAAACTGTCCACAGAATACATCCATTTGACAGCAATTTCCATTGCACGGCGGCAATTCAACACACAAGCCTCCGTATCAATATGTAATATCCTCTCAGCCGCAATCGCAGCCTCCGCAAACCGTTCAAATCGCGGCTCATTTTTCAGAAAATCAAAGTTAGTCATACCAACGCCCTCTTTTCTACCGGAATTTTTATGACAATTTCATATACAGCAATGGATATGGATCGCCTTCTTCATCCTCATCCGTTCTTTTATATGTCTTAAAACCCAAATGCTTATAGAATCCTACTGCCTGCGGATTCTGCTCATTCACCGTTACTTCCTGTATTCCATAATTTACAATACCATATTGTATCAGCTGCTTTCCAATGCCCTGCCCTCTTTCCGATGGAGACAGAAAAAGCATTTCCAGCCGACTATTTTCAGTACCCATAAACGCAATCATCTGATTCGATTGATTCTCAGCAACAATCAAATGTTCAACACCACTCAAAGCCTGCGGAACATATTCTTTAATCTGATTCACTTCTGCATCTGAAAGGAAAAGATGCGTCGCCCGAACAGAAGCTTCCCAGACAGCTAAAAGCTTCGTCAACAGTTCAGGTGTTCTGTTCTGAACTTCATATATCTTAATTTTATCATGCAATTCCATGCTTATCACCTTTAAATTTCATTATTTAGACTATATAGCCTGGTAAATGTAGAATAATTCCACATATTTTCGTATGTTTTGAGGCATTGGAGAAGGGCCAATTTTGATTT